>ENA-OQCS01001078-OQCS01001078.1-human-gut-metagenome-genome-assembly--contig:-NODE-1078-length-14617-cov-2.568047_pt1 | contig 14617 bp, 18 predicted proteins | sample MGYA00242757_ERZ504575 | MGnify/ENA primary metagenome ERZ504575 (study PRJEB26092, sample SAMD00036297) | human gut metagenome | host: Homo sapiens | study: EMG produced TPA metagenomics assembly of...
CGTAAATCCCAGAATCTCTATCCCCCAATTTAGAAAATACATAAAGATCACTCCAAAAACGCTCCGCAATACAAGGTTTAAAAACCACTTCCGCCTTTTTTTCCCAAAAAACTTATGGCAAAGAGCAGGACTGCTGCCCCAATAATCCACAATAGATTCTCCGGATGCTCCATTGTTGTCCTCCCGATCTTTCCGCTGTTTGTTATAATCTATTCCCATTTTTCGCAAAAATGTCTTCCAGTTTTATGTTAGGCAGGTATATTTTCCCTTTCTGCCTCCTATACTGTTAGCAGAAAGGATGGATTTTTACATGAAAATCTTTTTTAGTCAGGTAAATACAAATTCCGAAATGATCGAAGAAGATCTCGCACCGTTGGATTTAAAAGAATCCATAAGAAAAACCCGCCAGGCTCTTGATATCGCCTACGCGGGTTTCGATAATGCAATCGAAAGTGATCTGATCGACAGTTATATCTATGAAATTAATGCTTTGCAGAAACGGTATCAGCACCTCACCGAACTCGCCGCTTCCCAGCCTGTGCGGCAGGAAAAAACTTATACCAGCATTCCCCGATTCGAGCCCTGGTCAGCCATGTTTTCGGTTAACTGATTTCTTCCGTAAGTCAGTCCCGCATACACGGTCTGCGAATTATTCATCACAGGACCGGACGAATTCTGATCCTGAATCTGTCTGTAAGCATCACAGAGCGGTGCTATTACCTTCCGGATGTCCTGCAGCGCCGTTCTGTCGGCTTTTGCTTCGCACGCCGCCAGTCTGCGGATACAATACAGATACAGCCTGGAAAGCTCTGTCGCCGGACTGTATTCTCTGTGAAGAGAATTCAAAAGTTCATTGATACATCCCCTGGTCCTGCGAACCGCTTCCAGAAACTGCGCATCTTCTGCTGCCTGCTCAGCATCTGCAAGATACTGTATGTCATTTCGTAGAGAATGACCACCAGCTGTGTGGCATTGGCCTGTGTGATCCGCAAGGTAAATTGTTGTTTACATTCTTTTGTCATTTTGAATCCTCACTTCATCGGAAGCCATTACTGCAACAGCTGTAACACCTGGGACGGTCTCTCGTTTGCCTGTGCCAGCATGGAGGTTCCGGCCTGTGCCAGAATCTGATAGGTAGTATAAGAGGTCATTTCCTCTGCCATATCCACATCCATGATACGGGAATATGCCGCTGTCATGTTCTCACTGGTAACATCCAGGCTGTTAATGGAAGACTCCAGGCGGTTCTGAAATGCTCCCAGTCTGCCGCGAACGGAGGATACATATTTGATGGCACCATCAACTCTTGAGATGGCATCCTTTGCCCCATCCTGTGTATTCACATCAATATCTTCAATTCCCATGTTCTGCAGAGTAACCGCGGGAATATTAACCTCCAGTACCTGTCCTTCGTTGGCTCCGATCTGCAGACGCATTGCTCCGATACCGGTAGCGTCGATCTTCATGCCATCATAGGAATCTCCCGCTTTTGCTTCCGATACATCCAGACGCATTTCAAAGCCGTTCGTGCCGGTGATCGTCAGAAGATTATCCTTCATATCCGTCTTTAAGGGTTCTACCTCTTTAAATCCGTCTCCGAATTTAATATCTCCGTCTACTTCAAAATTTCCCTCTGCATCTTTCTTAAATTTCATAGACTGTATGGTATATTCTTTTACCGGTACATCCGGAGAGCAATAATTTACTTTAATCTCCTGCTTATCGGTGTATCCCTTGAGATCAAATTCTCCGTTCAGCAGCTTCTGACCGTTGAATTCCGTGGTATCCGAGATACGGGTGATCTCTTCCTTCAGCTGCGCTACTTCATCCTGTATGGTTGCGCGGTCATCCTCTGTCATAGTGCCGTTGGCAGCCTTGACGGAAAGCTCATTGATACGCTGCAGCATCTCACTGATCTCTGTCATGGCTCCGTCCGCAATCTCTATAATAGATACGCCGTCACTGGCATTCTGATTGGCCACGGACAGTCCCTCGATTTGAGCATTCATACGCTTGGACATTGCCAATCCGGCAGGGTTGTCCTTGGCGTGATTGATCTTCAGTCCGGAAGAAAGTCTCTCCAATGATTTGGACAGCAGATCGTCATTTGTGGATAAGGCATTGTTGGATAACATTGCCGATACGTTGTAATTGATTCTCATGTGTTACTCCTTACTTTCCGCTGCTGTCTGCGACAGCCTGCAGGAATCCTTTTGCCAGACGGTACAACTGTTCCGTATCGATCCGACTCTCTATGGTATCTGCATTTTTTGTCTCTCCGGCTGCCATCCTTGTCATATCCCGGGAGCTGACGATGGGAAGCTTTTCCGCTTTCCAGTCTGCAGAAGTATCTGTCTGAATCCGTTCAAGGAATATATCGGAGGTCTTCTCTAATTTCGTAACCTCTTCCGGTGTATTTCCTACGAGATAGCCATCGATGGTGTCTCCCTTTACCTGTAAATGTGCCTCCAGCTCCATATCTCCGACATTCACCCGGATCTCCACAGCACCGGCAGTTCCGGCTCTCTGCTGTAAGGTAAGATGGACTCCCGCCAGCTGCCCGCCCAGGTACATCGGGAGAAAATATTCCTGCTTCGCCTGAAGGCTCTCCGCAAGGCGCAGCTGCTTGTATACCAGCTGCAGCTGTTTTACATCCAGATGTTCATCCGCCTGTTCCAGACTCATAGTCTCCACATCTTCTGCCGTATTCTGAAGCATGGTCCGATAATCCTCTGCAAAATTCTGCTGATCCAGCTGTTCCCACAGTTCGGAAGTTTCTGTCCCGGCAGGCACTTCGCTGCCTGCTGTCTGCAGCATTTCTTTTTCCTGCCGATACTTTTCTCTGTATCTGCGCAGATTGCCAAACATCTCCGCCGGATCATCATAAGTGCCTGGGCCGCCAAAAGATTCGACGCGCTGATGGAAACTTCTCCTTTTTTCAGTAGTTCTGCGGCTTCCGGTGCCGTATTTCCCGCCTCACGCATCTGCTGCAGTCCTTCCCGGTCATACGCTGCTCTGCTTTCGCCATCATCTGACACCTCTGTCAGAACCTCTTTTGCCATACCCATCCGAATCTGTTCAGATATATTATTCTCGGACAAATGAATCTCCTGTGTCAGCCCGGTATCCTCCGACACTTTCCAGTCCATATGAGAAGCCCTTCTGCTCCTGGCTGCCGTCAGCAGAGTGGAAAATTGTAAATCTGCACCGGTATTTACTACCGCGCTACCGCTGCGCCATCCTCTCTTTCGACCTGATGCACCATTCGATAAATTCCAATATACGCTTTTCGTTCCTCTTCTGTAACATCCTTTTTCCGCTCCAACTGATATAGGAAACGGCTGTAGTCCTCCACTTCTTCCTCATAGCTTTCGGGGTTCTGTGAAAAATAGGATTCCAGTTCGTCAAAGGTCTTCTCCAGAGGATTTACACCATCCCGGATCATCTGTAACACATTTTTCGGTGTCAGTCTGTCCACTACTGCACTGACCTGTCTGTCAGCTTCCTTGACCTTCTCAATATTTTCAGGCGTAATTTCCATACTGTTATATGCCAGATCCGGACAGCCGCTGATTTTCCGATGTTTTTTCTAATGACATATCTGTCAGGATATCATCTACATTAGAAATGCTTTCCGGATGCTGTCTCCCAGGTCGCTTCTCGGTGCCGTCATCAGAGTCTCATAACGTTCGCCCGCTTCCTCATAGGCTTTCTGCATTGCAGCGCCTTCCTTATGGAAGTCAGAAACTGTCTCTGTGGCAGCATTCTGTTCCAGGCTATAGGGTCCCAGTACTCCAGCAGGCAATCCCGGCAATTCAGAAGCCACCTTCACTGCCTGGGTATAAGTCTCATATTTCGTCACTGCCTGAGACTCACCGGAAATATTTTCCGGCAACCTCTGCCTCCGCCTTTCGCAGCGCTTCGATCAGCTGCTCCATGGGGCTGTATCAATAGAAAATCACTCTGCAAAAGCTTTACGTTCACTTCTGCCGTCATGCGAAGGCGAATCTCTTCCAGTTGTTTTCTTGCTGCCAGATTCTCTGCCGTGGCATCCCACTTTGCATCTGAGAACCAGTCCTGCAGCATTTTATCTGCTTTTTCATAAATCGTATCCTGTCTGCCCAGGTTCGCATACATCGGGGATTTTCCCTCCGCAATTGCCGCTGCTGCTGCCTGCGCAAAAGTGTCCTCCGTGACAGGATAGGAAATACCGTCCAGTTCCACAAGCTGCTGCAGCGTATCCGTAGTCAGCGGAAGTCCTGCACTTACCAGCCACTGTGCCTTCTGTCTGTTCTCATCGTTTACCGTCAATCCCGCATCCGCAATTACCTTGTCCATCTGCTCCTGCAGTTCCTGCGGAACATCATTATTCTGTACTTCGCACCGCTGTTCTCTGCCACATAGAGGTTCCAGATCTCCGGTTCCAGTCCATTATCCACCAGGTAGCTGACCGCACCTTCTTCCGGTTCCTTCAGGGAAGCTGCATATCCCAGGCGCTTTTCAGTTCATTTATATTTTCCTGCGTCAAAGGAAGATCCGCGGAACGGAACTGCTCTTCGATGCTTCGGGCTAAGTATCACTTCCTACCGCTGCCGCCAGGTATCCATGTCGATATCATCCGTATATCCTGCGATCTGCTGTCCGGAACGCACCAGCTCTGCCTTGATCTTATCCACGATGGTGACCGCTGTATCCTGATCTAATTCTCTGGGATCAAACCCGTCCTCACAGGCCTTCGCATAGTCCTCATGCGACATGGTATGCGACAGCAATGTCATATAGTCCTGCTGTAGCGCCACATTAGCACTCCCGGCATCCTGCTGCAGCTCCATCAGAGATTTTCCTTTGTTGTTCTCTTCCTTTTCTAAAGAAAGCATGGACACTGCGGCCTGCCCACTCTCGTATACCGCCCCGAAATTCACATTTACGTTTTTTTTACTGCGCCATGTCTTGTCTTTGCCCCAGCTGTTTTTCTCTGTCCGGTTACTTTCTGTTCTATTGTCATTTTCATTGATCGTCTGATTCTGAAATGTTATCTTCACGCCTGTCGTCCTTTAAATCCTCTTACGAATACAAGCATTCAAAGAGGTCTTAGTGATATTTACATGTCTCTGAATAGTTATGAAAAAAGATGAGTGCACTTTTGGGTCACACTCATCTTTTATTTCGGTTGTTTTATATGATTTCTTAACCTGACCTAGAACAGAAATACCGCTGCACCGTAGGGCGGCAGATCAAAGCTGATGGAGTAATCCTTATAATGATAAGGCTTTTTCTCCGCCGTAATCTCTGTGGGAATCTTGTTTCCCCAGCCGCCGAACCGTTCCTCATCACTGTTCAGCAGAAGCTATATTTTTTCTTCTTAGGCACGGGAACAGTATAGTTCTCCCATTTCATCGGGGTCATGTTAAGTACAAACAGCAGATTATTCTTGCCACTGGAACATTTCCGGACAAAGGAGTAAGTGCTGTGTTCCGCATCATCCGCGTTCATCCATTCAAAGCCGTCCCAGTTATTGTCAATCTCGTACAGAGCAGGGTATTTACGATACAGCTTAACAGCTCTTTTACATAAGTATGTACGCCCTGATTCAGTTTCTCTCCTAACAGATACCAGTCAAGCTCACGCTCTTCACTCCACTCTCGCTCCTGTCCGAAATCCTGTCCCATAAATAATAATTTCTTGCCGGAATGCCCAAACATGTAGCTATACCCCACACGAAGGTTGGCATATTTATCTGCCGGATATCCTGGCATTTTATTCACCATGGAGCACTTCAGATGCACCACTTCATCATGGGATAAGGGTAAAATATAATTCTCGCTGTCATTATAACTCATGGCAAAGGTCATAGCATAATGATCGCCTTTCCGGTACAGAGGATCCAGCTTCATATACTCGCAGAAATCATGCATCCAGCCCATATTCCACTTGAAGGAAAATCCTAAGCCTTCCTCCCCGATACCACTGGTAACATTAGGCCATGCGGTAGATTCCTCGGCAATTGTCAAAAATCCCGGATAAGTTCCGCGGATCACTGAATTCAGATGATGGAAGAACTCAATGGCTTCCAGGTTCTTATTACCGCCAAATTTATTCGGAAGCCATTGTCCGTCCTTTTTACCGTAATCCAGATACAACATGGATGCTACTGCATCTACACGGATACCGTCTACATGGAACTCTCTCAGCCAGAACAGGGCATTGGCTACCAGGAAGTTCTTCACTTCATTTTTGCCATAATTAAATATCTTCGTTCCCCATTCAGGATGCTCTCCCAAACGGGGATCGGGATGTTCAAAGATGCACTGTCCATCAAATTCTGCAAGTCCGTGTGCATCAGTTGCAAAATGTGCCGGTACCCAGTCCAAAATGACTCCGACACCTGCCTTATGCAGTTCATTGACCAGATACATAAAATCCTTAGGCGTTCCGTAACGGGAAGTTGGCGCATAGTATCCGGTCACCTGATATCCCCAGGAACCATCATACGGATGCTCCGCGATTCCCATAAGCTCTACATGGGTGTATTTCATCTCTTTCAGATATTCCACGATCCGGTCGGCGAACTCACGATAATTATAGAATCCTTCCGCAGTGCCGTTATTCGGATGCTTCATGAAAGAACCGATATGGCACTCATAGATTACCATGGGCTCCTTGTTCATATCTTTTTTATCCCGGGCTTCCATCCACTTGGAATCCTTCCAGTCGAATCCCGTGATATCCGTAACGATGGACGCTGTGCCAGGTCTGTATTCCGCATAATTGGCAAAAGGATCGGCTTTATACAGCTTTCTGCCATCCCTCGCATAGATCAGGAACTTATACATTGTTCCTTCTTCCACGCCGGGAACGAACAGCCCCCAGATACCGCCCTCTCCCAGCTTCTGCATGGGATGCGATTCCTCGTTCCATTCATTGAATGTACCGATGACATTCACCTGTGCTGCATTTGGTGCCCATACCCCGAAATAGACTCCCTGCACACCATCTTCCGTCGACAGATGCGCGCCCAGTTTTTTATAAATATCATAGTGCGTTCCCTGGGCAAAAAGATACTGATCTGCTTCGGAAATAAATACCTTCTCCTTCGTCATAGCTGCGCCTCCCGCTATATATTTTTAACTATTCAGAACCCCATTCGCAAAATCGCATTTTCAATGCTTTCCTTTTGCTCATGTGGTTACTTCGCCCTATAAACATTGATAAATGTTCTTACGAATGCAAGCATTCGACGCCCATTCGTCAATGTTTACATGGCTCTGAATAGTTATACAAAATCTTTCTCAGTGAGGATGATCATATCCTCATCGTCATATCTCTTGGCAAACAGAACATCAAAGAAATGTTTTAATGTCTTTTTATTCGCATGAGCGATTGCTTCATCCACGATCTCTTTCACATCTACACAGTGACGACATGATCTATCGTCTGCATATCCTCGATTCTGGTATGCAGTGCGAGAACTCCCAGCTCATCAATGGAGTACTCCATTTCCCGGGCGTATTGTCTTCCGAATGCCACCAGTGTATCGTTACTGAGAGCTTCCACATCCATGCGGGCTGTAAAGCTTTCTTTCAGTTTTTCATGCTTTTCCAGGAAACGGTCGATCTCACGCTTGGTATCCTCCAGGATAATAACGATTCCCTGATTCTCCTGCTGCAGGGCTTTATACAGGGTGTTCACTGTAGTATCGTTCATTTCCGATGCCTTGCCGATAATAAGCGCTCCGTTTTTCAACTTGGATAATGTATCGGCAACGTCCTTTTTATTCAGCGCATGGCCGGAGATTTTGGCAACTTTTCCGGAGAAATTGCTGTCGGTAGCCTGAATCTCCCGGATCATATTTTTCGCAAGAGATAAGGTATCCATGCCTTCTTCACCGGTGATGATCACATTGCCGGTATAGGCAGCCAGGCTGATATTATCAATGGCTTTGACTAACTGTTCTCTTGCGGACTTACTCTGAATAAAGGGAGCATACAGCTCGCGCTCTTCTCTGGTAAGCGCACGGACTTTTGCCTTGTCTCTCTCCACTACGGGAGGCTCCGGGGTCTGTGGCTGCTCATCCTCATGGACTTCTTCTACCGCTTCTTCCGGCTCCTCTTCAGCCTCTGCTACGGATTCCTCCGATGCTTCCTCGGTCTCTGCTGTGGTTTCTTCCGATGCTTCTTCGATCTCTGCTGTGGTTTCCTCCGGCACTTCTGGGATTTCTGCAGCCGCTCCTGCGTCACTTCCATATCGACGACAGCTTCCGGTTCCTCTGTTGCGGATTCTTCTTCATATTCCGCTACGGCAGGTTCCTCTTCAAGTTCTTCTACCTCTTCAGTGTCAACGATATCCGTATCAGCAGGTTCTGGTTCTGGCTCTTCTTCAGAAACTTCCGCAGGAGCTTTTTCTGTTTCATCGTTTACATCCGCAATCTCTTCCAGCTCTTCAACTTCATCTGTATCCGTAACCGTATCAGCATCCGCCGCTTTTTCTTTTTCCAGTTTTTCTAACAGGCCATCTCTTACCGCCTGTTCAAATTCCGTGAACATGGCACCGGTCTGCTGTAGTACATGCTGGCGGACTTCTTCTTCTCTCTTTTCGAGGTTTTCTTTCTTTTTACGCTCCCACTCTGCCAGAATGTCTTCAATATTGATCTGACCGGTAATCTGCTTCTCAATGCTTTCCGCCTCGGGCATTACCAGGCTGATCTGTCCGTCGGATTCCTGTGCCAGTACATTCGCCAGCTCCTTGGGAGGTTCCACCGGTGTAGTCGCTTCCGGCTCCACTTCTGCTTTCGATAATTCCGGCACAACATCCTGTTTCTTAAGAGATGCGGGTTCCTCCGGCAGGATTTCCTCGGTCTCTACCTCCGGAACCTGAGACAGGTCACCGATCTCTCCGGTCTCACCAAAGAATACCTCGGAACCTTCGATCTGCTCGGTCTCCGGCTCCAGATCATCCTCACTGACCTCTGCAATCTCCGGATAATCCAGAGATTCTGTATCGGAATCCATCATAGGTGCTACGATAGAACGGGTAATGGAGTCCGATGTCGCTTTTGCGGTATCTTCTTTTGGCTCCTCACCGAGGACTTCACGAAGTCCCGCTGCAAGTTCTGCCTGCAGGTTGATGGTATTATACTGACCCACATCCATGGTCTTCACATGAATATCGAAATCATCCTGTACCGGCTGTGTCGGTGTCTCCTGAGCCGGTTGCTGCACGGTTTCATAGACCTGAGTATCTCCGGATATCCGGTCATAGTTATCCTCCGGAACATAGCCCTGATTCTGATCATAACTTCCGTCCTGAGAATAGTCCTGCGCATCCCCCTGGCTTTGATCATAGTTCATCCTGGGAATAATCCTGAGTATAATTCTGATCATACCCCTGACCCTGATCGTAGCTTCCGTCCTGGGTGTAACCTGATCATAACCCTGATTCCCGCTATACTCGTTATCCTGCACAGAGTTCTGCGACGGGATATAGCTTCCGGGCGCGTCGAACCGATGATCGTATTTTTCCTGCTGCTCCGGTGTCAACGGCTGATGGAGCATTTTCAGTTCCATTGCCTTAATAACGTATTTTCCCTCGCCAAACCAGAGGATCAGTTCATCACATTCCTCTACGCATCTGGCTGCCAGTCCGACTCTATGATACAAATAGGCCAGTTCATATGCCCATTTTTCCCTATAGTCTCTCTTCTTGAGTTCCTCCAGAACAGCAATTCGTTCTTCCAGACTCACATCCTGCGCCTCATACAATTTATACTGCAAAATGTACCTTCCCGGATCCTTGGGCGCCACCTGTACAAATTCCTTATAATATTCTATTGCCTGCACATATTCTTCCATTTTAATGGAAAGTTCGCACAGGGAATAGCAGATGGTCCTTCCGCCGGGACGACGTTCATATGCCAGAAGCAACATATCTCTGGCATCCTCATATCTGCGATTGATCTTATAGAGGTCGCTGATCGTACACAACATCATGACACTTTTTACACGACGCCAGTCAATCGTGTCGGCAATTTCAGCCGCCTGTGCATATTCTCCCCGGCTGATCAGGTCTTTGATTTCTTCCGCTCTTAATTTATATTCACTCTTATCCAAGGTATTTCGCTCCCTTAACCTTTTCTTGTCCTAAGTCCCTTATTTCATCAAAGCAGACTGTCCCACTTTTTTCTTATTCAGTGTATCATAGTCACTATACGTATGTCAAAATCAAACTAGGGAAATTGTAGTATAAATTGAGAGTTTACGCGAGCAATGAGCCGCGGCAAACATCTTCGGAAGGACATTCCGTCCACCGTGGACGTTCTGTGTTTTGAAAATCCTATGAAAAAGCTCTAAGTCTATCTCGTGTTACTGGTTTGTATATTCCTCCAAAGTCATTTACATACTTAATTCTTGTTTTCAAATTTTATACATGTATTTCCTACTTTTTTGTACATACTAAATCCTTGTTTTTAACTTCCGCACATGTATTCTCAAATGCTCTGCTTAAATAATCGGGATGTTTTTCATAACCCAGCAGAAAAGGACTGCTCCCACAGTTGTAGCTAGCATCCGAGTCCGGGGCGGGCAGCCCTACGTTACGAGCCATGCACTTAATTCATAAATGTGTCGCATAGGACGTTCCACATTTATTTCATTGACGGCTGTCGAGTGTGTCCGTTGGACGCACAGTATAAAGTTAAAAAGCAAAAACAGCGACTTGTGAGCAAGCTCCCAGATCGCTGTTTTCGTTTTAACTTTGCATGGCTCGTAACTCTCAATTTATTAATTAGGTTCTGGTTTTCTCCACTAATTTGGCATACTCTGCTTCATCAATATGGTACTTTTTTTCGGATAATCATATAGGATATCGCCAGCGCCATGAGCGGAATGAGTACCATCCAACACGGAACAGGATTCCCTGCGCAGTCGTAATTTCTCCGATATAGCGATTCGCCTCTGCCAGTGCCGCTTCACTGGATATCTCGCCGCGGTTCACTTCTATCTCCAGGGCACTGATGCTCCGGCTCTTGGCATAAATTCCGCTCACGATCAATACTAGTGTAGATAACCCCTGATTGATTCCGCCTGCCAGTTTCACACTAAAAGAACGCACCGCAGATATTACCGAATCGTGTCTTTCATGGAATCTCGCCTCATCATATTCGATCGTATTGTTAATCATCACGATGATCACAAGATTCATCAGCCCCTGAAAGAAAAAGATAACAAAACCTATCGCATTCAATAAAACTACATTTTTCGGAAGCGCGTAACCAAATCCCATAAAACAGGCATATCCAATCAATAATGCTGCAAAACACACATTAAGCATTTTCTGTCTCGTAAAATGTTTTGCCAGAGTCGCATAGCTCGCCTGGGAGATCAGCATTCCCAGACCATACATCACCGTAAAATAAAATACCAGATTACCGCTTTCCGAATATCCGTATTCTATATAAAAAAGTTCACGCCAAAAATAATAAGAATATTGCAGGTAATGTTAAAAAAGATAGAAGCAATTCCCGCTGCCACCAATTGATCATTTCTCATAAAAATATGATACATGTCCTTTAATGACAGTTTATCTTTTTGTTCTTCTCTGTCATTTTCCTTGATTCCAAAGGCAGTCAGCATCTGAAATGCAATCAGGCAGAGTGCTACCACAACCGCTACGATTCTGTATGCTTTCACCGCATTTCCTGCGATCACAACAGGAACTACTCCCGCCACGGAAAACTGTCCGATACATACAAAAATGCTCATAATCGTTACCAGAGAATCTCTCGTTCCGGGATCTGAACTTAAGGAGGGCAGCACTCCCCAATAGGCAATGTCATTCATGGTGTAAGTCATTCCCCACAGAAGGTAGAAGAGACTGTAAAATGCGACAAATCCCCACCCACTCGGTCGGATAGTAAATAAACACACAATAACAATCGCATTTGTAAGCGAACCAGCTAATATCCACGGCTTAAATTTTCCCATTTTAAAATGCGTATTTTCTATAATAATTCCCATGAGCAGATCATTTATCGCATCCCAGACCATACATAGGATCATTGCCCCGCTGATCACGGCAAACTGCGCACTTGTAAGATTCATGGTATATTGCACATATAGGATCAGATACATGCTTACCAGAGCATATGCCGCATCTCTTCCCGTTGCTCCGATACAATAGCTCCATTTCGTTCTTGCATCTAACTTATCCCTCATTTTTTGCCCTCCTGTTCGCAGAATCCACAATTCTCTGAATCGTACTGTGTTTTATCATGCCGCCACTCTGATTACATACGCTGTCAATATTTCCTTCAAGAATCCCTTCTGACATCATCCTCACTTCCGGGTCATTGAACGGTTTGGAAAAATAAAGCACTCGCGCAGCCAGCATTCCTATACGGCTCCACTTTCTTGCCGGGGCTGAATACGGCTGCATCTGCCGCAACGAATTTCGTTGTGAACTCACCCGGTTTCGTATGCGAAAAACAGGTACGCTGGTAGGTATAGACAGCATCAAAATCTTCTTCCGACAACGGTATCGATGTATGGATCGTCAACGGGCATTGTAGTTTCACTCCCTCCACACAGATACTTCCGACAGCCGGATATCCTGCAGCGATGCACCTACCTGAATCTCGTACTCCCCACCGATCACCCGGAATTCTGAATCCTGGTATACCGAAAAAGCTCCGGTATCCAGCATGATCTCTACTTCTTTTTCCTCTCCGGGCTGCAAATGTATCTTCCGAAAGCTTCGCAGTTCCCTTCTCGCCCTGAAATCTCCCGTTTCCGGTTCTTCACATATACCTGGGCAATCTCACATCCGGCGGTATCTCCGGTATTTTCCACTGCAAAAGTAATCCGGCAATTCTGCTTTACATCCCGATGGACTTTCAGATCCGTATACGCAAAATTCGTGTAGCTTAACCCATACCCAAAGCAGTAACGCACAGGAATCCGGAAGGTATCGTAATATCGATATCCCACAAAAATACTTTCCCGATATTCTACATCATCCAAATGGTTTTTCTGCTCGCCCTGCCTACCAAAATATCCATAGCTCGGCACATCCGTTTCCCTATAAGGAATGCTCTCTGCCAGTTTGCCGGAGGGACTGGTGTCCCCCAGGACGATCCCGGCACAGGCTTCCGCAACCGCTTCTCCGCCAAGGTACATCTGTAACAACGCTTTACATTTTGATGGCAATTCCATATTGTAAGGGCCCCACTTATAGATACAAAACCGATGTCTTCATTTACTTTCAGCAGCTGTTCCAGTAAAATGCTCTGATTTAACGGCAGTTCATAACTTTCCCTGTCATAGCCTTCTCCTTCTGCCATCTCCGTGAGCCCACCGAAAAACAGCACCGGTATCTGTCTCTTTTTCGCATCCTCTACCTTTTTGCAGGCTTCCTTTTCCAGTCTGTGGCTCCTATGAAAAGTAGAATTTTTATATCCTTTGGCATAACATATTTTTATATCTCTTTTTTCAAATGCCTCCACAAAGGAAATAACTCTCTCTGTATGGATATGGCTGCTGCCGCCTCCCTGGATCCGGGGCGTTGATGCCATATCCCCTATGATCAGAATTTCCTTTATTTCTTTTGACAATGGGAGAAACTCTTCATTTTTAAGAAGAACAGCGCTTTCCTCCTCAATTCTTTTTGCCAAATCATGATGTCGTTCTCTGGTCTCTGCCAGGACCTCTTTTCTGCGTTTTTCCGGCATAATATTCCCGGCATAATCTGTGTTTACTCTTTCTATTCTTTTTATAGCAGTTTCCAGAGTCTCCTGCGGCAGTTTTCCTGATTGTATAGCCTCCAGAATCTGCGCATAATGGTTACCGCAGCTGTCCGGCATCTCCACATCCATTCCTGCCGCCACACAGCCGGCAGATCCACGCAGCTCCCCAGTCACTCATTACCAGACCCTCATAACCCCATTTTCTCTGAGAATCTCGGTCAGCAGGTGGGAATTTTCACATGCAGGAAGACCATTTATGTAATTATAGCTTGCCATGACTGTCGCCGGTTTTGCTTTTTTCACCGCTTTCTCAAATGCCGACAGATAGATTTCATGCAATGCTCTGTCATCAATCATGGAATTGGAGGTCATTCTGTGAGTCTCCTGATTATTTCCCGCAAAATGCTTCAGCGAAGTGCCCACACCATGCTCCTGCATTGCACTAATATAGGCCGTCGCTAATTCTCCTGTCAGGAAGGATCCTCTGAATAGTATTCAAAATTCCTTCCGCAGAGAGGGGATCGTTTGATATTTATTCCGGGTCCCAACACCACGGAAACGCCAAGCTCCTTTGCCTCCTGCGCAATGCTTTCCGCCATTTGTCCGATCAGATTCGGATTCCAGGAGCACGCTACGCTGCTCGCCGTCGGAAAACAGGTAGCTTCATAGCTGTCGTTGTTCTTCGCTCCATCCTCCTGGGCGCGGACGCCGTGCGGTCCGTCCGACACCTGAATATCTCCGATATGCCACGCTCCGTAACCCGTCACGAGCCTGCACATTTCTTCCAGACTTTTCCTCATAAAATACCTCCTTTTCTTCGATTTCCTCTAAGAAAAACTTAGCATCTCTTTTCTTTTTGCTATATCATTTTTATGTTGTATT
>ENA-OQCS01001079-OQCS01001079.1-human-gut-metagenome-genome-assembly--contig:-NODE-1079-length-14596-cov-2.534868_pt1 | contig 14596 bp, 16 predicted proteins | sample MGYA00242757_ERZ504575 | MGnify/ENA primary metagenome ERZ504575 (study PRJEB26092, sample SAMD00036297) | human gut metagenome | host: Homo sapiens | study: EMG produced TPA metagenomics assembly of...
CAAATGGGCCATCCAAATCCTTTGCCCCCATTATTTCGACTAAAGCATGATACACCAGATTTACCTTATTCTGATAAGATTCCACAATCTTATCCAATCTTTCAGGACTTGCATCATCACCTATATATAACACGAACTCATCTTTATGGGCCTGAACTGCAATTGAGTCGAGCGTTTCCTTAAGGAAACGCCCCTTGTAGGCGGGAATAACAATTGCCAATTTCTTTATTTGCTCCACTTTACAAAGACTGCATATCGTTCAACTTCTTGTAATATCCATTTAAGGCTATCAGTTCATCGTGAGTTCCTCTTTCTACGATATCGCCTTCATAAAGTACACAAATTTCATCGGCATTCTTAATGGTACTCAATCTATGTGCGATAGCGATAGTAGTACGCGATTTCATCAAACGCTCCAACGCTTCCTGAACCAAACGCTCGGACTCTGTGTCAAGAGCCGAAGTAGCCTCATCTAATATAAGGATAGGAGGATTTTTCAAAATTGCACGGGCTATACTGACACGCTGACGCTGACCACCGGACAAACGCCCTCCACGATCACCAATCATCGTGTCATATCCTTTTTCCGTTTCCATAATGAAATCATGTGCATTCGCAATCTTGGCAGCTTCTATTACTTGCTCCATAGTGGCATTCTCTACACCAAAAGTAATATTGTTATAGAAGGTGTCATTAAACAGAATAGCTTCCTGATTTACATTACCAATCAGAGAACGTAAACTGTGGATGGATACATCTTTCACATTCTTGCCGTCAATCAGCAATGCACCCTCCGATACATCGTGATAACGCGGTACCAAGTCCACTAAAGTAGACTTTCCGGAACCGGACTGGCCCACCAGTGCAATCGTTTTTCCTTTAGGAACAGTCAGATTGATATGGTTCAAGACCGGACGCCCTTCTACATAGCTGAAACTTACATTTTTAAACTCTAACTTATCTGTGAAAGCGTCCAATGGCAAAGGCTGCTCCGGCTCTACGATATGATTTTCCGCTTTCAATATCATATCAATTCGCTCCATACTGGCCAATCCCTGCGGAATATTATAAAATGCTCTTGAAAATTCTTTCAAAGGATTGATGATACTATAAAGGATAATCAGATAAAATATGAAGTAGCCGCATCCATCGGAGCATAGTTTGTATTTAAGATTAAAGCACCGCCAAACAACAGCACGGTCACAATCACACAAGTGCCTAAAAACTCACTCATGGGGTGGCTGAACTTTGCCGGATAATCATCTCGTTCATTGCATCGCGGAAGTCATTGTTTGTTTTAGAGAACCGGGCAGACATTTTGCTTTCGGCTATAAACGCTTTGATAACCCTTAAACCTCCTAATGTTTCATCCAATTGGGACATAATATCTCCCCATTGCGCCTGTGCTGTAGAGGACTGTCTTTTCAGCTTCCGGCTGACAACCCCCATTATCCAACCTGTCAGAGGTAAAATAAAGATAACAAAAAGCGTCATTTGCCAACTTACCGAAAACAGAGTGACAAAACAAACCAAAAGAGCGATAGGATTACGGATAAGCATATCGATGGAACTGGTCAACGAGTTCTCCACCACCGTAACATCCGCACTCATACGGGCTATGATATCTCCTTTACGTTCTTCTGAGAAAAAACTCAAAGGAAGACTTAACACTTTATTATAAACCTGAATACGGATATCCCGGACAATACCTGTACGCAAAGGTACCATGACAGCCGCAGAAGCAAAATAACCGGCAGTTTCAACATAGTCATAAAGATAAGTATTCCTCCCATCAATGGCAAGTGTATAGAACGCACATTGTAGCCACAAAATTGCTCACAAAGTAATAGGCATTATTTATGAGTACATCCTTATCCAAATTATGAATATCCATAGGAATGTACTCATAAGACTTGGTATCAATTGAACAGAATGTTCAAAATTGGCACAATCGCCATGAACGAAAACACATTAAGCCATTGCGACAGAAAGTTCAGTATCAATGCCCATGTCAAATATTTGCGGTATGGAAGAATATACCGCTTCAACAAACTAAAGAACTGTTTCAGCATAATTATCAATTATATATAATGCCGCAAAGGTAACAAAAAAGAAATAATCACCCAAGATTACCCCACTTTATCCCCTAATATTTGTTCATACACGGCAAGCCTTCTTTCCTGCATCTGTCCGGGGTTATATACTTGCCGCAAACTGTCTTCCGCATGGGTAACCAACTGTCTCTGCAACTGCGGATTACTTGACAAGGCTATGACAGCTTCTGCAAATCCGGCAGGGTCATCAACAATCAAGCAATCTTCACCATCCTTAAAATCAATGCCTTCCACACCCTTTGCCGTCGTTACAAAAGGAACTTTTGACAATACAGCATCTAATATTTTCATACGCATACCACTACCGATACGTATTGGAACAACAGCAACACTGCCTTTTAAAAAAGAGCCCAGATCTTCCACATAGCCTACCAGCTTCAATTCCGGGTATTCGGACTGCAAACGATTGATACACTCTCCACGCCATTTACCAATTACTTGCAATGTAAACGAAAAATGACGTTTACGCAGATGCGGAATCACTTCGTGACAGAACCATGCCACGGCATCCAGATTGGGAAAATGATCCTCACTTCCCACAAAAGTCAGGCGTCCGCTTTGGACCGGAACAAAAGGCTGTTCCAGCCTGTCACCCACTTGCACCACAGCCGGAGAAGTGTAGATATGGTCTTTCCGTCCTATGAAGTCCTCCATAATTTTACGGTCTACTTCAGTCAGAACAATAACATCTTTATATTTCAATAATGCACTGCGCTCAAAATCCTTTGCTATATGAAACAACATCCTGTCACCGGCAGTCTGTTCCCTGAACAAAGCAATCTCCTTTTCATTACGGATGTAGCGGAGTTCATGATGCACAAAAATAGTCTGTACATTTTCAGGCAACAAGAATCCCAATGACAACAGTTCATAAAACTCTACTTGAATAATATCAAAACCTGAATGAGCCACCTGAGAAACATACTCCACATACCCCTGGTCTAGCGGCTGGAAACAAGAGCTGAACAAAGTACTCTTTCCCCGTACTAAATCCACAACTTCGCCCGTTTCATCCGTCCATATCTGTTGCCGGTTCATTTTACGGGTTACAGACGCATGTATCTTTTGCAGCCATTTATAATAAAAAGGATGTTTAATTCTGGGTAATCTGACAGTTTGAGGTTTAGGAGTATAAATAAAGAAATCCACATTATCCCAAATTTTCTTCAATGACTCTACATCTTGCATACGCTTCTCCGTTTCAGGATAAGCAATACAGATACGGACATCTTATGACGCAAATACTCCACCATATTAAAGAAAGCTTGATTACCGCCCGAATCCAGCGGATAAGGAATGTACGGAATAATAAAAAGAATTTTCTTTCTCATACTAATTGAATTTAAACAATAGTCTAATGTCTAATTTAATTTTTAGTTTAATACAGCAAATGCTATGTAGTGTATAATGCAAAGGTACAAGAAAGACTGCATACTAAAATGTTAATTATCGTTTCTTTTTAAAAGTTCAACACAATTCCTGTTTCTTGAAAGAAAAAACAAAGAAGCAACTTGTTTATTTAACTATATAACGTTATATTTGTAAAATTAAAAAGGAACTAACTTAACAATAGAGCATGAATGCACTTCCCTTGGTCAGTGTAGTGGTACCTAATTATAATTATAAACGATACCTCAATCTACGAATTCAGAGTATTCTGCAACAGACCTATCAGAATATCGAACTGATTTTACTTGATGATGCCTCAACAGACGGTAGCGAAGAGGTATTATCGGACTATCAAAACCATGCCAAAGTGAGCCATATTCTATTAAACGAACACAACACCGGAAATCCATTTAAACAATGGTTTAAAGGCATGCAATTAGCCAAAGGAAAATATATATGGATAGCCGAAGCCGATGACTTGTGTGAGCTTACTTTTTTAGAGAAAGTAGTTCCTTTAATGGAGAAATACCAACAAGCCGCCGTATGCTTTGCCGGTTCCAAGTATATTGATAAAGACGGTAATGTGCTGAGTTACGACATGAACAAATGGAAATCTGCCATACCTCCATACGCCGTATTCAATGGGAAGACTTATGCCGAACATAACCTTTACTGGCGCAGCTATATAGCCAATGCAAGCTCGGCCATTTTCAGAAAAAGCATGGTAAATGCCCAAAATATGGAACAATGCCTGCAAATGCGTTACAGCGGCGACTGGCTGTTCTGGTTTTATATGGCAATGCAAGGAGACATTATAGAAAGATATGAAGTACTGAACTACTTCAGACAACATACCCAGAAAGTTACCGTCAAAGCTGAAAACAACGGAGGGGGTAAGAGCGAAGATATTGAGATAGTACGCATTATGGAACAACACCTTACCCACCTGAGCAGATACAAACGGTGCATACGAAGGGGAATGCTTTACAACCGCATTGCCAAACTAAGCACAACAGACCGGGTAAAACTGCAATTATGGGAACTCCTCCGGCAGAAATTAAACGGAACGCGGAAAGACGGACGTCTGGAGCGCCTCAACCGGATAGCACGGCTATTCTGTCCTTTTGTTCTGACTATGAAAAGAGACCGCCTTACTCCTTCCCGAGAAATAGGATAAGAAACGGAAACTGCTTGCCCATATTTTCGGGCGGACTCACATGTCTGCCCCTAAAGTGAACAAATTGGCAGCCAATTTACTTTTGGCATACCCTCTTTTGATATTTCTAAAATTCTGTTTACCTTTGTTGTCAATCATCCGGATTGATTCAAACAAATGCAAACTTTACTAAAACAAATGAAATATCTCCGTTCACTCATGCAGCAATCTGTAACAGCATGTAAGAATCAGGCTAAGCTTATCCAACAGTTTACTCTTTCTTTACTTTACTTATTAATCATACATATAGTTGCTTTACTTTTTTTCTTCCTGTTCCGGCTTGTCCTGTTCACCTCAATAGATTATCAGTTTCCTCCCGATATACAAAACAACTTTCTCATGCAAGCCACTGCATTTATAAAAGGGCTATGGTTTGACAATGTTATAGCTTGCTACATATTGCTGTTACCATTAGTCATTTTATGGATAACCGCTCTCTGCAACTATCACTCCAAGTGGGTATTCAGATTTATCTCTATCTTTTTCATTCTATTTTATTCACTGTCGTTCATTATTTCGCAGCCAACATCCCTTATTTCTCCTATTTTTTAAGACAATCAATTCTTCCATTTACAATTGGTTCGGATATGGAGCCACTACTGCCGGAATGGTATTGGGTGAGACATCATTCTATTTCCCTATTTTCTAGGACTGATATCTATTCTTCTGCTGTCAGGAAGTGTACTACGGTTATCTTCTTATTTCTATCATCTCATCAATCGAAATCTACTTCCATCAGCGATAAACCGCCTATGTATATTCGCCGCCGGTGCTGTTTGTATAGGACTTTGTCTATTCGGAATACGGGGACGCATGGGATATAACCCCATCAGGGTAAGTCAAGCATACTATTGCACCGATCCATTCCTGAATCAGCTAGGGGTTAATCCTGTCTTTAATCTACTTACCAGCACACTGATGATAACCGTAAGGAAAACCGCTATCTTCACCTGATGCCGGAACAGGAGGCAATAACCAATATGCAAAGTATATTGCAAAGAAAAGGAATAGAAGGCATCTCCCCCATTGCACGTGAAGTGAAATGCACAGCCGTCCCTACACAAAAGAATGTTGTTCTTATTTTCATGGATCGATGTCGGCCAACTTGATGGAGCATTTCGGATCTACCAAAACTGACTCCTTCCTAGACAGCCTTTATCTGGAATCTCTCAGTTTTGACCATTTTTATTCAGCAGCATACATACCAACCACGGAATGTATGCCACCCTCTACTCTTTCCCTGCCATCATGAAAAGGAATGCCATGAAAGGAGCAGTGGTACCTGTCTATTCGGGGTTGCCCACCGTATTAAAGGATAATGGCTATCGGAACCTGTTCTTCATGACGCACGAATCACAATACGATAATATGAACGCTTTTCTCCGCACTAACGGATTTGATGAAATATATGCACAAGAAAACTACCCAAAGGATAAAGTCGTTAACAGCTTTGGTGTACAAGACGATTTCCTATATCAATATGCCTTGCCCATTCTGAACAAAAGAGCAGAAGAAAGACAACCTTTCTTTACCGTATTGCTTTCTATCAGCAACCATCCCTCGTATGTGATACCTGACTATTTCAAACCACACAGCACAAAGCTTGAAGATCAGATTGTGGAATACGCGGACTGGGCCATCCGGCAATTCATGCAAGAAGCACGCAAACAACCCTGGTTTGAAAATACAATCTTTGTTTTGCTGGGTGACCATGGGAAATTGGTAGGAAGTCCGGACTGTGAAATACCACAATCCTACAACCATGTTCCACTAATGATTTACGGAAAAGGCATCAAGCCCGAAATCAGACAAGAGCCGGGCGGCCAGACTGATGTGGCACCGACTTTACTCGGACTGCTGAACATGAGTTATACCCAAAACGACTTCGGCATAAATTTGTTAACAGAACACGCCCGTATGTCTATTTCTCCGCCGATAATTTGATAGCGGCTACAGATACAACCCACCTATATATTTATTCTCCACATGACCGGCAGGAATTCAAATATAAGAAGCAAGGAAATGCCTTGCAACTTGTAACAGGGGAGGACAGTACATTCTACATGATGAAAAAATACTGTTTCTCCACATTGCAGAGTGCGGAGTATCTGGTAAAAGAGCACAAGACTGTCAATAAAGCTACCGGACAATAAGGTGGGACGGGTTTCACCGCCTTGCCTTCCTTAACGGTCATACCCCAACTTCTCCTCGTTATAATCAGAGGCTATGTAGGTAGGACGGCCTTTGGTTTCCTTGAAAATGCGCCCCACGTACTCTCCTATAATTCCCAAAGAGAAAAGCTGGATGCCACCTAAAAAGAGCATGACAATGATCAAAGTGGGGAAGCCGGCCGTTTCATCACCATAAAGCACGGTCTTTATCAGAAAATAAATGGCATAAATAAAACTGGAGATTGAACAGAGCACTCCGCATACCGTGGCGATGCGCAAAGGGCGATAGAGAAAGAGGTTATCCCTTCGACAGCCAGATTCAACAGCTTGAGAAAGTTCCAGGAGGAATGGCCCATCAGCCTGTCTCCGCGATCAAATTCAATGCTTTTCTTCTGATAGCCTATCCAGCAAAACAATCCTTTTGTATAACGCTCGCATTCGCGCAGACGACGCAACGTGAGCACACAACGACGGTCCAGAAGTCTGAAATCGCCCACATTGGGCAAAATATCAATACGGCTCATCCGCTGAAGTATACCATAAAAAGCCAGAGAGAACTGACGACGCAACCAGCTTTCCTCGCCACGGGTACGCCGTTTGGCATAAATGTCATCATATCCTTCTTCCCAATATTCCAGCATCTGGTCTACCAGTTCCGGAGGTCCTGCAAATCAGCATCCATCACAACGCAGCAATCGCCGGTGGCGTAATCAAAACCCGCCAGCATGGCTACCTCTTTACCAAAGTTACGCGAAAGGTTGACATAATTCACCCGCTTGTCCTGCTGCCTCAGCCGGCGGAGGCATTCCAGCGTAGTGTCGCTGCTGCCATCATTGACAAACAGGATTCCCACTCATAAACGGCATTGCGGTTGACAAGCTCTATCAAACGTTGATACAGAGTGGGCAGCATCGCTTCCTCATTATATACCGGAATCAAAAGAGTCACTTTCTTCATATCATTCTTCACTATCATAAAGACTCCTCAAAGATATTACTTTTGTTTGAAAACAAACCTCACTAATAAAAAATTTACCGGAATGGCAATGAGAAACACTGGGATGGGAGCCAACGGACGGGAAAAACCCAACCGCAGAAAGAGATTCAACAATCCGATATGTATCAGATAATTTGTCAGATGTGCCCCCCGAAGCCAAAAGCTTTCTTCCAGGAAGGAGGCTGCCCGAAAGTAAAATAAGCCGTAAGATAAAAGTTGGCAACAAAACTCAGCACATATCCCAAGGTATAGGCTACATTGACCTGAATGAATTTTTGCAAGACAAAATAAATGCCATAGTGCAGCCCTGTAGCAAAAAGGCCTACCATTACAAATCGCAGGAACTCGGGTATCTGTTTCAGTTTATTCATTTTCATTGATTTAAAATGCAAAGTTAGGTATTACTAAAGAATTATTCGTACTTTTGCGACAGTAAATATAAAAGACCGAAAAATATATGTCAGACAAGAAAAAAGCATTTTGGTTCATAGCCTTACTAAGCACACTTGTAATAATCCCCTTTTTGGGAGAAACTATTTTTTACTCTAAAGGGGAACCGCGCGAAGCAATTGTGGCATACTCGATGTTGGAAAGCGGCAACTGGATATTGCCTTTGAACTACGGAACAGACATCGCCTATAAACCTCCTTTCCTGTATTGGTCTATTGCAGCTATTTCCGCCATTTTCGGAGGGGTGAGCGAATTCTCGTCCCGTCTGCCGTCCGCTATCGCTTTTCTAGCTATGCAGTTCGTGTTTTTCGGATTCGTAGCCCGCTATAAGGATACAAAGACAGCAGTCATTACCTCCCTTTTACTGCTCACTTCATTCGAAGTGCACCGGGCGGCGGTGGCTTGCAGGCTGGATATGCTACAGGTTTCCTTCATCGTCATCTCACTTTGCTTACTATTTCGCTGGGACGAAAAAGGCTGCAAGGGAATACCTTGGACGGCTGTCGTGCTGATGGCATGCGGCACGCTGACCAAAGGACCTGTGGGTTCTATATTCCCCTGTATGTGTATCGGTATTTACCAGCTGATACGGGGACGCTCATTCGGCAAGACTTTCCTTTCCTTATTCGGAATCGGGCTGCTTTCCCTTATTCCATTGGGAATCTGGTTTTATGCGGCCTGGCTACAGGGAGGACAGCCGTTTATGGACCTGATGCTGGAGGAAAACACCGGACGCTTTGTCGGCAAATGTCATACCCGTCGCATCACAACCCTTTATGGTATAACTTCCTGACCATTATATGGGGGTGGACACCTTGGACATTGGTCTTGCTTATCTCACTATTCGGACTGAAATGGAATGAAATGCACCTGCTGCCCGCAGGAAACTCTTTCACCGGACGCATCAGGAAGGTTTGGGATAACATTCGCTCACAATCCCCCATACAGCTGTTTATCTGGATAGTGATTATCGCTATTTTTGTCTTCTATTGTATTCCTAAAAGCAAACGCAGCGTCTATTTGTTGCCTATCTATCCATTTATGGCTGTACTGATTGCCCAGTATCTGGAGGCGTTAATGCAAAAAGGGGCGAAAGTGTTCAAAATATCGGCTTATATCTTTGCCTCGCTCTGTTTGTTACTCACCGCGGTGTTTTTTGCTGTACGCTGTCAGATGATACCGGACAGCATATGGGGCAACGGACGTCATGCTGCCGAAAACATAGCGTTTATGCAGCTTTGGAAGCACGTCCTTTTCTATTTCCAAATGGCTGATTATAGTATTGCCGGTAGTGGCTGCCATCTGTACATTAAGGCTGGTTATCAAAAAAGTAGTACGGGGTCACTCCTCTATGGAATCACCGGTTGTGTTCTTTGCCTGTTTGTCGCTTTAGACGGGGTATATCAGCCAACAATACTAGCTGTAAAATCCGATAAGCATCTGGCAGAGGATATCAGAAAACAGGTGCCTGAAGGAGTCGTTTATTCATATACAGACAGAATGATACGGTTTTATTGTACAAATTATTATATGAATAACCAAATGCGGAATTTCACACTGGAAAATCCGCAAGAAGGGTATGTCATACTTTCTGCAAATGCACAAGAGGAGTTTTTAAAGAATTACAATGCAAAGTATCAGCTGGAAGAGGTCTTCCATACAGATTACAGAAGTTGCGACTTACGCAATACGGTAATCATGTACAAGTTCAACGAGAAACGGAAATAGTTATATCCGGCAGATTCTGCACCGATTTGGACGCGACTATATGAATTCCATACTGATTCATATATCCGCGTCCAAGTTTTACTATCTGTTCCCTAAATCATCATAAACGGTTTGCAATATCGCCTTACCCTTATCCAGACGGGATTCGTCAGCTTCAGGCTCATCAAAAAGAATACTGCCGGAATTATTATCAAACACCGTCACCCCTGTACTGTCTCTGAATGAGAACCCATTATTGAAACTATAAAAGGCAAAAGGATACTTATAATCACTTCCCAATACATTACGGCTAAACGTAAATGCAGTATGTTCCAACCCAAGCTGCCCCAACAAAGTGGCTGCCAAATCGGTCTGATTCATAATCTTGTCCACCTGCATAGGCTGTTTTACCGCTCCACCTAACCATAACAAGGGAATATGATAAAAACGAGGCATCGCATTAGACCCCTCACGCGGGTAATAGAAACCATGATCGGGAAGGCAGATAACTAAAAGATCTTTCCATGCGGGAGTCTGCTTCAACCGGTCAATAAACTTACCCAGACATTCATCTGTATAAGCAAAGGCATTGGGAATTTTATCTTCCAGCCGGTGATAAGGAACTTCGAAAGGTTCATGACTGCTAAGTGTCAGAAACGCAGTATGCCAAGGCCCTTCTTCCTTCCGGTTTCTTAACTGATTATATAAATATTCAAAAGTAATATCATCATTCACTCCCCAGGCATTACTGGTCTGTTCGGCCAATGAGAAATCTGTATTGGCTGTAAGACGCTGATAACCGGTACTCAGCAGATAACTCTTCATATTGGTAAAGTTGATATCACCTCCATACAGGAAATCTGTTTTATAACCCGCCTTGGACAATCCTTCAGCTATAGCAGGCAACGTACGGCTCTTGGCAGGAATTTTCATTACCGATGCCGTAGGCAATCCAAGGTAACCGCTGAAAGTACAGACTGTTCCACGGTCGGTACGGAAACTATTGGCATAACAGTTTGTAAAAAAGATCCCTTCCTTTGACAGACGGTTAAAGTGGGGTGTCACATCAGGAAGACCGCCTAAAGGTTCTACAAAAGCACCTCCAAAACCTTCCATCAAAATAATAAGAATATTGGGACGCTTGGTATTCAGGACTTGAATAATACTATCCCCATCTGTTGTAGGATAAAGTCCGTCAAACAATGCAGCCCGCTTCTCTTCATCAAAGAAATTGAACTCTGACGCAAAATCCTGGGATTTGCCCATAGAAGACAACAAACTGAAATCGGGATTGACCGCCGAATGATTCAAGAAAGGTTCGTTGCTGAAATATACTTGCCCTATATTAGAAGTAGATTCCGTTACACCACCACGTATAATGATGAAAAGCACACCTCCTAATAACAGCATTCCCGCAGTTCCCGCTATCCGTTTCCGGGTGGCGTTCAAAACGGAAGGCGTGATTTTCAGCAAGACCCAACTATTCAAGGCTATGAGTAACAAGATGGCAAGAACCCTCAGCAAGATAAATCCGACGGAAACACTCGCCAAAGCTTCCTTCGGTGAATCGATATAAAGAAAAACAGATGCGTCCAGTTTAAATCCCCAGAATGTGTATAATGCCATATCTACCACAAAAATGATAGAAATAAGCGCGGCAGCCAAAATATAATACCCGTAAAGTATTTTTTTCAAAGGGAATTTCCTAAACCAAATACTTATCAGTACCAACAAGAATGGAAATGCAGTAAGATATCCCGCCGTAGCAGCATCAAGACTGGCTCCATGAATCATTACCTGCATATAATCGGCAAACCCGAATCCTTTTTCAATGGAACCATTATAGAGCATGAATAATGGTTTCTGTAGAATAAATATCAGTAAGACCGTAAAAAAGTACAAGCTGATATAAGCAATCCTCTTTTTCATATCTTCAGTTCTTTATTATTTCCGTCCGAAATCAGCCGGGACCTCTCCCCATCGGTCGGTTTCCCACTTCAATAAAGGTGTGGTATATTATTTTCTTCAGCCAAATTCGGCCCGTTCTATCATTGAAAAGTTCTCCGTCTGAGGAGTCCGCTTCTAGTTTAGTTTTACATTTCTTCTGTTTCACCCAGCTCAACGCATTACGGCTGTCCGAGTAAACAGGCATACTGATATTCTTCTGCTTCATCAATGCCAAGGCATGGACAATGGCAAGAAACTCTCCAATATTATTCGTTCCATAAACAGGACCGAAATGAAAAACCTCCTGTCCCGTAAGCAAATAAACGCCCCGATATTCCATCGGTCCGGGATTTCCACTGCAAGCGGCATCCACAGCCAGGCAGTTCATATCAAAGTTCTCGGGAAGTTGTTTAGGAGTATCTTCTTTTTTAACAGCATTCTTGCCTATATAATGAAAAGCGGAAGAAGCCAAGGCGTGTTCCGCCTCCTCTTTGGTCTCGAATGACTTGTATTGTGCGCCATCATAACCTTTTATCTGTAGCTGGCAGTCAGTCCAGGAGTCATAAACTCCCGGATTGACACCTTTCCATACTACATAATATTTCTGTTTCTTTGCCATTTACATACGTTCAGGCACTTCAATACCCAGCAAGCCCATTGCTGTCTTCACAATCTTGCCCACATTGGCACTCAATGCCAGACGGAAGACTTTCAACGCTTCGTTTTCTTCACGCAGAATACTGAAATCATGATAGAACTGGTTGTATTCTTTCACCAAATCGTATGCATAGTTTGCTATAATGGAAGGATTATAGTCTGAACCTGCCTGCTTGACAACCGATTTAAAATCAGCCAGCATCTGAATCAAACCTTCTTCTTTTGCGCTCAGTTCCAAACCCGCTGGAATGATTTCGGGAATAACGATACCTGCTTCAGCCGCTTTGCGTAATACAGACTGGATACGGGCATACGTATACTGAATGAAAGGTCCTGTATTGCCATTGAAATCTATCGATTCTTTCGGGTTGAAAGTCATATTCTTACGTGCGTCCACCTTCAGGATAAAATATTTCAAAGCACCCAAACCAACAATACGGGCAATATTGTCGGCTTCTTCTTGGGTCAGACCGTCCAATTTACCTAATTCAGCAGAAGTTTCCTTAGCAGTTTCAATCATTGCTTCCATCAAATCATCCGCATCCACTACTGTACCTTCACGACTTTTCATTTTGCCCTCGGGCAGCTCTACCATACCGTATGAGAAATGAACCAATCCTTTGCCCCATTCAAAACCCAATTTGTCGAGCAAGATAGAAAGTACCTGGAAATGATAGTTTTGTTCATTACCCACTACATAAATCATCTTGTTGATGGGGTAATCCTGAAACGTAATTTGGCAGTACCGATATCCTGGGTCATATAAACAGAAGTACCGTCACCGCGAAGAAGCAACTTATGGTCCAGTCCTTCGGCAGTCAAATCAGCCATACAGAGTTATCCTCTTTCCGGTAGAAGAAACCTTTTTCCAGTCCTTCCATCACTTTCTCCTTACCTTCCAGATAGGTATTCGATTCATAATAAATTTTATCGAAACTAACTCCCATCATCTTATACGTTTCATCGAATCCGGCATATACCCAGTCATTCATCTTCTTCCACAAGGCACGGATCTCAGGGTCATTCGCCTCCCACTTACGGAGCATCTCGCGAGCTTCCAGCATCAGAGGAGAGTTTGCCTCTGCCTTAGCCTTAGCTTCTTCTTCATTCAAGCCTTCAGCCTGATACTGAGCTGTCAGTTCCTTTACCTCAGCCTTGTAATGCTTGTCAAAAGCTACATAATAGTCACCAATCAAATGGTCCCCCTTCTTACCCGATGATTCAGGTGTTTCACCGTTACCATATTTCAACCAGGCCAGCATGGACTTACAGATATGGATACCACGGTCATTCACAATATTGGTCTTGACCACCTTATTGCCATTTGCCGCCATGACATTTGCCAAGCATTTCCCAACAGGTTGTTACGGACGTGACCCAGATGAAGCGGCTTGTTTGTATTGGGAGAAGAATACTCAATCATCACCAACGGAGAGTTTTCCGTAGCCTTTTCAATACCGTATTCGGGAGCAGCCTGAATAGAATTCAAAGTTCAATCCAACAATCCGAAGCAATTGTCAAATTAAGAAAGCCCTTCACTGCATTGTAGGCTGAAACCAATTCGGGAGCATGCTCTTTCAGGTATCCGCCTATTTCCTGTGCGGTCTGTTCAGGCCCCTTCTTAGACATTTTCAGAAAAGGGAAAACAACCAAAGTAAGATGTCCTTCAAACTCTTTCTTAGTCTTTTGCAGTTGTACCATTTTTCCGGGTACATCCTGTCCGTACAACGTTTTGATAGCGCTGATAATGGACGTGGTGAGTTTTTCTTCTATATTCATAATATGTACGTACACTTATTTGTTATTGAATTGCAAAGATAGACATTTTAGGCGAAATCCTTCCTATCTTACCTTAATTTACTATATCTCCTCTCTGCAAACGATACTTTCCGACTGAAAAACGAATAGCCCACAAACGAATAAACATACAACAAGCAATAAAATATGTC
>ENA-OQCS01001080-OQCS01001080.1-human-gut-metagenome-genome-assembly--contig:-NODE-1080-length-14595-cov-3.726776_pt1 | contig 14595 bp, 18 predicted proteins | sample MGYA00242757_ERZ504575 | MGnify/ENA primary metagenome ERZ504575 (study PRJEB26092, sample SAMD00036297) | human gut metagenome | host: Homo sapiens | study: EMG produced TPA metagenomics assembly of...
CCGCATCCCTCGCCTCCGCCATCCTGCGGACCAGCACCACCGCCAGAAACCACGCCAGCCAACACCAGCACACCGGCACCCGCCAGCACCACGGGAACCACCCACGACGGCACCACGGACGAACCCGAAGCATCCGACGCCATATCCCCGGCGACCTTCCCATCCTCCTCATCGGCCGTGGCCGTCGCGGAATACTTCATGCAATCGCTCCCGCCGTCCGCACGGCACGACTCCACCTTCTCCCACGCGGCCTGCTGACGCTGCAGCTCACGACCCACCAAAGCCGTATCGGGCGTGTACATGACCGTGTCGCCATCAGGCGAGAACTCCCCCGTATCCGCAACCCCATGCTCGCCCAGCGGGGACGGATACTCGTACATGCCTTGGTCTCCTCATGCTCCCCGCTCGTCTTCACAGCCCACTCCAGAAGCGGGTTCACATCGGGATACTGGGCCGGATCGACCGACAGCAACTTGCCTGGATCCACGATCCCGAAACCACGCTTGTGCTCCGGATCCAGTTTCGGCCCGCTCGACGCGTTCCCCTTCGTGTTGCGGACCAAAGACTGCAGGATCTGGTTGCCGTCGCATCCGGCCACCGCTGCATCACGAGCGCGAGATACGCGCTCAGATTCGCCGCCGCAGCAGACGTGCCATTGCCCGTCATGACCATCTCACGCGAATCCGTGCTCCGGTAGGACGGCACGCCCACGCCCGGACTCAGCACCGACACGTTCCCGTCCATCACATCCGACGACTCCTGCAGATTCCCCGCCGAATCCACCGCGTTCACCGTCACCTCACCGGGGAAATAGTTGTTCATCCCCGGCTCGCCGACCAGGTCGTACATGCCGGCCCTGACAGAGTTGTCCCTCACCGAGACCACCACCACGCCGTGACGCAGCGCGTACAGGATGTCGTCACGCACCCCGCTAGGATCGCTGCCGTCATCCACGTACGACATGTTGATGATCCTCGCGCCGGAACTCACCGCGTCACGGATGCTCGGCTTGTCCAAGTCAACACCCTTACCGGCATCATCCGCACATACATCTAAAGTGCCCACCCCTCCTAACCTCCCTTTCAAAGGATAGCCGACCATGTAGGCGGTCACGGAAGCGCCGGGCGCGATGCCTTGGATGCCCGCGCCGCCGTCCCATCCATTGCCATTGCCCACGATCAACGACACCATAGCCGTGCCATGCGTCATCATGTATCCGCTGGACGAATCAAGAGTGGGATCGTCCGCGACGTGGTCTGCGACGGATCGGACTTCCTATGACACGGCTGGTTGCTCTCGGTCATGAGCTTGTACGACACGTCCGCGCCCGCCAGCGCGGGATAATCCGACACCATCTGATTATCAAGCACGGCGATCTTCACGCCCTTGCCCGGTGATACCCGACGCCCATGCGTCGCGCACGCCCATACCATCGACACGCCAATCCACACCATCCGAAGCACGCCGACGGCACACACAACCCCACACAAGCCAACACCGCCGCCAACACCGACAGCACACCGCGCACCTTTCGCACATGCGATGCACACAAATCTCGCGTCATCAATAACCCCTTCTCGTATGGAAATAACAAACGCAACACGTCACTTAATCAGCAAGTTCAAAGAGTCTTCGGCGGTAGCGGAGGAATCGAAAGCACATTCACCACACTATCCACTAATGACAGCAGCGGCTCAAACGCCTCATCGCTCTCGTTCTTCTTAGAAGTCTCGTGTATGTCGGATGCTTTACCCTTTGTTTTTCCAACAACAGGTGCAGCCTTCTGAACTGTTACCTCAGCCTTATTGATAGAAGCCACCTGCTGTTCTTCGGCCTGTTCAAATATTTTCGCAGCGCTGCAAACGCGCTGCGAGAAACCACTCATGGCTTCGCTATATTCGCTCCAGTTCCCTGCAGCAGCTGGGTATACGCGGAAGCGCTTCTCATGAATTCCTTGCCAAAAGCGGTATCGCGGCTATACGCTTCCTGGCCGCAACGCCCTGCAGATTCAGAAACCGACTCGCCATATGAATCCATGTCATTCGCTATCGCACGCGCATTTTCAACATCCGCTTTGATTTCAACTACCATGCCCGATCCGCTCCTCGTCAACACCCATATTCCCAACCGGAAAGATTCCGTGTGCGCCCCACACCTTTCGCGGAACACACACGGAATCACACGACATCAGAAACGACCCGCCGAACGCGCGTCAGACTCCACGTACTGCTGTGCGATCTGTGAGGTGGCTTGGGAAATCTGGCCAAGAATCTGATTCATTTCCTGCAACTTGCCATCCCAATTGCGTTGCGCCTGATGATATGCCTCACGAGCGGAACCGTCCCACTGACCAATCAAAGCGCTCACCTGGCTATTGAGGTTTTCAAGCTCCTGAGCAATGCTCTTGGCATCGGCAGCGATATCGCTCGCCAAAACATCCACCTGCTCCGGACGAACCGAAAAAGAACTTACCATAATATGTTTTCTCCTTTAGCTTTCTAGTTCAATTCGATGATGTCAGCCAAGCAACGCCTGCAACTTGGACGTACGGGACTGGTTGTCTTCCTCATTCGCAGCCTGATCCTTGGCTGTACCCCGTAGGTTATCCGAAAGATCAATGAGAATATTGTTCAAGGACGTGGCCTTCTCCTGCCAACTGGACATCAGCGCGTTGAACGACACGGCCGCGTCACCACTCCAGAAAGAGCCCAGCTCCGCCATCTTCGCTTCGATATCTTTGATTCGGTTCTCGATACCCGAGCGCGCATTGTCAACCGCAGTGCACCCTTTTCAATTGCCCCTTCTTCGGCTCTGATCTGTTCCGCCATCTTGTTTCCTTCCTTGGAGGCATTCTTTCTTAGGGAAGCCACAATGAGACACGACTCCCCCAAGGAATAACAATAACAGCAATAACAAATTCAGTAAAATTTAAGTTCATTAAGTATCCAAAACCCGAGATGAACTCACGTCAATCGTTTGACGTTAACTTAAAAGTCACTTAGGCATAGCAATTTTACTGAAAATTAAGCAATTTTTTCAGAAACAAATGACAATCACTGCAAAAATGCAATCATTTTTCTCAATGCCTTATAGTTGTATTGTTTATAGACACGATACAGCGCCTTACGGCATTCTCTAAGGAAGAGCATGAACATCTCCCCGCCACCGCTCCCGCACGGAAGACAAAATACCCCATCTTCACCCCCCATCAATACGACAGATACACTCCAAATCACCGTCTCCTATAAAACGCGCACAATCGCGCTGCGGGTGACGACGGCCCATCATCGCCGATCTTCTACCAGACATAGCCCGACGACTCGGCATACTCGATCCGTCGATCGTGTACGGAGGGTACAGGCTGCTCACCAGCGACGGCGATCCACTCTCCCCCGCAAAGACTCTTCGCGAACAACACGTTCCAAACCACTCCACGCTCACGCTTGAGCCCGGAGCATCATCAGACACCGACATCATTTACGATGACGTCGTAGAGGCAGTAGGCGCCAGCGTACAGCACGTATACCATCCTTGGACCAGCGACCACACCACATTCACGTCACTTGTCATCGGCCTCGGCATGCTTGTTATCAGCGCCGGATGGATCGCGCTTTTCCCCGCATCCATATGGGCATCGGTTCTCGCATTTGGATTCAGCGCAATACTTCTAGCGCTCACAGCCGCATTATGCGGCAAAAACCTGCTCGTGCAATCAACCGCAATCGGACTCATCGCCAGCATTTTTACTGCGATTGCGGATATCAACTCGTCAACCTGCTCGCAGGCAAACAGCCACTGCATGCCCTGCCACTTCTTGGAGCGAGCCTGGGACTCGCCGCCGCAGGCATACTCATGAGTCTCACCGCATCCAAAACACGCCCATACAGTTATATTCCCATTTTGATAGGTGCCATCTGCGCCATACCAAGCGTCCTCAGCACACTCATGCCGCAGCAGATGGGGCATATCTGGATCCTCACATCAGCCGTAACCGCACTCACCGCGAGCGCCCTGCCTTGGATGTGTCTGTCTTTTGCAAGAATCAGCGTAGACAGTCCGCATAGCGAATCGGAAATCTTCGCGCTTCCTAACGACATTGACTACCAAGACATCAAACGTAGATATATAGCAGGCTCGACCATGCTCTTCATCGGACGAATCTGCGTCGCCGCGCTGCTGCTCATAGCGGCACCGCTCCTCAACACGTTGGACACGCCACTCGGGTCAGCATTATGCCTCGCCGCATTCCTCGGCATGCTGCTCGATTCCAGGCAGATCTATACGTTCCGCGAAATGTGCGTAACCGTAGGCGCCGCAGGCATAGGAATCATCGTGACCGGATCGCTCAGCGTGCAAACGCATCAGGAATTCAGCATTCCGCTGATTCTACTCATGCTCGCATGCGCCTTCGCGACCATACTGTTCACCTATGTCTTACGCAAGCATACGCTATTCGCCACGCGCGTGGCGGACGCCGCAGAAACCATATGCATCATGCTTATTTTGCCGCTCGCATACCTGGCAATCACGCTGTAAGGACGCTCATGGCCAACAAGAAAGACCTTGCCGAAGCTCAAAGCTACTCGCGCCGCAGACTCGTCACCGCTTTCAGCAGCGGCATTCCAGACGGCGTGGAACTCACTCCGAAGAAAAACCAGACTCCCGTAATAGTGGGTGTAGGGCTTACCGTCATAGCAATACTTGTCAGCCTTTTCTACAGCATGGTAAGTCCATCATTGCCAGACGGTTGGGAGAACAACAAGCTCATCGTCGCAAAAAACTCAGCGGCACGATATGTCAGTTCAAATGGAACGTTGCACCCCGTCATCAATGCCATCAGCGCACGACTGCTCATTCCGTCATCCGACTTCAAAGTGCTCACGGTAGCCGACGACCAGCTCAAAAACATTCCCATCGGTTCCACCATAGGCATCCTCGCGCGCCAGATTCGCTACCGGAAGAAAACAATCTCATCGCAGGATCCATCAATAGCTGCGTCTCCGACAGCAACGTCACAACCACGCTCAGCAACGCTTCGTCTCAAGTCACAGACACGGCAACGGCAATTGTCGCCAATGTGGACGGCATCAGCTACCTCGTCAACGGAAGTCACCGATACCAGCTTCCTCAGGAAGCGACCTTACGAGACGCGTTCCTCAGAGCATTCGGCATTCCCGAAACCGCTTCCACCGACGCAACCACACAATGGATCAACCTGTTCGAGCAAGGAAGCCCGATCGAACAAATCTCGGTGGACGGAGCAGGCAACAGCATTACCGTCCACGGCGTTGAAGCGCTGGTCGGCAGCGTAGTCATGCAGCAAGGCGATGCCAAGAAAACCAAATATGTGGTTCGTTCCGATGGATCGCTTTCCCCACTCACCGATTTTACCTACGGCCTGTACATCACGGGAAAAACGGATGAATTCACACAGCCGAACGTTCTCAGCGCGGCCGACTTCCAATTCTTCTCAAACTCCACCGAATCCGCAATTCCGGAAGATTGGCCCTCCGAAGAGCTATCGGCAACATCCGGAAACGTCTCCGCGTGCGCAATCTACAATTTGGAAACGGCAGGAAGGAAAAAAGCCGACACCCATGTAAATTTAGCAGTCAAACAAAACAACTCAGCACATAGCGGCACATCCAAAACAAACCCGTCAAGCAATACCAGTTCAACAGTGAAGCTCAAAGGCGGCACCGGAGCATTACTGCAGGCCTCCATCGGCACATCCGACAAAGGCTACATTTTCGCCGTGGATTCCACAGGAACCGCGTATCCCATTGCGAATGCCAACAAAGAAACCCTCAAACGGCTTGGATACGCCAAAAACGACGTGCAAGCCATTCCCCGCGCATGGATAGACCTATTTAGCCAAGGCGTCGAACTATCAGCCAAGCAGCAGGATCCGCTCCAGGAAGCAACCAATCCAGCGCATCGCAAACAAACGATGGCGGCAATGCGTCGTCATCAACCGCCGATACGACCACTGACGCAGCCACTAACGCAACGGATGATCCTGAAACAGGCGCCGCATCGGCAGACGCGCAAGCACAATGCCAAGCCGGCGTCGAAAACTACATCAATGACACTCCCTGGACCAACACGCTCTTCGACTTCGAAACACTGCACCGTCAATCCACGGGCAAAGGCGTAACCGTGGCGGTAATCGACTCCGGGGTAGATGCGGATAATCCACATTTGGCAAACGCCGTAACACCTGGGGTAAGTCATATTTCAGGAGACGCCACCAACGGCATGACCGACATATACTCCCACGGAACCATCATCGCAGGAATCATCGCGGCGCGTGCAGTAGACGGGTCGTCCGTAGAAGGATTCGCCCCAGACGCGACCATACTGCCGATCCGCATATTCGAATCACTCCACGAAGAAAACGGAAAGCAAACCGGCGGACCAAGCATGGAAGACGTCAGCAAAGCGGTAATCGAAGCCGTGGACCACCATGCGCAAATCATCAATATTTCATTAAGCGACATCACCGATCTTCCTCAAATGAGGCGAGCCGTGGATTACGCAGAATCACATGGCAGTCTCATCATCTCCAGCGCAGGAAACCGGCTCACGTCAGCCAGCACCAAGGACGGACGACGATTCCCCGCAGCCTACAGCCAAGTCGTAGGAGTCACCGCCGTGGATACGGATTTGAATATCACCGACGATTCCGTCCACGGCACCCAAGTGGACATCGCGGCCCCCGGCGCATACGTTGCCTCAACCGTCCCCGGCGGCGTGGACTGCCTTTACGCCACCGACGCAGCCTCAACAAGCTTCGCGACCGCATATGTAAGCGGCGCGGCAGCCCTCATCGCCTCACAATATCCGAATGAAACACCCGCACAATGGCGGCAACGACTGCTCGTTTCAGCGAATCGACCAAATTCCGACCAGCGAGACAACAACATTGGATGGGGACTGGTGGACCCACAAACCGCGCTGAACATAGCGCTTTCCGACAGTCTTCGAGGCCCGACTTCAACAGGTGGCATGCACGCCCAGAATAATGCCGAAACGTCCATGAAACCGCTTGTATTGCACAAAATCCAAGATCCTGATACGAATTTCAAACGATTCGTGGAAGCTGCCAGTATCGCCGTGTCTTGCGCGTATATGGTGGCATGGCTTGTACGGACCGCGCGAAAGACCGCGCGAAAGAACACTTCGCAAAGTATATCAACAAATGAGCATAGTTTTAACTAGAATAATTAGATATTTTCAGATAGTCATTTGAAATTAATGCCGATCTGAACACTTATTCATAGAGAAACGAACGGCATCCGCCTTATGCAGTCCCTCGCGAAGTAATCACTCGCCCATAGGAAAGGAAGATCATATTAGCGTCCCATGGCGCTGACGCCCATTCAGCTCGTTTTGCCACCGTACGACAGTCCGCCGGAATACACCCACATGCCGTAGTGTGCGGCACGCGGATCGTTCTCCAACGGAAACCGCGGGTCGCACTGGTCCGGCCAGACGATGTCGCCCATGCAGGGTGCCGGGATTTCCCGCTGCAGCTGCTCGTAGTAGACGCGGTAGGCGCGGAACAGCTCCAGCTCCGTGTACGCTCCAAGGCGCAGTGCATGGCGACATGCGGTTCGCGGCCCGCTTGCAGCATTCGGTTGATCCACGCGTACAGGTACCCCTTGTAGACGAAGAATCCCGGCTTGTGGGGAACGTGTTCATCAGGTCGAGCATACGTTTCGAACATGAACCGTTACGCAGGTCGGCGTATGGCGTCCATGCCAGCTCGCCGACGCTGCATGCGGCGTATTGGAACAGGTTCAGGTCAACGGTCAACGGGAACGGGGCCCTTACGGCGACCCCTCTTAGACCGAATCGTGAAATCATCGGATCCACGATCGGAAACGATACCGTCCCCCATCGGCGAACTCGTCATAGTACAGAGGCTCGCTGTCCAGAACGACGCCATCCCAGCCGTCGCGATGATGGGCGGAACGACAGTAGCAGTGTTTTTCGTACAGTCCACCGGTCCAGCCGCGTATCGGCTCGTTCCAGCCGCCCATGCACATGTAGACCAGCCATCTAGGCAGGGATAATAGGAGCCCGTCGAGCCGACATCCTCCACCCAGCCACGCTCCTCAAGCGAATACGGGTCGTCCACCTGACGCCAGCCGAAAAACCGTCTCGTTCCGACACCAGAGACATATTTGGCTCCCATCTGCAAATTAGTGAGAATGGATTCGGCCTGACCGTTATGGAAACCAGCTTTTGTTTGGGATGGCTTGTTTGGAGGCGAACCAGCCCGGACTGGCAGCGGGATAAGCCGCGCCGCCGGTCCGGTCTTGTAAGGCAATATCACAAGAGTGATATCAGATGCAGTTATCAGAAGTAGCTACTAAGAATAGCTACCGGAAGTGGCATTTAGAAACGGCATCAGAGGGACGCGTTGAAATCGCGCACCTTGAGCGTGCGATGTGACGATTCGACATTGCCGCGCACAATACGCTGCAACGCGTTGTCGCGTCCGCATGCGAAGCCAGCCAAGCATCACCGAGATCCACCAGCGTGGCCGGATCGGCATAGCTCGGATACAGGCCTTCCAGCAGGGCCTCAGCCATGTGGAAGGTCTTGTTCTGCCAAATCCAGTCGGCAACCTCGAAATACTTGGCCGCATACGGTTCAGCCAAGTCGGCACGTGGAGTTGATGCGAAACCACGGGCCACGGATTCCAACTGCATGTTGGTCAGCTCATCGTTGTGCAAAGCCTCATTCCAAGCCCATTCCTTGGCCTCCGCAGTGCCTGCGACCGCGCGAGCGCCCAATGCGAACTCACGGTTCTCAGTGGTTTCACGCTTGGCAAGCTCCGCGTCGATATCGCTCTGGCTGATGGCGTTGATCGTGCTCAACGCGTTGATGATGGTCCAGCGGAAGTTGTTGTCGATTTCCAAGCCGTCAAGCTTCACGGAACCATCGAGCAGACCCTTCGCATTCGCTTCGAAAGCGGCGTCGCCCGGCTCGCCATAACCCAAGTAGGCGGTGATCAGCTGGAACTGCTCGTCGGAACCGGCTTCGGCGGCCTGAGACAGCTTGAACAGTTCGGCAGCCACATGCTCCACCACTTCGGCACGGTCGGCCGGAGCGGTGTAATGCCATGCGGTGGTGCTGATCTGCGCCAGAGCGTAACGGAACGTGGTGGACTCATGTTCCGTGGCAAGCGCAGCCAAAGAGGTTTCGATGAACTGCTTTGCCGGCAATTCGCCGTCGCGGGTCATATCCCAGAATGTAAGCCAAATCACGGAACGAGCCAACGCATCGTCGAAACGATACAGGTTCTCCGCAGCGAACTTGAGGCTCTTCTCGTCGAAGCGCAGCTTCGTGTATGTCAGATCGTCGTCATTCACCAAAATCAGCGCCGGACGTGCCTTGCCGGCGGCTGCTTCGACAATCGTCAGTTCGCCGTCAACATCAAGTTCGAACTGTTCGGTACGCACGATCTTGCCGGTTTCCGGATCCTCATTGTAGAAGCCGACAGCCAGACGATGTGCGCGCAGCACCGGATGCTCAGCCGAAGCGGACTGGCGCAACGCAAGCTGGCGAATCGTGCCATCCTCGTTTTCCTCAACTTCGGTGGCGATGGTGTTGATGCCGGACTGTTCAAGCCACTGGCGCTCCACGCCTTGAGATCGCGGCCGGACGTCAACTCGAGTTCAGCCAGCAGATCGGCGAGCGTAGCGTTGGAGTACGCATGCTTGTTCAGATAATTGTTGATGCCCTTGAAGAACTTCTCACGACCCACATAGAACACGAGCTGCTTCAACACGGAAGCGCCCTTGGCATAGGTGATGCCGTCGAAGTTGACGTACGTGTCGTTCAGATCGTTGATCGGCGCGACGATCGGGTGGGTGGTGCTCAGCTGGTCCTGGCGCAGTGCCCAGCTCTTCTCGCCGGAGCTGAATGTGGCCCAAGCGTCCTTCCATTCCGTGGCTTCGGCAGTGGCGAGAGTGGACGTGAACTCGGCGAAGGATTCGTTGAGCCACAGGTCGTTCCACCACTTCATGGTCACGTAGTCGCCGAACCACATGTGTGCAAGCTCGTGCAGCACGGTGACCACGCGGCGCTCGGCATACGCGTCGGTGACCTTCGATTCGAACACGTACTGGTCGCGGATGGTGACCATGCCGATGTTCTCCATAGCGCCGGCGTTGTATTCCGGCACGTAAATCTGGTCGTACTTGGCGTACGGATACGGCACGCCCCAAGTCTTCGCATAGAAGGCGAAACCCTTCTTGGTGATGTCGAACAGGTAGTCGACATCCTTGGCGAACGCTTCGGCGAGCGCTGACGGCAGTACATGGACATCGGCACGGTGCGACCGTCTTCGTTGGCGTATTCGGTGTGCCATTCGGCGTACGGTCCTGCGCAGATGGCGGTGAGGTAGGAGCTCATGGTCGGCGTGGATTCGAACACCCACAGCTTGGTGGTTTCGGCTTCGTGCGTGCCGAGCGTGCCCTCTTCGGTAACGGTTTCATTGTCGGTCACGGATGCGGCAGGCATGTTGGAGGTGACGATCCACGACTTGGCTGCAAGCACGGAAAAATCGAACACGGCCTTGATGTCGGGCTGGTCGAACACGGCATACACGCGGCGGGCATCCGGCACTTCGAACTGAGAGTACAGGTAGATGTTGCCGTCGGAAGGGTCGACGCTACGGTGCAGGCCTTCACCGGTGTTGGAATACTGGCACAGTGCCTTGACGGTCACTTCGTTGTGCGCTTCGAGGTTCTTCAGTTCGATACGGCTGTCGGCGAACGCTTCGGCCGGATCGAGAGTTTCGCCGTTGAGTACGATTTCGCTCACTTCGGTGGCGATCAGGTCAAGGAAGCTGGTAGCTCCCGGCTCGGCGTCGAACGTGATGGTGGTTTCGGAACCGAAATTCTTGGCTCCACGGGTCAGATCAAGTTTGACCGTGTAATGAACCGGTGCTGCGATAACGCTTTTGCGTCTTCCGCTTCGATTCGGGTGAGATTTGCTCCTGGCATGTCACTCCTTATTTGTGTTGAGATTCCTATTTATTGAATAGGAGACGGCGCAACCGGTTGTGCCGGTTACGCGTCCTTCTTTTGATTATGTAATCAACAATTATTGACGATCTGTCGATATTTCAATATTATTCCAATATTGATTTCGCTGGAATCGGCGATATTGCGAAAAATATTGACTATCTGTCGATTCATCATTGCGCTGCGTTCAATCCCATCGCTTCGTCAACATCCTGTGCGATATCGGCAACGACCGGAACGATCATCGGCTTGCGATGCAGCTGACGTGCGACCCAGCTACCCAACGTACGACGCATGATCTGCTGCAACTTGTATGTATCGTGCGTGCCAGCCATCATCGCATCCTGCAATTGCTCGACGATCTGATGACGAACCTTGTCGAATTCGCTTTCGTCTTCGGCCACCGCGTTGAGATAGATCTTCGGACCTGCGACAACGTCAGCCGTTTCCGTATCGACGACGACGAAGCTCGACACGAAACCTTCCGTGCCAAGAATACGACGCTTCTCAAGCTCGTCCTCGGTAAGTTCGCCAACGGAATCGCCATCGACGTACACGTAGCCGCATGGCACGGAACCGACAACAGCAGCTTGGCCGTGGTACAAATCGACCACATCGCCGTCTTCGGCAAGCACCACATTCTGCGGATCGACGCCCGTCTTGACCGCGATCATGCCGTTGGCCACCAAGTGACGGTTCTCGCCGTGGATCGGCATGGCGCACTTCGGCTTGACGATGTTGTACATGTACAGCAGTTCGCCTCATTGCAGTGGCCGGACACATGCACGGCGGCATTGTCTCGATTGACCACACGAGCGCCAAGCTGCACCAGCTTGTTGATGATCTTGTACACGCCATGCTCGTTGCCCGGAATCAGGGAGCTCGCAAGAATGACAGTGTCGAATTCGTTGATGGTGATGTCGCGATGATTGCCGTCGGCGATACGGCCAAGCGCGGCCATCGGCTCGCCTTGGGAACCGGTGCACATGTAGACGAGCTTGTCGTCCTGCACGTCATGGGCCTTCTTCAGGTCGATGACCGTGTCTTCCGGAAGTCTCAAGTAGCCCAAATCCGCAGCGATGGACATGTTGCGAACCATGGAACGGCCCACGAACACCACCTTGCGACCGTACTTGTGGGCGGCGTCGACAACCTGCTGCACACGGTGCACATGGCTGGAGAAGCTGGCCACGATGATCTTGCGCGTGGCCTGGGCGAACGCCTGATCAAGAGCTGGGCCAATGGTGGTTTCCGGCTTGACGAAGCCTGGAACCTCAGCGTTGGTGGAATCCATCATCAGCAGATCCACGCCCTTTTCGCCGAGCTTGCCGAACTCCACCAAATCGGTGATGCGATGGTCGAGCGGCAGCTGGTCAAGCTTGATATCGCCGGTATCGATGAGACTTCCGGCCGGAGTCTGCACGAACACAGCCAGAGCGTCCGGAATGGAATGCGTGACGTTCACGAACTCAAGATTGAACGGACCGACCTTCAGCTTGTCACGACCCTTGACCTCAACCAGTCGCGGATTGATGCGATGCTCCTTGCACTTGGCTTCAACGAAAGCAACGTGAGCTTGGAACCAATCAGCGGAATGTCGGGGCGGAGCTTCAGCAGATACGGCACGCCGCCGATATGATCCTCGTGGCCGTGGGTAAGCACCAGAGCCTCGACCTTGTCGAGACGGTCCTTGATGTAGTGGAAGTCAGGCAGAATCAGATCGACACCCGGCTGCTCCTCTTCGGGGAAAAGCACACCGCAGTCGATGAGCAGCAGGTGACCGTTGTATTCGATCACGTTCATGTTGCGGCCGATTTCGCCCAGGCCACCAAGCGGCACGATGCGCATGGAGCCCTTACGGTACTTCGGCGGAGCGATCAACACGTCATCCTGCTGGGGCGCGGTGGTCTGCGGAGCAAGACGGGAATTGCGACGGCTTCCAGCAGAAGAGCTTGCCGCGCTGGAGTTCTTGGAACCTCTGGAGTTCTTCGTGTTCTTTGCGGCCTTCACGTTTTTCGTGCTCTTCGAGCCCTTGGAGGAGCCGCTGCCGTTGCCGCGAGAACCGCCACGAACGGAACCGGACGCATCGCCCGCACGATTGCCACGGCCACCGCCACGGCCAGAAGACTTCGCCTTCTTGGAAGTCGTTTCAGCCTTGCTGACCTTCTCAGAGCTCACAGACTTCACGGATTTCACATCCGCGGTCTGCGTGTTTTCAGTGCGCTTGGCAGCTTTGCTGCGCGCTTGTGCGTAGTTACTGTTTTGGTTTCTTCTATAGCCATTTCCTAGTTGGATTTCTATTACTAATTGTCTCCGCCTGTGCGGAAACGAGGAATTCAGTTAGTTTGCCGTATTACGGCAAACCCAGCAAACTTGTGATCGCAACAATGCCCGGAATCAGCGCAATCGCCGACAATCAAGCGCTTCGCAATCACAAGTTTCGCAATCACAAGTTCTTCAATTACAGCAAGCCGGAAGCGCGCATGCCATCTTCCGCGCGCTTGATCTCAGCCTCGCCCGGACCGACGTTCGGCAGACGCATCGTCGTGGAGTCGAGAATGCCACGCACCTTCAGCGAAGCCTTGGCCATAACAGCTGGAAACCGTTGCCGTTCATTGCTTCGACCAGTGGAGCAAGCTGCACGGCAATGCGCTGAGCCCCATGAATGTCACCGCGGTCGAATGCGGCAGCCAAATCGCGCATCGGACCGGAAGCAGCATGTGCGATCACGGAAATAATGCCGACTGCACCAACCGAAAGGAACGGCAGGAACAGACCGTCATCGCCCGAATACCAAGTCAAACCGGTTTCCATACGCTTACGCACGGCACCCGCGATATCTCCGGTGGCGTCCTTCACCGCCTTGACGTGACCAAGCTCAGCCAAACGACGGTAGGTTTCCAACTGAATGTGCAGACCGGTGCGGCCAGGCACATCGTAAACGATAATCGCTTGTCCGCGGAATCATTGACCGCCTTGTAGTGACGGAACACGCCTTCCTGCGACGGGCGCGAATAGTACGGAGCGACCACAAGCACCGCATCGGCGCCCGCCTCCTGAGTCTGCTCCACCATGCGCACGGTGTGGGCGGTATCGTTGGAACCCGCACCGGAGATAACGGGCACGCTCACCACATCCTTGACGGCCTGAACCAGCTCGACCTTCTCCTCCATGTGGGTGGTGGGAGACTCGCCCGTGGTGCCATTGACCACAAGGCCATCGGCGCCATCGGCAACAAGCTGCTTCGCAAGCTTCTGCGCGGCCTCGAAATCAACGGAACCATCGGCCTTCATGGGGGTGACCATGGCCGGAAGAATACGTCCGAAAGGAGCAGGATCAAGAAGATGCATAGTACCGTCAGTCATAGTGCCAACGGTACTTCCCGCCACGGACGCCGAAGCGCCCGAGTTCGCGACCATATCGCAATATGAACTGCCTTCCAGAGACCAAAATCCCCCACCCGCTGGAACAATCCTCCCGTTGCCGAGCCTCCCAGAGTCCCGAAACCTCCAGTCACTGGAACAATCGGTACGCTAAACAACCCCTCACATTC
>ENA-OQCS01001081-OQCS01001081.1-human-gut-metagenome-genome-assembly--contig:-NODE-1081-length-14595-cov-2.426458_pt1 | contig 14595 bp, 19 predicted proteins | sample MGYA00242757_ERZ504575 | MGnify/ENA primary metagenome ERZ504575 (study PRJEB26092, sample SAMD00036297) | human gut metagenome | host: Homo sapiens | study: EMG produced TPA metagenomics assembly of...
ACCCAGCCTGCTGTTGACATGCAATTTTGTAACTGTTATATATAAAGCAAGGGCGAAAAGCTTGATTTTGTTTAAGCTATCGCTCATTCTTATCATAGAAGATCATATTTACAGACTTTTCTTCATAGTCTCTCATCATTTTTTCCAACACATTTTTTCTTTTCAATATACAAATATTCTTTTAGCCGTCCAAATTGTACTATTCCTGATATAAAAGAATCCGCACCTTTTTTATCTATAAATTTTAAAAATGCCATTGTTCTACCTTTCTGTATTTCCGATCTCTTTCATCTTCTTTATAGTCCCAACTTAAAAAAATCACAAATTCCATTTGTTCGTCTAATATCATCTAATTCATTCCATCCCATTTTGTCCGCAAAATCCGTACCAAATATAAAGTCCTCATTTGCTTTACATACAGACTTCTTTATGTTGTTAATCATATTCCTTAACATAGTTCCTCCCCTTCCACAAACACCATTTTTTCAACAATCCTGCCGCAGTTTTTTCCCCTCCTGTAAGGCACTCTTTATCTCCAAAAACCAAAAACGAATCTTTTGCCCGAGACACCGCAACATTCATAAGATCCGGTGCTCTGTTAATAAAATAACACCCATCTTCACTTCCATACACACTGGAAAACAAAATGACTTTTCGCTCCGCCCCTTGAAACGTATGTACAGTTCCAACATCAATAAACTTTGAATACTCCGGAAGTCTACGTTTTATAAGATTCTTTATCAAAAAACTTTGGCTCTTAAAAGGCGTGATAATCCCCAATACTCCTCTCTCCTCAATGCCATCTTTGTCGCTGTAGCATAATAAAATTTTTTCATATTTTTTCTGCAGCCACATTATAATAGCCTCAGCTTCTTCTCTGTTTCGTCTGCTTCCTCCGTATTTCTCTGATTTTGCGGTGGTAACCTGTCTGAATCCCATTACCGGAAGAAGCCCTCTTAATTCATTGTACTCAGCTGCATAAAAGGAACCCCTCTTAGGTTCCAATTTCCCCTCATATACCAGTTTGTTACAATATGTAATTATTTCATTATAACACCGGCGATGTTCACTTAAAAATAGCCCTCTTTTATATTTATTAAATTCACAGGATAGTGCAGCCATTTTCATAATACTGGATTGAGAACAATTTAAACCATTTTCTTCAAGCATACCGTATTCACCTTTATTTGCAATTACACCATTACTGATTGCCATTGCAATATCAAGAGCTCTTGCAGTTCCCCATACGGGCGGTATTTGTTCTTCATCCCCTACAATAACTGCTTTTTTAGCTAAGGAAAACGATGCGGCAGCAATCTCCGGAGATGTCTGTCCCGCTTCATCTACGACTAATAAATCTATATAGTTACACATAAAATAGTTCTTTTTATCATTTCCGTCATATGCCCAAAACTGTTTTGGAAGCATAAAAAATGTCATAACCATACACGGTGATATCATAGCAATCCGATGATACATATCATCCAGTATATTTTTAAATGTTTTTCCTTTTTGCTTCTCACTGACCGGATTATCTTCCTTCAACCAACGACTCTCATAATAATGTACTGCCAGCCAAAATTCTGCATATCTTACCCGATCCAATACATCGTTCAATTTACACAAGTCGAATTCATTTAACACACTGTCCTCCGGAACTGCAACATTATATTTTTCAAAGTTTTGATATCCTTCTTTTAAATGTTCCATCTTTATATCTATTTCTTTTTTTTGACTTTTAATTTTTCTATTTTATCGTCTATACAAAGCTTCTGTTCCTGCAACTGACTTTTTTTGCAAATCATTATCACATATTTTCTGCATATAAACTTTTTCTATCTCATCTATTGACATATCACGTCTTAAAAAGGATAATTCCGCTTGATTTACAAAGGAAAATGACCATCTTTGTATCTTGCTTTTAAAACAGAAAAACTTTTTTAATAATCGTACATACCACGGAAATTGCTGATAAGCTTTTCGCCATTCCTGCATCCTATTTAAAAACCATTGTGTAGTTTCCTGAATTTTTTCTATTTGATTTTGCAAATCATTTCTAATCGCTTCTTCTTTCCGTATGTTCTGCATTATCCTTTCTACATATGCTCCATACGATTCCCTACCGAGAACGCTTTTTATATTATCTAACATAGAGATACAATTTATTCTGTCTTTATTTACTTTCTCCAATTCCTTCCACAATATTTCTTCACATAACGCAAAATCAATACTTGCTGTCTCTCTTCGAAAATATTGATGAAATTCTTGTTTAAATAACCTTCCTGAGGAACGTCTATTTTCTTTTGACTCAAGTTCATCTACAAATCCACCCCGCGTACCGTCGTATACTGATATCGTTTTTGGGCAGCTTCCTTTACTTTCCCATTGGAGGGAAAATAAACTGCAAAGCTATCTGTTCCAGTAATCCACTTATGTTCTAAATTAGAAATCCCAATCTCTGAAATCTGTCCAAAAGAATCAATAATATTTGTAACCGCCTGATTATTAGTGGATGCTGCAACAATAATCGGTGCCCTTTCCCTCTTCAATGCAGATTTTACATACATGTCTGCCACTACAGACTGCAAAAAAGTAGTCTTTCCTGTTCCCGGAGGTCCACTGACTGCCAAAAGATTTCCTTCTTTTATTTCTCCAAAATGGTTCATTGCCTCACGCTGAGATGGTGACAATGGATATGCCCCTCCCATTTGTCCGACATGAGCTTTCATTTTACTTATATCAGTATTTTTATCAGCGGTTTTGAGGCTCTATCTTTCCATTCGTTATTTTATCATACAAGGAATTAACAGTTCCCTTTATCAACGCATTATACAACTGCAAAATATAAAAAGAAGCATTAACTGTCGAATCCTGAAACAAATAATATCTGCCATCTGCTTTAAACAGTTCATTTCCATTTCTAATGTAGTTACTTTTAAATGGTATCTCTGCAACAAATTCATAGAGTTTGATCGCATATGCTAAATAATCCTGCCACGAATCCAACTGATATCTTTCGTTCGTAGTATGCTCCAAAAATTCATCATATTTCTCACCATCTCCTACAGCAAGCAAAGGATCCTCCATAGGTCTTAAATACTCCCGCGGTATCCAAGGTATTTTCCCTTCAACCGGCATACATAACTTTCCGGTACGGGTTACGCATAACGGCAAAAAGAAAAATGAAGTCATCTCTTCTATATTGTCTTCCATCTTTCCGCCATCCCGGAATTCCGTTGCTAATGTCTTTAATGCAATAATTACATTTTTTATCTTTAATTTTTCTTCATCATTATCGCTCTCTGCATCATACTCCATCTTCCATATATTAAAATTATTCTCTTCACTTAACTTTCCAGATAATAATTCCCCTTCTGTAACTACAAAAAAACGCTCTTTTTTATAGTTTACGGTTCCTTGCATACTTGCTGCCACAGCATTTCTGAAATATCGTGTAACACTTTTCATTTTGAATCTTCTCCTACTATAATTAATCCCTATTGGAGGGTTATCATCTTCCGTGTTTTCTTCAGTTGCAAAACACCCCAAATCTTACCTCTTCGTTCTACTTATCTTTCCTAATCTTTTGCCTATTATATCACTTTTTCCATGCTTACATAACTGTCATTGTGTAAAATGCGTATCATCTTTTTGCAGCTCCTGTTATATCTGTTCAGATTTTTTAAGTCATTTTTCTCCGTCATTTCATAATGTTTTCTCATTTTATCCAATAAATTACGTTTTGCCATGAACTACACATACGGGACTAGATTACTGCCAGAATCATGTATACAATCTGAGTGATAATCCAGATTTCCCACAAAAAACCGACTGGATTTATCCAATTGGCTATTTTACATAATATTTTATTCTGCCGCATAAATTGACAAGTTTTCTATTCCCATCTATAATGTTTATATTACAATCGTAAGATTTAAAAGGAGAGAACTTATGAGCACATTCCCGCAGATTTCCGAAGCAGAATTTGAGGTCATGAAGATCGTATGGAAATACGCACCTATCAACACAAATGAAATTACCGAAAAGTTATTGCCTACTACAAACTGGAGTCCTAAAACAATTCAAACTTTAATCAAACGCCTTGTGACCAAAGGCGCGCTCACATACGAAAAACAAAGTCGTGTATTTGTTTATACTCCTGCAGTAAAAGAAGATGAATACATCAGACAACAAAGTTCTTCTTTTCTGAACCGTTATTATGATGGCAATATTACAGCTATGGTATCTTCCTATATAGAAAATGACAAATTATCAAAATCGGAATTAGATACACTCCGAACTCTTCTTTCACAGAAACAGGAAAAAGGAGGAGAATAATATGTCTGATTTCATGATTCGCTTTCTTATCTGCAACATATTATTTTGCGGCATCATCAGTATCCTTTTGCTTATGAAACATATTTTAAAAAATTGTCTGTCAAGCCGGATGCAGTATAACTTATGGTTTCTGTTGCTTGGACTTTTAACAGTTCCATTCTTACCTTCTCATTTTTTCAAGTTTTCAGAACTATTTTTCGGTTTCACGAACTTAAAGTTTCTTCCTTCTGCCGCCACAAAAAACGCCTCGGCTCCACCACTTCACACGAACATCGCAGGCGCAAAAGATTGGATGGATGACTTTGCGCTCTCCGTAAACGAAGCATCCTCATCCGCAATCGGTTATCTGCTATTTACTCTTTGGATTTTGGGTATTATCATTATGATAATATTAGCAATCCGATCTGCTCTGTTCCTGCATTCATTAAAAAAATCTGCATCACCTCTTGAAGATCAGGATGTTCAAAAATTATATCGACGCTGCCTAAATGACACAAATATTACAAAAAGTATACCCGTATACAGCGCTGCTTATCTAAAATCTCCTGTTATTGCAGGATTTTGGAAACCGTGCATCTTTCTTCCCGTTCACCTGATATCGGATAAAAATGAAACAGATATCCGGTATATGTTGTTGCATGAACTTCAGCACTATAAACACAAAGACGGATTTATCAACTATTTGATAAACCTCGCCGGAATGATATATTGGTTCAATCCGTTCGTCTGGTACGCACTGAAAGAAATGCGCGGCGACAGGGAAATTGCCTGTGATAGTTCTGTTTTAAACCTGCTGAAATCCGACGATTATGTAACTTATGGAAATACGCTGATTAACTTTGCCGAAAAGATTTCTCTGACTCCATTTCCCTTTTCCTCCGGCATCGGAGGAAATATGAAGCAGATGAAGCGAAGAATCCTAAATATTGCTTCTTATGAAAAACCGACATTACAAAAAAAACTGAAAAGCTTCATTGCTTTTCTGATGATATCTATTCTCCTTTTCGGACTTACACCGTTTGTCTCTACCTATGCGACAGATGAAAAGCAATATCAGTGGAACACAACTTCAAAGAATTGTTCTGAAATAGACCTTCGTAATTATTTCGGAAAATATGAAGGTAGTTTTGTATTATATGACTTAAAAAGAGATGTCTGGAAAATACACAATATAGACCGAGCTGTCTTACGAGTTGCTCCAAACTCCACCTACAAAATATATGATGCTTTGTTTGGATTAGAAGAAGGTGTCATCACCCCTGCAAATTCCTTGATCAAATGGAACGGGAAAAACTATCCTTTTGAAGCGTGGAACACCGATCAAACATTACAATCAGCTATGGGAGCTTCCGTCAACTGGTATTTTCAGACTATTGATGAACGGCTTGGAGCGACTCTATTCAGAAATACCTTCACCAAATCGGATATGGAAATGAGAATTTAAGCGGTAATCTTTCTTCCTATTGGTTGAATTCCTCCCTGAAGATTTCCCCGATAGAACAGGTCGAGCTTTTAGTCAAACTGCATAATAACCGCTTCGGATTCTCCTTAGAAAACACCGGGACTGTAAAGAACGCCCTCCACATCTCCTCCTCTGCTTTCGGTGACCTCTACGGAAAAACCGGAACAGGACGAGTAAACGGACAAGATGTCAACGGTTGGTTTATCGGCTTTGTAGAAAATGCAGATAATACTTATTTTTTGCTTCCAATATTCAGTATCAAAAACACGCCACCGGTAAAAAGGCTTCAGAAATCACCTTATCTGTTTTATCGGACTTAAATATATGGAGATAAACTAATTATCTCCATACAACTCTTCCCACTCTGTTCTTGTCAAGCGCGGTACGTGCCATCTAATCTCCGGATTGTTTATCGGCTCGATAATCCGATTTCCCACATACTGTATACCTCCATCTTTCGTATCGCGCACAGTTACTTCATGGATGTACGCTTTTGATACCCCTCTATAAGGAAAAACAGCCTGTACCTTCAATGTCAAAGTTCCGTCATCATTATTCACATATCCAATAACTTCCGGATACGGATATTCCGGATATTCTGTTTCTTCAAGCCCTCTCGGTTTGTATTCATAGACTTCTTCACACGGATAATAAACTGTCTTCGACTGCAACACTTCACTGCTGATTTTGAATTTAGATTTGATAACCGGTTCAAATTTTTCTTTTGAAATTAAATATACCGCGCTTGTTCCCATTGCATTTCCAAAAGTAAACTCTCCGTTCGCCGTATGATTTCCTGATAAAACAAATCAAACATATCATAAAAATCTAGCTCTGCGAACTCTTCTTCACTCCAGTCTGTCAGAAACATATTATTACGTTCATATCCGATCGGAAGTATATATTTACGGTTTAGTTCTCTGCATGTTTCATCTAATGACAGTACCCTATATGCCATATATTCCATAATCTCATTTCTCGTAACTTCATAAGATCCTTCAAAGGCTAACCGACCGGAAAACATCAAATGTCCGTCTTCTGTATATTCCCATGATTCTGTCCTGTATATATCTTCTGAAGATTGCTTTAATTTACCATTCTCATAAATACAATAACTTCTGATCATATTTACAATTCCGTCATGTGTCTCCATATTCCGAATGATGCAGCTCCCTCCCTTTGCAACTTCTACAACGGTCATGCGTCCATTTTTCTTTGCTTCTGCCTTTTCACTAAACTGTATGAGTTTTTCATACTCTGTCATGTTGACCTGATTTTCGCTGTCAACTGCCGTAAAACCTTTCTCTCCTAATTCTTTAATAAGATCTCGGATCATTTCCAAATCATCCAGTTTACCTTCTTTTTCAGCTTTCGCATAAGTCTTACTGCAAATTTCCAGTATTTCTTCTGCTTCTTTTTCTTCTGATTTACTTCGTTTCATTACTGTTTTATCCGCATTTTCACTTTCCTGCCGTACTGATTGAATGTCTGTGTTTCCCGAATCTTTTTTTACAAAAAAAACTGCACCCGGACAAATTCATTGCCAACATGATTCCGCTCACCACAACTCCTCTTTTCCAAATTCCTTTTCTTTTCAAACTATCGTCCTCTCTTTTTATTACACTTGTAAGATTTTAATCGAAAAATTTTTGTTAACGAATATTTTTCATTCATAAATATTACACCTGTAATATTTAAAAGTCAAGTCAATTTGTTCAAAGAAATCTTTATAAATGTTAGCAACATTTTGTTGCTTTTATGATATATTCTTTGTTAAGTTGCATATAAATCCATTTACAGGAAAAATTGGTATAATAAAAAAGATATTTAAACAAATTTCAGATTTCTTATAAATGGAGGTGTCTTCGTGTCTAATATTCAGCTGGCAGCCAATCTTCAACGGCTTAGAAAGATCATCATTTTACACAAACTCAATTTAGTAAAAAATTGAATATTTCAAGACAGGCGTACTCTAATTATGAAACAGGAAAACGGATTCCCGATTTGGATATCATTATCCGCATTGCAAATATTTATCATATTTCTCTCGAAAATTTGCTTACGCAGACTTGTTCAAAAGATGGTCTTATCAATGAAACTTCCGGTCCGTATTTCACAGGAATGGTTGTTGACAGTGCAGACACTATTTATTTGACAAGAGAAGAAATTGATTTGATCACACATTATCGAAATGCCGATGCTGACGAACGCAAGCTGACACAAAAAGTACTGGGATTTTAACCTTATAATTATAAATACAAAGAGCGCTGCAAAACAGACGGATACTCGTCTATAAAACAGCGCCTTTTTTGTAACGGCGATAAGCCAAAATCGGACTTGCCCAAGACCTTGGACCTCGGTGGCCGCTTGTAATCCCAGAATGTACCTTTTGGCACTTCCAGTAATTTCCTGTCAAAAAATAAAGAGCCCCGCAAAATAACTGAATTGAATCTGTGAACTGCTTCTCGTTATTGCGGTACTCTCTTTCACGGCATAATCATACGCTCATTTCATATAAGCTTCTTTTCTGCTCACTATATTTATTTCATTTTGTTTCTGTTTATTTTTATCCGTATTATCTTTTTCTCTTCCACTCTTTCAATCCGAATACCGATGCGGTCACAATAAACGCAGCTATTGCCGTAAATGCATACTGCCATATATTTGTATAATCTCCGGTCTTTACAGCCGTTCCTTCATCCGGTACTTTATCTGGATTTTCTTCATCTTTTCCTTGCGAAGGCGCTTGATCCGGCTGCCTATTATTAATCACATCAACCGCAGTATCTTTACTTAACACGCCTTCTGCATTATCTTTCTTTCCATTATAAGTTGTTATGTATCGATCTTTGTTCGCTTCATTTTCTGTCACAACGTATGCTGCATTCAGCGGAAGACTTTGAAATGTTATTTGTTGTCCGTGCAAAAGTGATATTTCTGCTCTGCCATCAACAAATGTAAGTGTCCCGTCAGCGGGTTTTTCTGCTTCTTTCTCAAACTCCGGTTTAACGCTTCCACTATAGTGATACGTTCCGTTTATCGGTTTACCTGTTTCATCTTTTAATTGTATCGTAAATGTAAATGGTTTTGTTTTATCTCCGTTTTTCCCTGTAACAATTTTGCTCAAAGACAAATCAGGATATTTCGTATTCGTAAATAAGACGTTCTTTATATCGTCTTTTATAATTTCTCCGGTACTGTCAACAAAATCAACTTTATATCGGTTTGTCTGCGCCTCTGTCACTTCGTATTGAGCGCTGCAGGAAGATTATGCGCCGTTACTGTCTGTCCGTCTTTCAATGAAAATTGTGCAATGCCGTCATGAAATTCTAAATCTCCGTATAATCCGTTTATCTTTGTATGGTACGGAAAACGAATTTCAAATTGAAACTCTTCCTGACAATTTTTCTCGCCGACTACTTTTTTGGTAATAGACAAACTGCCCACTTCATCAACACCTACAGGAACTTCTGCTGATACTGTCGTATTGCGAATAACCGCTCCAACCATATTTTGAAACTTTTTCCCATGTACTTCTACATCACCCATAGGAGCATATTGCTTAAAATCTTTCATCCAGACAAATTCTGCTTTAATTGTAAACGTATCTTCGATTGTCGCTGATGATCTGAAACTAATTCGTACTCTTCATTTCCATATACATATGTTATATTATCACATAATGCACTCATACCTTTCGGCAACTCTAAGCGGTATAGCCCATTGTATTCTACCGGCTCGATTATTTTCAAAGCACCGCTGTGCCAGTAACCGTCTTTCGGATTATATGTAAATTTTAAATCTCCTGTTAAATGCACATCTTTAAGAGATGGTTCATAATTCAATAAACCTCCTCTTTCTGAATAAACATACAAAACCTGCGCCAATGCATCATGTTCCAAATCATTCATATTATTATCTTCAATATTGTATTGATGTAATAATCTCCAGACCGCATCTTGCGTAGCATTATACGCCTGTTCTTCTGTAACGAAATACGAATCAGAATACATGATTGCAAAAATTTTGTAATGGCGTTGTTCCTTCCGCTTCATATAACATACAAAAAACTGCTTTATAAAACGGCATCGCTGTAATATCTGAGTATGTTACTCCATTCGATGTTTGTCCATCCGGATAAAGTTTTGCAACTGCATTCATAAATCTTCTCAACTCATCCAAATGTTCCGTATCATTTGTTTCCCAATCTTTATAAGTAAAAGAATGGTGACCTAAATACGGAAACGCTGTCTGAAGCACCGGTGTCGGAATCAGCATTTCATTAAACTGACTTTCTGTAGGAGTATGCAGCTCTGAATTATCCACAATTTTATAAAGCCGTTCCCCGTTATACGGATATCCCGCGTAGAGCAGTTTTGACAATCTGCGCATACATTCCTTATAATCAGCCTCAGAATCAAAACTTGCCCGGAGTCAAATAGCCTTCTGTATATTCCGGCACCTGCACATCTCCCATATCTTCCGTATGATGCGGCCAATGGCGTTCATTATTCATACAAAACAACGTGATTTTTTCACCTGGATACGCCGGATCTTCTATGTAATGAATTCCGCCTTCAAAAATAATAGGAAGTCCTTTTTCGCTCAATGTCATTTCTTCTTTTTCAGAAGGTATGTATTCTCTGTTTTCCTGTAATGAGTTTTTTTCAGCCTCTGTCGGAATCGTGCCTGTAAAATCAGGCGTTTCAGCAAATACATATACGGAAAAAAGACAAAATCATCGTAAAAATCAAAAGCAGCGAAACGGCAGAAGAAACAAACTTCCTATGTTTTTCTGTGTTGTTTTAATTTCATGTCGTATTATCCTTTCTGCATGTTGCTATATAATTCATCAAATCACTTGTATAAACAAGTTTATATTCTTCTACCCTCCTCTCACCCCGTAAATTGGGACATAAAAACGTACAAACTAATCTTTTACATCAATATGCGCGAGCCACTCTATGCGGGCACACCAGCCTGTCCCTTCTTAATTATTTTTAATGATAATGATGTATTATATTGGAAACAGAATGTTTTTTCAATACTTCTAAAATTTTTCAACTTAAATTTTTCCTTACTTCTGCCTTTTCACCAAACCGTATCAATTTTTCATACTCTGATTTCGCATCTTTTAATCACCTGAAACGTCCGGCAGCCAAATACAAATACTTAGTTTTCCATTCTTATATTGGGCAGATATTGTTCCTTTCATCTGTTCGATCAGTATTCTTGAAATAGACAAACCAAGACCCGTTGACTTCTTGCATTTTCAACTGTATAAAACCGATCAAACAGCTTTTTAACATCCACTTCACTTAAATCTGAAGCAGTATTTGAAAAGGTAATCTCCCCTGTATCGTTCAAAGTGATATTCAAATCACCGTCGCTATACTTAATTGCGTTATTGAGAAGATTTGAGAAAATACGGGAAAGAGCTGCCCTGTTAACTTTACGAAACACCTTATTCTCCGGCATAGAAATATTCGGCGTTATGTTTCTTCCTGCAAAACTGCATAAAAACCTAATATACTTTCTTCCAAAACACTGTTTACCGAAACAAATTCTACATCGTTATCGTATTCGGGGGATGTTACAACAGAATAACAGAAAAGTTCTTCTGTAAGCTGCCTTAATACTTCGGTACGATTTCTGATAACTTTAATATAACGCTCTGCTTCTTCACTTTTTTCCGCATTATCAAGCAAATCCAGATAACCGCTGATTGCCGTAAGAGGAGTCCGCAAATCATGTGAAATATTAGTAACGGCGTTTTTTAATTCTAAATCCCCCTGCTGAAAACGATGCCGCTCTTTGCGTAATTTACGAAGCTCTGTATTTAATCGCTTTGCAAAACCGCACATGATTTTATTTCGATGTGAAATATCAATGAGCGTATTAGTTTCAGTCATTAACCGCTCAGTAAATTGCGCTTCTATTTCTCGTACAGTTTTGTGTACGAAAAATAGTTTAATAACCAGAGAAAAAATAATAATCAGCAAAATACCGATCACAACTAATAACCAAAATTCCATATATAATGCTCCTACTTTAATTCTTTCTTTTTGAAAAAGAACATTCCCGCACTTGTTGTCAAAACGACAATGACCAATGAATAAACAGGCAGCAACGATAGATTTTCAGTTTCCAAAGAAGTACACTGTACTACTTGACCTCCCGGAAGAAAATCATAAAAGAATTGAACGGTTTTTCGTCCGCCTCCATCAAGGAACTTAGGATTGGGCAGTTCCTGATATTCCTGTCCATTGTCTGTCATGACCAAAGCCATGTTTGTTTCGGGTTCACTCAACATCTTATGTAATTGCGCTCCGATAATCAGAAACAAAAACGCTGTCAAAATGCAAATTACAGCCGTAACCGCTTTATTATTATTTAACATGGAAATCAAAGTAAAAATTGATGAAAATACAATCGCAGTCATCAGTACGGTTACTGCAAACAACAAAACTATTTTTATGTCCATTTCAAAAAAGCCGAGAAGCGGTATCCCGATGCAAAGATACGGAATAAAAAATGCCATACACATAACAACGCTTACCAAAGAGCATGTAATAAAATTTGACAAATAAACAGCGCCTCTTTTTTGACCGATAATTATCTTATTTCGGATCGTTCCTTCACTATATTCTGTACCAATGAACAAGCTGCAAAACACAGCCATTACAATGCCGATAAAAAGAGCACACCCAAAAAAGCCGTTGTCAATACGATTGATTGTCTGAGTCTGCCTCATATCCATATATCTCATCACCGGAAAAAATATTCCTGCTGCCAACATGAAAACCAGACCGCTCCAAAAGAATTTATCTTTTTTTAAACGGATAAAATTTGCTGATAACAACTTACTCATTGTCTTTACCTCCTACTAAACCGACATAATAACTTTCCAAACTTTCATCTCGTTCCTGCATAGAAATAACTTCACAATTCTCTTTTGACAAGGCCAAAGTGAGTTTGGAATATTAATTTTTGCAAATATGTCAGCTACATTGTCAGAGATAATGTTGTAGTCCGTTTTCATTTCGTCCAAAACACGGACAAGCGCTTTTACATTCGTCACTTCGATTCGCACACATTTACGACAAGACTCTTCTAATTCTTCCGCACTGATTTCCTTAACCATTCTTCCGTTATCAATAAAACCATAATGTGTCGCAAGAGGGACAGCTCATCAAGAATATGGCTTGAAATCAATACAGTTATTTGATACTCCCGGTTCAGTTTTAAAATCAACTCACGCATCTCGATAATACCTTGTGGATCAAGACCATTCACAGGTTCATCCAACACTAAAAATCAGGATCGCCCGCTAAAGCAACAGCGATTCCCAACCTTTGTTTCATACCAAGAGAAAAGTTTTTAGCCTTTTTCTTTCCTGTATTTTCAAGCCCTACTAATTTTAACAGATCGGGAATACTGTCGTAAGAAGGAATTCCGAGAATCCGGTACTGCTCTTTCAAGTTGTCAACCGCTGTTAACTCCAAATAAATAGACGGTGTTTCAACTACAGCCCCCATCCTCCTGCGGGCTTTTAAAATTCCCTTTTCCGAATTTTTTAATCCGTATAAAACATAATTCCCGGACTCAGGCTTTTGCAGCCCGCAAATCAGCCGAATTAAAGTTGTCTTTCCTGCGCCGTTTTTACCGACAAAGCCATAGATCGCTCCTTTCGGAACATTCATAGTAAGTCCATTTAACGCTTTAAAATTCTTATAATTTTTACATAAAGCGTTTGTCTTAAGAACATATTCCATAAGTCTTACCTCCTGTACTTGATGCTGTCATTCTATCGCAAAACAGTTCAGAAAACGGTTAAGAAAATAGTTCAGAAACAGTGGAGATTTATTCTTCTTTCATTTTAAAGCCGATTCCCCAAACTGCTTCAATGTACTCTTTTCCATTTACAGCACGAAGTTTTTTGCGAAGGTTGCTTATATGTGTCTTTAGTGAACTTTCCGTACAATCCGGTGTATCTTCACTGATATGATCAAGCAGATGCGATTTGGAAACAACTTGTGTCTGATTCTGCATTAAAAGTTTCAAAATCGCATACTCTGTTCTCGTCAATTTAATTTCTACATCCTTTATTTGTGCTATGTGCGTATCAATATTGAGTTTTATTTCTTCAAAAGTCAAAATTTCCGACTTAGCAAAGCTATCAAAAGTACGAAGATGTACCGCTATCCGAGCTAATAATTCCCTTGTATAAAAAGGTTTTGTCATATAATCAACCGCTCCGCCGAGCAAAAGAGCAACTTTGTTGTCTACATCAACTTTTGCACTCATAATAATAACAGGAATCCCTTTAATATGCGGCAAAACTTCTTCTCCGCTCAACCCCGGCAGCATTAAATCAAGAAGTACAAGATCGGGCTTTACCTGAGAAAGCAAAAGTACAGCTTCCGTTCCCGAGTATGCACGAATAACACCATAACCTTCGTTAGTAAGAGTTTCTTCCAATACATTTCCTATATGTAAATCATCATCAATAACCAATATATTTTTCAAAATTCACGCTCCCATCATAGCTCGATCAATAATTTATGAAAACTTAAAATTATTGCCAGATCTTATCTCCGTTATAGTGTTTCTTATGGACTTACAATCGATGTTCGATCACTTAGTTGATATCACTGAACCGATCTGCCAACGTATTGATTCTAACCTTGCTTCCATGAGTATCTTTGATACTTCTGGAATTGAGGCATGGGTAACAGAAAATAATCCGAAATACGCAAACCGTATCATAAAACAGTTAAAGGCCTTTGCAAAGG
>ENA-OQCS01001082-OQCS01001082.1-human-gut-metagenome-genome-assembly--contig:-NODE-1082-length-14589-cov-1.294288_pt1 | contig 14589 bp, 23 predicted proteins | sample MGYA00242757_ERZ504575 | MGnify/ENA primary metagenome ERZ504575 (study PRJEB26092, sample SAMD00036297) | human gut metagenome | host: Homo sapiens | study: EMG produced TPA metagenomics assembly of...
CCTCGTCCTGTTATCTGCTTACCCAGATTGCACGTACAGGCTCTATTCTGTATTTGTTGGCATTGCCCATGAATGTATTGCTGGGATGGAATATCCAGACCATCATTATTGTGACCAGTGTGGCTATTGTACTTTATTCCATGCTGGGCGGCATGAAAGCTGTCATTTGGACAGAGGCCATACAGGGGATTATTCTGATTGGCGGTGCGCTGGTATGTATGTTCATCTTGCTTTTTGACATGCCCGAAGGTCCGGCACAGACTTTCTCCATCGCTATGGAAGATGGAAAATTCAGCTTGGGAAGTTTTGGAAGCAGTTTAAGTGAGTCCACTTTTTGGGTGTGCCTGATTTATGGCGTATTTACCAATTTGCAGAACTATGGTATAGACAGAGTTATGTGCAACGTTATCATACGGCGAAGAATGAGAAGGAGGCTAAGTTCTCGGCCTTGTTCGGAGGATATTTGTTTATTCCCGTTTCGGCTGTCTTCTTTATGATAGGGACCGGGCTGTATGCGTTCTATAAAGTGCATCCGGGGGTCTTGCCCGACGGAGTGGGGGCGGATTATGTCTTTCCGTTCTTTATAGTCAATGAGTTGCCGGTGGGGTTGACAGGCCTGCTGATTGCTTCTATCTTTGCCGCAGGTATGAGTACCATTGCGACCAGTGTCACTAGTTCGTCTACCATCATTCTGACGGATTATTACCAGCGTTTCCGCAAACATGCCGGAAACAGGGAACGGATGTTGGTGCTGAAACTCTCTAGTGTGGGAGTAGGAGTGGCAGGAATTCTGGTGGCCTTTGCTTTATGAGTGTGCAAAGTGCGCTGGATGCTTGGTGGGCGTTGGCGTCTATTTTCAGCGGAGGCATGTTGGGACTGTTTCTATTGGGGTATATTTCGAAGAAAGCACGTAATTTTGATGCGGTACTGGGAGTCGTTTGTGGAGTAATTCTGGTTTGTTGGATTGTGATATCCCCCTTTGTACATGCCGATCTGGCTATCGTGTTCGGGACGTTGCTGATATTTTTGGTGGGATTCCTGAGTGCTAATCTGCTTAATAAGAGAAGATGTAAGTAGAATAACTTAATTTTATAAAACTCAACTTTATAGAAAAGAATTTTTCATCTGAAACTTGACATTCTTCATTGACAATAAGAAGGCCGTATCACTTTTGAGTAATGATACGGCTTTTCTGTATTTGTCGGTTACAATCTGTAATCTTTAGAATGTTCATCTTGTTTTTGATTCATTCTCCGGTTTTTTTGATCGTTTCATTGTCCGCACCATCAGATAAATCTTTGCAACTCATTGACCTGTTTAATGCGGCATTGAAATCTTCCACCAGTCTTTCATCACTTCATCCACCGTCTGTAATTTATGTATGCAGGATGCGACTTGTCCTATTTCCAGTTCCCCTTCGAATAAATCTCCTTCAAAGATTCCCTTTTTTGCACGTCCTTTTCCTAACAAAGTGCGTAGTTCATCCGTTGTCGCGCCACGGCTTTCCGCTTCTTCCACTTGTTTGAAGAAATCATTTTGACCAGCCGGACGGGAGAGAGCTGTTTCAATGTCAGTTGGGTATCTCCTTCGTTCAGTCGCAGGCATCGGTCTTTGAATGTGAAATGAGCGGAACTCTCTTCGGTTAATGCGAAGCGCGTGCCTATCTGCACCCCGTCGGCCCCCAATGCCATAGCAGCTAGTATACTTTCTCCCGATCCGATACCTCCGGCAGCCATCAACGGCACAGTGGTAATCTGTCTGACGGCCGGAATAAGACATAGGGTGGTCGTTTCCTCCCGTCCGTTATGTCCTCCTGCTTCGAATCCTTCGGCTACGATGCGTCTACGCCTGCTTCTTCACATTTGGCGGCAACTTGGTGCTTGCCACTACATGGGCCACAATGATGCCGTGCTCATGCAGGTGTTCTGTCCAAGTCTTTGGATTTCCGGCAGAGGTGAAGACGATTCTCACACCCTCTTCTATTACCATATTGATAAGGATGTCTATTTCGGGATACATCAGCGGAATGTTTACTCCGAAAGGCTTGTCTGTCGCCGCTTTGCATTTCCGTATGTGCTCGCGCAAGGTTTCGGGATGCATGGAGCCTGCTCCTATCAGTCCCAGCCCTCCGGCATTACTTACTGCGGAGCCAGTCTCCAACCGCTACACCATACCATTCCTCCTGTATGATGGGATACTTTATTCCAAAAAGGTTGCAAATTCTGTTCATATATAATAATTTAATAATTTGCACATTATTCATTATACAAAACAACTAACTTTTATTGAATGTTTTAGGGGGAAAGTAGTGAAAAAAGGAAAAATTCTTAGAAATTTTAAGGTTTGTAGAACAGAAATGGTCTATCTTTGTTCTCGGAATTAAAATTGTATATTTATAAACGGATAAAAACCATGTTATTACAACTGCTATTTGTACTTGTCGCTATTATTGTAGGTGCCCGTTTGGGAGGTATCGGATTGGGAGTGATGGGAGGTGTAGGCCTTGCCATATTGACTTTTGTCTTCGGACTTCAGCCTACCGCTCCCCCTATTGATGTGATGTTGATGATTGTCGCCGTTATCTCTGCCGCCTCTTGTATGCAGCTGCCGGCGGACTGGACTATATGGTGAAGTTGGCGGAACGGCTGTTGCGCCGTAACCCTTCGCAGGTGACTATCCTGAGCCCGTTGGTTACTTATCTGTTTACTTTTGTCGCAGGTACAGGGCATGTGGCCTACTCTGTACTTCCTGTCATAGCCGAGGTAGCTACGGAAACTAAAATTCGTCCTGAGCGTCCTTTAGGCATTGCCGTTATCGCCTCGCAACAGGCTATTACCGCCAGCCTATCTCTGCCGCTACCGTAGCGTTGCTGGGATTGCTGACAGGATTTGACATCACTCTGTTTGATATTCTAAAGATTACTATTCCCGCTACATTAATCGGTGTGCTGGTGGGAGCTTTCCTTCAAAGAAGGTGGGTAAAGAGTTGTTTGGAAGATCCCGAATACTTGCGCCGCTTGGAAGCCGGGATGATTGATACAAAACATGTGGAGCTGAACGATGTGAAGAATATGTTTCATGCCCGTATCTCGGTGATAATTTTTATTGCCGCCACGCTGTTGATAGTGTTGTTCGGTTCTATTCCTGCCATGCGTCCTGTGTTCAATGGTACGGCTTTGGATATGCCGGCTATTATTGAGATTTTGATGTTGTGTGCGGCGGCTGTTATTCTTCTCATTTCAACGTACGGATGGAATTAAAGCTACACAAGGCAGTGTGTTTCCTGCCGGGATGCAGGCGGTAATCGCTATATTTGGTATTGCATGGATGGGAGATACCTTCATTAATGGAAACATTACGGAACTGACAGGCTCTATTGAGGGGATTGTGCGCCAAATGCCTGGTTGTTCGGTCTGGCATTGTTTGTCATGTCCATTTTGCTTTATAGCCAGGCTGCTACGGTGCGTGCCATTGTGGCCGTTAGGAATAGCACTGGGTATTTCTCCGATGATGTTGATTGCTTTGTTCCCTGCTGTCAACGGATATTTCTTTATTCCTAATTATCCTACAGTAGTGGCAGCTATAAATTTTGACCGTACAGGAACAACAGGCATTGGAAAATGGATTCTGAATCATTCGTTCATGATGCCTGGGATGGTGGCCACCATTGTTTCTATTGTGATAGGTCTGCTGCTGGTACAGGTGTTCTAGAAAGGAAAGGGGGTAGGTGTAGTCGGACTTGAAGATGAGTGATCTTCTGCCTGTAACATTTATAATGATTCGATGTATACATATATATCATCGGCACATCTTCTTCTTTGTGTGAACAAAATTTCCAAATATTTATTATAGTAATAAAACCTAAACTTGAAAAGATTATGAACGGATTAAGAAAACTCAGCCTTATGGCGGCAATGCTGGTATGTACCACATTGGCTGCTGTCGCCCAAAAGCCTAATATCCACATATTGGCTACAGGAGGGACTATTGCCGGAACAGGCGCTTCGGCTACTAAAACAAATTATACTGCCGGACAGGTGGCTATCAGCACATTGCTGGAAGCGGTTCCCGAAGTGAACAAAATAGCCAATGTGACCGGGGAACAGATTGTAAAAATCGGCTCTCAGGACATGAATGATGCCGTATGGCTGACGTTGGCCAAGCGTATCAACGAGCTTTTCAGCCGTGGAGATGTGGACGGTATCGTGATTACCCACGGGACTGATACAATGGAAGAAACCGCCTTTTTCCTGAACTTGACTGTGAAGAGTGACAAGCCTGTTGTATTGGTAGGAGCCATGCGCCCCTCTACGGCCATGAGTGCGGACGGACCGCTGAACTTGTATAATGCAGTAGTCACTGCCGCCGCCAGGGAATCACGGGGAAAAGGTGTCGTAATTGCCATGAACGGTTTGATTTTGGGAGCTCACGGAGCCATGAAGACCAATACGGTGGATGTACAGACTTTCCAGTCCCCTAACTCCGGTGCGTTGGGATATGTATTGAATGGTAAGGTTTTCTATAATATGGAATCTTTGAAACGCCATACCACCGGTTCCGATTTTGATGTAACCCACCTTGACAAGCTGCCGAAAGTAGGTATCGTTTACAGTTATTCCAATGTAGAAGCTGATATCATGACTCCTTTCTTGAATAATGGGTATCAGGGTATTGTTCATGCCGGTGTGGGGAATGGCAACATTCATCAGAATTTGTTCCGATGTTGGAAAAGGCTCGTCAACAAGGTATTTTGGTAGTGCGTTCCAGCCGTGTTCCTACCGGACCGACTACATTGGATGCTGAGGTGGATGATAATAAATACCAATTTGTGGCCTCACAGGAGTTGAACCCTCAGAAGGCACGTGTGTTGTTGATGCTGGCGTTGACTAAGACAAAAGACTGGAAGAAAATTCAGGAATACTTCAACGTATACTAGTCCATCCGGCACTTTTTCTTTTTATCTCTTCTTGTGCGCATAAAAGAAAAAGAGAATACATTACAACCTAAAACTTGACTTATGAAAGAATAATGTTAGTATGCCTGACAGCCCTTGCTGTCTCAGGCACTTGCTCTTTATATGCCCAATCTTCCGGAAGTGATTTCATGGTCGGTGACAAAAGCCTGTTTGAAGAAGTCACCGGTATCAAGAAGAAAACGGATAAGTTCAATCTCTATCTTAATATGCACGGTGATTTCAATATGAAATGGAACGACTCCGGATTTGATCGGGGCGCATTCGAAATGAAGCAGCTCCGTATCGAAATGAAGGGAGATATCAATGACTGGTTAAGCTATCGTTACCGTCAGCGTCTGAATCGGGGTAACGATGGTTCCGGCAATATAGATAATGTACCTACCAGCATAGATTGGGCGGGAGTAGCATCAAATTAAATAAGTTCTCATTTTTCGCCGGAAAGCAATGTGCCTCGTATGGTGGTATAGAATTTGATTTGAATCCGATTGATATTTACGAATATAGTGACATGATAGAGCACATGAGTAACTTCATGACCGGTTTGAATGTGGCATACAACTATAATCCTTATCAGCAGATACAATTTCAGGTATTGAACAGCCTGAACGGGCCGTCCGAGGAGATGTATGGGGATTTGGAACGTACCAAACTGCCGTTGGTTTATACCTTGAACTGGAATGGTAATTTTCTGGATGTTTTCAAAACCCGTTGGTCTGCCTCTGTCATGAACGAAACGAAAGGCGAGAAGATGTATTATTATGCTTTGGGTAATGAGTTTAATTTCAGCCCTAAATGGCACGCCTATTTTGACTGGATGTATTCTCATGAAGGGGTAGACCGTAAAGGGATTATAACTAGTATAGTAGGAACTGATAATCAGGCACACAATGCTTTTAATGCCGAATATATGTCCTATGTGTTGCATGTGAATTATCGTTTTGCCCCGAAGTGGAACTTGTTTGCAAAAGGAATGTATGAAACGGCTTCCGTTTATAAGGCAAGCGATGAAGTGGAAAAAGGTAAATATCGCACGGCATGGGGATATGCAGGAGGAATAGAATTTTATCCGATGGAGAGCAATCTGCACTTCTTCCTGGCATACGTGGGGCGTTCCTATAAATATACCGATCGTGCGAAGGCATTGGGTGAGGACAATTTCAGTACCCATCGTGTGTCAGTGGGATTCATTTGGCAGATGCCTGTATTCTAGCTCATGTTTTCCTTTTTTGTTTGTTATTCTGCATTGCGTTACCTCCTCTTGGAGATAGCGTAATGGCAGGATGAAGACGATGGAAGGGCAGAAAGAATATGTTTGTTTTTGTTTGGGAGCGATCCATTTATTCTTGAGCCAGACTTTCTACCGATTTGATGAAAGCTTCGGCACGTGGTCTGAGATAATCTACCAATGCGGCATCGCAATAGGCAAAGTCTTCGTAGTCTCCACTGTGCCGTTTGTCAAACAAGTTGCTGAATGTGCTGCCATGTTCCAGACTCAGTACTTCCGTGCGCACAAAGTGATAGGACAACATTATTTTTACTCCATTGTGGGTGCCTGCCTCGATTCCCTTAGCTATTTAACAAACCGATGGCTGCATAAAAGCAGGTATAATAAAGGCGGTTGATGGCGGCGTTAAAATAATTTCCCACACGCATATAGTCAGCTTCTTCCAAAGTCTTATACGCTCGTTCAAAACGGTATTGAATCAAGGCAACGCGGTGCTCGGGGGATAGTTCCTGCTTCATAACACTATCCCTTCATTCATTACGTTCAGCGAAAACGGAGTCTGAAAGGGACGGTTCTCCCATAATCTGCGCAGCATAATCATTGGGCTGATAATAACTCCCGATTTACTTCCAGTTCATAAAGCGGACGGATAATTTCCTGTTCGTATTCTGGAGTAAGCTGTGGCTCATCTACAAGAATAAGCAGATCGATATCACTGTCTGGGCGAGCCTCTCCGCGAGCTTCCGATCCATAAAGTATGATTTGGGCATTTGGTGCTACTTTGTGGAGGATACTGCGTATCATATCTACAATTTCGGTTCTTCGCATGATTTTTCTCCTTTCTCTATTTTATAGTAACAAAGATAATGAAAAAATGTCAACTTGTTACTGCCCTGTTTCTAAAAATATCTTTTTCTTTCTGGCCTTATTTAGTTCGATAATGCTTTTTCTATTGTATAGGCCGGAGGTCTTTCTTCCCGAAAAACTTATCAATAATCAATGCGATAGCCCCATCGCCCGTCACATTGCAAGCAGTGCCGAAACTATCCATGGCAATGTAAAGTGCTATCATCAAAGCCTGTTCACTTTCTCCGAATCCCAGCATGGAAGCCAGGATCCCCAATGCAGCCATGATGGCTCCTCCCGGTACTCCCGGTGCAGCTACCATCGTGATTCCCAGCATAAAGATGAATCCTGCAAACATGGGGAAATTAAAGGGCATTCCTTGCATAATCATCAGTGCCAGTGCGCAAGCAACAATCTTCAACGTGCTTCCCGACAGATGAATTGTGGCACATAGCGGAATGACAAATCCGGCTATATCCTCCGTGACCCCATTCTTGACAGTCTGTCGCAAAGTCACCGGAATGGTGGCTGCCGATGACTGTGTGCCAATGCTGTGAAATAGGCAGGCATCATCTTTCCCAGTAGTTTGAACGGATTCCGATGTACAAACAGCGCTGCAATGGTATATTGAAAAACCAATAGGAAGATGTGAAGCAGGAAATGACTCCGATGATCTTGATAAATACCATCAGAATGTTATATACTTGTCCGGAATGGGTCATATTCAGGAATATACCGAATATATAGATAGGCAGTAGGGGCAGAATCACCGTCTGGATGGTTTTGACTATGATTTCTTTGAAATCGTTACATACGTTTTTCAGCGCTGTACTATCCAGATGTGCGATGCCCAGACCTAGCGTGAAGGCCAGGATCAAGGAAGTCATCACATTCATCACCGGAGGAATGCCTACGGTGAAGAACGGAGAAATGTCATGCGCTTCACTGATTTGTTCTATCGGCGCTCCCGGAGCAATCATGGAAGGGAATAAAGTCACTCCGGTGAAATAAGACAGGAATCCGGAGAACAAAGTGGCGCCGTATGCCACCAACGTTGTGATTACCAGCATCTTTCCCGCCTCCTTGCCGATATCGGCAATGGCGGGAGTGACCAGCCCGAGAATAATCAACGGAATGATGAAACCCAGGAACTCGCTGAAGATCCCGTTGAAAGTCACAAATACTCTCACCAGTTCGCCGGGAAGAACGTTTCCGAATCCTATACCCAATGCGATGGCGATGATAATCCGGCTAATAAGCCGATTTTTAACCTCTTCATGATAATGTGCTATTGTTCAAATTGCAAAGATAGAATTATTGAACAAATTACCTATTAAATTGTTAAATATAAAAAGAACAATTTATGGAAAAGGCAGATATAGGATTAATCGGATTAGGCGTGATGGGGCAGAACCTTGCTCTGAATCTCGCTGACAAGGGATGGAAGGTCGTAGTATGGAACCGTACCGTTCCCGGAAAAGAAGAAAATGTAGTAGATAACTTTATAGCAAACCGTGCCAAAGGAAAAGGTATCATAGGCAGTAATGAACTGACGGATTTTGTCGAAGCGCTGAAAGCTCCGCGTGTCATCCTCTTGATGGTACAGGCAGGTCCGGCTGTCGATGAACTGATGGATAAGCTGCTTCCTTTACTGGATAAGGGCGATATCCTCATTGATGGAGGGAACTCTTATTATGAAGATACGGAACGTCGTGTGAAGGAACTTTATGATAAAGGAATGTACTTTGTAGGTTGCGGTATCTCAGGAGGTGAGGAGGGTGCTCTGCATGGAGCGTCCATCATGCCTGGTGGTGCGCAAGAGGCATGGCCGGTCATTCAGCCGATGCTGAAAAGTATTGCGGCAAAAGCCGAGGACGGCACTCCGTGTTGCGAATGGGTGGGGCCCGGTAGGCAGGCCACTATGTGAAGATGGTGCACAATGGCATAGAATATGGGATATGCAGTTGATAGCTGAAACTTATTTCGCCATGAAGCATCTGCTGGCATTGAAGAACGAACAGATGGCGGATATTTTTGAACAATGGAACAAAGGACGCCTGCACAGTTACCTGATAGAGATTACTTCGGCCATTCTGCGTCATAAAGAAGAAGGAGGCGATTATTTGCTCGATAACATTCTGGATGCTGCGGGACAAAAAGGAACGGGTCGCTGGAGTGTCATTAACTCCCTACAACTAAATACACCACTGGACGTGATTGCCGAGGCGGTTTTTGCCCGTAATCTGTCGGCAGAGAAGAACTTGCGCGTGCTGATGTCCAAACATTATATGCATGTGGAGAATCATCCGGTATATAATTATCAGGATACGGTGATCGGATTGGAAAGTACCTTATATGCGGCTCTTCTGACAAGCTATGCGCAAGGGTTTGCTCTGATGTGCACTGCCAGTGAGCAATATGGCTGGAAGTTGAATCTTTCCACTATCGCGCTGTTGTGGCGCGCCGGATGCATTATTCGTTCTGCTTTTCTGAACGACATTGCCGAGGCCTATCACCGTGCACCGGGATTGTCGCATCTGTTGCTGGACGAGCATTTCGGACGGGAAGTAATGGAAGCCCTGCCCGCGTGGAAGAAATACATCGGCGTCATGTTGAAAGAAGGATTGCCCGTACCTGTACTTTCCGCAGCGTTGAATTATTTTCTGGGTCTGACCACCAACCATTCCCCGGCCAATATGATTCAGGCGATGCGTGATTATTTCGGAGCTCATACCTTCGAGCGTGTGGACAGTCCACGGGGGGAATTTTTCCACGAACATTGGGAAGACAACTATTGATACGTCGCAACACAAAGCATTATACATTCATTTTTAAAAGAAAGAATCATGAGTTTACCACATAGTTTATTTTTGGTCATCTTCGGTGCATCCGGTGATTTAACCCGGCGCAAACTGATGCCTGCCCTGATAAAGATACATAACGGGAAACGCTTCCCCGAGCATTTTGCCATTATCGCTGTGCCCGTACTGCATACACGGACGAAACTTATCGTGCCTATCTGAAAGAAGAACTGATAAAATTCGGTTTTCTTACTAAAGAGGAAATGGAAACATTGGACGATTTTCTCTCTACTGTTCATTACCAGTCCATGGACCCGGCTGACGAAACCACTTATTTTCTGTTAAATGACCGTTTGAAGGAGCTTTCGCCTCAATATGAGAATAATGGGAACTATTTGTTCTATCTGGCAACTCCGCCCTTGCTTTATGAATTGATTCCGAAATGTCTGCATGATGCGGGCTTGTTGAAAAAGCCTGGATTAAAGCGTATCATTGTCGAGAAGCCTTTCGGATACGACCTGGCTTCCGCTCAGAAACTAAATAAAATCTATGCCGCTTATTTTAAAGAAGAGGATATCTACCGCATCGATCATTTTTTGGGCAAGGAAACGGTGCAGAATATTATGGTGACCCGTTTGGAAGTACTATTACGAACCGATATGGAATCGTAACTATATAGATTATGTAGAAATCACTGCGGTGGAAAATATGGGTATAGGTACTCGCGGAGGATATTATGACGGGGCGGGAGCTCTGCGCGATATGGTACAGAACCATTTGATGCAGTTGCTTGCTATTACTGCCATGGAACCACCGGCCAAGTTTGACAAGAATGGTTTCCGTAACGAGGTGATCAAGGTCTACCAATCCCTTCGTCCGCTGACTGATAAGTATATCCGTGATAATGTTATCCGCGGACAATATATTGCTGGTGATGACCGTATCGGTTATCGTGAAGAAAAGAATGTTCATCCTGATTCCCGTACGGATACCTACGTGGCGATGTGCCTGTATGTGGACAACTGGCGTTGGCAGGGAGTACCTTTTTATATCCGTACCGGCAAGCAGATGCCTACCAAGGTGACCGAAATTGTGATTCATTTCAAACCGGCCCCTATGCAGATGTTTCAAATGAAGGAGGGCTTGTATAAAGGTGAGGAACTGATTATCCGTATTCAGCCCGACGAGGGAATTCTTCAGCGCATAGCCATGAAAGAACCTGGTGCCGGTTTCTATATGGGAACCATGGAGATGGATTTCAGCTATGACCAGCACGATCAGGAAACGGGGGATGCGTACGTACGCCTGTTGGAAGACAGTCTGGCGGGTGATCCTACACTTTTTACCCGTTCCGATGCCGTGGACGAGAGCTGGACTTACTTTGATAAGATTCTGGATTATTGGAAGAAGCATCCCGAAACTCCTCTTTATGGGTATCCTGCAGGAACATGGGGACCGAAAGAAGCGGATGTATTGATCAACCGCAGTCATTCCGAGTGGACAAACCCGTGCAAGAATCTGACACATTCCAATTTATACTGTAAATTGTAAGTCGTCATCTGTGGATAGTAAATTTAAAACAGCAAACTCTAAGTAATAAATAGTGAATAAGATGATTGACCATAACTTTTATGCGTCGCCTGTACAAGCGTCGCAAACCTTGATAACTCATATATTGGAAGCGATGAATAAAGAGCTTGAACGGCCTTTTACCATTGCTCTTTCCGGAGGGACTACTCCTGCCACACTTTTTGAGGTTTGGGAGCGTGAATATGCCGCATATACCCCTTGGCCCCGTATTTATTTCTATTGGGTGGACGAGCGTTGCGTGCCACCTGGCGATGATCAGAGCAACTTTGGCCTGGCCCATCGTCTGCTGCTTGGCAAGGTAGGTATTCCTGCCAGTCATTACTACCGTATTGTGGGTGAGGGCGCTCCCGAAGAAGAAGCCAAACAGTATTCTTCCATAGTCAAGACCACCGTTCCGACCATGGACGTGTGCCTGTTTTTGATTTTGTATTATTAGGGATAGGAGAGGACGGGCATACATCATCCATTTTCCCCGATCGTCAGGAACTTCTTACCGCCGGGGAACCGTATGAGGTGTCCGTCAATCCTTATAATAAAACAGTGCGTATATGCATGACGGACGTCCCTTGATAGAAGCCCGGCATACCTGTTTTCTGGTGACGGGCGAGAACAAATGCAGTATTTTGAAAGAAATCCTTGATAAAAACAAGGAAGGGGTCTATCCGGCATCTTATATTTGGCATCATGCACGTAATCCGCAACTGTATGCATCACTTGTATCATAATATTTCTTTTAGATGAAGAGTTTAAACGAAAATAACTTTCTAGATGGGAAATGAATCAACTATGGATGCTATGTCTCCTATAGATATAAAAAAAGGAGCAACGCCTTGCTCAACCTTTGTTAACCTTAAATCTAATACTATGAAAAACACAATGCAAAGGTACGGATATTTCGGAAATTTGCAAGATATTCTCTTCATTTTATAGGTTGAAACAATGTTATTTAACATAGAAAGGCATCCTGTTTACAGCTATTTGCAAAACAGGATGCCTTCACTATAATCCATTAAGACTCTTTAATAAGCGTGTCCGTCTTGTTCCAGTTCCTTTGCGGTAATGGGCTTGCGGTCTATGGCACGCCAAGCATAAATAATATAGGCCAGAACGAAAGGTACCAGAATGGAAACGTATGCATGGTGCGTAGGGTAAACTCGCTGGAGCAACTGTTGGCCAAAGTCAGCGAACTTTGTAAATCGGCTGTAGACGGGTAGTAAGCTGTATTATTATATCCTGCGCAAAGTAATAAAGCTAATACAGTGAGCACGACACCGGGACCGGCAAACCAGATACCATTGGTGGCAGTCTTGCTGAATACAGCTTTTCCAATGCCCCAAAGAACCCCGACCACTCCGATGAGGAACAATACCAGCAATAGGGGTATATCCATCAGATTGAGGAAATACTTGTAAGGTTCCATATAAATTTCCTTTGTTTCGGGATTTACAGCGAAACCGTCGGCTAATAAAGTGCGGATAACGAAAGCCAGAAACAGGATAAGGAAAGGAATCGCATCGGTTATAAGCTGACGGCGGCAACGGGGAATCAAGTCTTTATCCCGGATGTTATTGATAAAATAAAGATTACCCAAAAGACGGGCCAGGAAGAATACGGCGAATCCCAAGACCAGATTCCAAGGATTAGTCAGCGCATCCAGTCCGTGCCATCCGTTGGCCCAACTGCTGATGACAGGCATCAGTTCATTGCCCATGTTGCCTTTATTAACCAGGAAATTGGAGCCGGTAAAGAAAGTAGCCACGGCTCCTCCAGCAACAACGGACCCACAATGCCATTTATAACCAGAAACCATTGGTAAGTGCGTTTGCCCAGCAGATTGCCCAGCTTGGATTGGAACTCGTATGAGACAGCCTGCAATACGAAACTGAAAAGAACAATCATCCACAACCAGTAAGCACCGCCAAAGCTGGTACTGTAGAACAGCGGGAAAGAAGCGAAGAAGCACCGCCGAAAGTGACAAGGGTAGTAAAAGTAAACTCCCACTTGCGTCCTGTGGAGTTTACCAGCAAGGCACGTTCTTCGTCATTGCGTCCCAGCGTGAACAGCAAAGAGTTGCCACCCTGCACAAAGAGCAGGAACACCAACAAAGCACCCAGTAACGATACTAGGAACCACCAATAATTTTGTAGAAATATATAGTCCATAATATTCTAAATTAAAAATTGAGAATTGAATATTGAAAAATAGAATTAGAGAAACTTGAACTAAAAAAAGAATGACTTGATGGCGGAATTAATCTCCTGTATGTAGCCATTTATTGCGCAGCCTGAATTATTTCCACCTGTTTCATTTATTCCTTAATTCTTAATTCCCTCCGGTCCTTTCTTGATGGCCTTCAGCATGATACCTATTTCAGCAAAGAGCAGAACGGTAAACAATAGAAGGAAGATAAAGAAAGTAAGCTGTACGGAACCTGTCTGCAATTTGGAGATGGCTGCTCCTACAGGCAACATATCCTGTATAGCCCATGGCTGGCGCCCCACTTCGGCTACCACCCAGCCTGCCTGACTGCGATATAGGCTAGTGGAATAGTCCACAAAGCCACCCGTTGCAACCATCGCATATCAGCCAGTTTCTCTTTTTTCGATACAATCAGTACTATAATAAAGAACAGGATGAAATAACCTCCCAGCCCCACCATGATCCGGAATGACCAGAAAGTAAGTCCTACATTAGGAACCAGATGGGCGGGATCCTTGATATATCCGTAACCAAAATATTTTACGTTTTCGTCCAATGTCTTGCGAGCTACGGCGGCGCTTGCTTCGTCACCTGCCTTATGCGCTTTGCGGAATGCATCCAGAGCGGCGATGGCAATCTGTCCGCGTTTAATTTTCTCTTCGGCCGATAAAGCCGTTGTACCGTCGGGCATCTGATAACCACCTTCCAGCAGATTGTTGATACCCGGGACATAGCCGTCTATGTCGTGAGTGGCAAGAATGGAAAGCATTTTGGGGATTTTCAAATCTCCTACAATGGTGAAGGGCACTCCGTTTCCACCATCGTGTAATCCTTCGGCGGCGGCCATTTTCATAGGCTGTACTTTGGCTACCTGTACTCCCGAAATATCCCCCGTCCATGCAGTGACGAGAGAAGCGAACAGACCTACGGCGGCGGCAACTTTAATGCTGCTCA
>ENA-OQCS01001083-OQCS01001083.1-human-gut-metagenome-genome-assembly--contig:-NODE-1083-length-14576-cov-2.124715_pt1 | contig 14576 bp, 22 predicted proteins | sample MGYA00242757_ERZ504575 | MGnify/ENA primary metagenome ERZ504575 (study PRJEB26092, sample SAMD00036297) | human gut metagenome | host: Homo sapiens | study: EMG produced TPA metagenomics assembly of...
GGAGCTCGTCCTACTGAAAGCGCCGAAAGAAAGCGGTTATTATGAGTTCTCTGCAAAAGATGAACTTGTTATCACTAATCAGTACAAGGCTCTTACCCCAAAACAAATTGCAAAGAGCTTCCATGCAGACACATACTGCTTTGACTCCAAACCGGAGAAGGAATGCTTCTTGCAGTACATCACGAACAGCAAAATCAAAGAAGTATATTTCACCGGAATGTTCACAGCGAACCAAGGAGATTTATCTGTTCAATATTATGACCCTGAAGCTGGCCCGATGTCAGACATTACTACCCTGACTTCTTGGCCAAGCTTGAAGATGGTCCTATCAGCTGATTGAGGTAAAAGGCGATAATAAGATTGACGATACTGTGGTTAAGGCCAAAGCTGCCGCTGCTCAGGAAATGGCTGTAGCCAGTGGTGTAGAATATAAGATGTATGCCGGAAGTGAAATCATGAACACACACATTCTCGCTTATCTTGATGACAGATTTTCCAATAGTAATTATCCTGACTATGAACAGCAAAGTACTCTTTTAATGGCTGCAGAAACTCCTGCGCCTTACGCAAGCGACAAATAAAAAGAAGCTCACATCGAAGGAATTGTTTCAACGGTGTGGGCTTCTTTGTCTCTCTTGGGCATTTGTTTTCAACATCTTAATAGTAAATTACTACTAAGGAATAACGGCAAATCATCGCAAGCTTCGGCATTTCAAACGTAAGCGTCAAATCCACCATGTATGAAAAAAATCGAGACAGTGACAAAACTAACTTCATAAATTGAAGAATTGCTAGTATTTAAGTATTTTCTAAAATTTTTGTACTAAAAACCAGTTGGCATTTACCTGACGATAAACCTCCACTGGTTTTTCTGTTTAAGGCTCAGTTTTCTCCTATCCTCGGTATAAATCTTTATTTCATAAAATTAGAAGTTCCGATTTCTGCAAAAGATGAACCTGTCTGGCTCAATCGCCAGCAAATGGCAACACTATTTGATCGCGATATCAAGACAATTGGCAAACATATAAAGAACGCTATAAATGAAGAATTAAGCGTTCCTTCTAATTGAATACTACAATTTTGACATCATCATTTCCGTTGGCTACCGCGTAAAATCCAAACGTGGCGTAGCTTTTAGAAAGTGGACCAATTCTGTTCTTAAGGAATACATAATCAAAGGATATGCCCTCAATCAGCAACGGTTAAATCAATTAAATCAAGTACTCTGCATCATGAAACGATTGGAAACTGCCTTAGATGCCAAACAAGTACTTACTGTTGTCGAGCGATATAACAAAGCCCTCGATTTACTGGATGATTATGATCATCAAAAACTAGAAAAACCCAAAGGCAATAAAACCACGTATATTCTGACTTACGAAGAATGCAGAAAAGTAATTGACGAGATGAAATTCTCATCTGATTCAAAGCTTTTTGGGAATGAAAAAGATGATTCCTTCAAAGGCAGTATCGGCAATATTTATCAAAGCTTTGCCGGCGTGGACATCTACCCTTCCCTTGAAGAGAAAGCTGCCAATCTGCTTTTATTTCGTCACCAAAAACCACAGTTTTTCCGATGGTAATAAACGGATTGCAGCTACCATGTTTTTATATTTTTTGGATAGGAACGACGTTCTCTTTAGAAATCATGAAAAACTGATTGATGACCACACCCTCGTTGCACTTGTTATCATGATAGCTGAATCTAAGCCGGAAGAGAAAGACGTTATGATCAGTATCATCATGAACTGCATCAGTTAAATTCTGCACTAACACAAATGACCACACTGGAGCGCAATCTATACCTCAATGTGCTAATATGCACATGAACAGGCTCTAATGGTTTATTTTCATTAGACCAAAAATAAATCAAATAACCTGCGATTCTAAAAATTTGCGGCATTACCCAATCCTCCTGACGTGCAAAACGAATTATCAAATGCGCGGTTGATTTAATGATATCTTTTAATTGCATCAGCTCAAGTTCATCAAAGCCTTCTATTTCTTTCCAATCATATTGCGGTAAAATACAATACGCGGATTTAAAACCCTGCATAATAGGCTTTTCCATATAAACCTTTACATACTCCTGACCATTTTCATCATACAGAATATCAGAATGAACTATTTCTGTACCATCATTTAACTGCATAAAAGCATGCATCATTGCTATCAGCTCCTTAAATACTCAATTCTGAAATAATCAAGATATGCCTTATATCTATCCTGCGCAGCAAGGCAAGGCCTGCATTTTTTCGCTAACCTCTTCCGGTAAGGCTGTATCCATAAACGCACAAAAATCAATCATAAATTTTTACGATTGGTTTTTTGATTGATTCATGGCCATTTTCTGTTTTTTCGTCCGTTTTAGTTGTCGAATCACTCCTAATAAATGCTTATCTATCCTCTTCATGAGCCTATTCGGAACACTTCGCTACAATTTCATGAGGATATTCCCGTTGCAAGCACAATAAAGGGACTGCTGCATTAAGCGCATCAACTTACGCGACAGTCCCTTTTAGCTTATCAATATTACTTCAGCAGTTCCTTTTCTTCCAGATACACAGCCAGCAGCTGAGCCACCTTATTCACCAGCTTCAGGCAATTTTTCAAATGCTCACGCGTATTAAACTCGTAGGGCATCAAATCACCGCAAGCGCAGGAGCCGAATTCTTTAGCAAAGCGCTCATGAAATTCCAATGTCAGCGGATAAATTTCCGCCAAAGGCTTATCGCTCGGCTGATTGCGGCCGGCCAGCGTACTGATGACCATCACGCAGCCTGCCATCGCACCGCACAAATCACGCGCATGGCCAATGCCGCCGCCAAACCCGGAGCACAGACGGAATGCATTATCATCAATATTCACGCCTGCCTCCTTGCGGAAGGTTTCCACAATCGCTTCGCAGCAGTTATAGCCGCTCTTAAAATTGTTGCCTGCTGCCATGCCCATTTTTTCGCTAAATTCACTCATGCTTTTCTCCTCCTTGCATAACAATATTAAAATGCTTACTTTTTGTCGTTATCGCTTTCCGTCGCATACGGCCAACCGCTCATGCCTCCCTCCAGGCTGTAAACATCCTGGAAGCCACGGGCGCGCAGGATAACCTCCGCTTCGTAGCCACGCAAATCAATCTGGCAGGCTGTAACTATTTTCTGCTCTTTATCCATCTTGCTGATATCCGCTGTACGCAAGGTATCAAGCGGCAGATTTACTCTCGACGGAATGTCGGCAATACGCTTAGCTGCTACCTCTGCCGGCGTGCGTACATCAACGAATAAATAATCCTCCTGCGTGCGGTTCTTTTCAAATTCTACAGGATTAATGCTGCGCAGCTGGCCGTCAAGTTTATTTTGCAGGACATTGGCTGCCGTTGCGATATTCTCAATCGGCGTATTAAACGGTGGAGCATAAGCCAGATCAAGTCCGGATAAATCCTCCAGCGTTGCACCTAAAGAAATTGCCGCCGCCAATGTATCAATACGCTTCGCTACGCTCGCTCCGACAGCCTGCGCACCCAATACGCGTCCGCTGCTCTTTTCTGCCAACAGCTTCAGCACAATGCGCCCTACTCCCGGCATATAGCCTAAACGGTCAGAGCCTGGTACAATTGCGCTTGCAAAATCAATACCGGCCTGCCGCGCAGTCCGCTCGTTCAAACCAGTTGCCCCGGCTTCCTGCGCAAAGAAGCGACAGGCGGCAGTCCCCAGGACACCGGGATATTGCTTCCGCGCTCCGCAGATATTATCCGCAATTACGCGGCCATGCTTGTTGGCTGTAGACCCCATAGGCACAAACACCTTGGCTCCGCTGACACGATGAGTATTTTCCGCACAGTCACCTCCGGCATAATTGCATCATCGCTTGTCTGCAGGTATTCGTTAACCGCAATACAGCCGCTCGGACCTATAACAAGGCCGGCCTCGCGCGCCAGCTCCACGTTCGGACGCACGCCGACGGCAACGATAACCAACTGTGCCGGGATTACGCGTTTATCTGTCTGCACTCCGCTAACTTTGCCGTTTTCTATGGTAAAGGCACCTGCTCTTTCCTCCAGAAAAATATCGAGCAACGGATTTTTCGTATCACGCAGCAGCAGTGCTGCCATATCCTCATCAAGCAGCTGCGGCAGCAGTCTGTCCTGCTGTTCCAAAACGCTGGTATGCAAACCGCGGCGCACAAAAGCTTCTGCCAGCTCCAGACCGATAAAGCCTGCGCCGATGATAACTACATCCTTAACGCCGCCTTCGGCAATTTCATTATCTACTGCTTCAACATCCCACGGAAACCAGAAGCTGTGAATGCCTGCGGCATCAGCATTAGGCAAGGGAAGCTTCACCGGCGTACTGCCGGTTGCCAACACCAGCACGTCATAAGACAGCTGTTTCAGCTCTTCCTTTTCCAGATAATGCACGCATTTTTGCACTCTGTCTATTTTTTGCACATTACAGCCGCAGCGGGCGTCAATGCCCTTCACGGCCGCAAAATAATTACTGTTGCGCAAGGCTCCCTGCGGTGTATGGTCAAAGCTGTCCATGCTCTTAACCTCACCGCTGATAAAATACGGGAAACCGCAGGCGCCATAGCTCAGCTGCGGTCCGCGTTCCAGCACGATAATTTCTGCTTCGGCATCCAGCCTGCGCAAGCGCGCCGCCGTTTTCATACCGGCGGCCACCCCACCGACGATTACTACACGTTTACCCATAATGTCACCTCCAAGAACGAATTTAATGTTATCTTACTATTGTGAAAATTTAACTGCCAAAATTGCTTCTGTCAGCAAATATTACTCTATAATCATTATAACAAAACAGCCCCCGAAAGCAAAGCTTCAGAGACTGTTTACCAAAATTATTATATACTATTTTGCTTCATACACACTCAGCGCTTCCATTGCCAAGGCATAGCCCGCAAATCCCAGGCCGCAGATTTGTCCGACGCAGCCTGCCACCGTTACAGAATGATGGCGGAACTCCTCACGCTGATGGATGTTGCTGATATGCACCTCAATCGCAGGAATATTTACTGCCTTCAATGCGTCCAGAATTGCTACGCTGTAATGCGTAAACGCCGCCGGATTGATAACAATGCCGTCAAAATGACCGTAAGCATTCTGAATAGCGGTAACTATATCGCCCTCATAATTGCTCTGCAGCAGCTCCACCTCTACGCCAAGGCGGTCGGCCGCAGAACGGATGTAAGCACACAAGCTGTCATAATCATCACGGCCATAGATATTTTTTCACGGATGCCCAGCATATTAATGTTAGGACCATTTAAAACTAATATTTTACGCATCTTTATCCCTCCAGCTTAGCGGCAATATTCATCAGCTCATGCAGAACTCTGCCGAAATCGCCGTTATTATCAATAGTATAATCCGCATATCGGCGGTACAGCGCAATACGCTCGTTATATAAAGTATAAAGCTTCTGCTTATCGGCAGCAAGCAACGGACGCGCATCACCGGCAATACATCCGATGATATTTTCCGGTTTGCGGTCGATAAAGACCACAACACCGCCGCGCTTTAGCAGCTCCATGTTTTCCGCACGCTTTACGGCACCTCCGCCGGTAGCGATAACAGCTCCGTCACATTCCGCCAGATACGCCAGCGTGCGCGTTCCGCTGCGCGGAACGCATCCTGCTTTCCGCAAAGAAAGCCTTGATTGTAGCTGCTCACGCTCTTCGAGGACAGTATCAGCATCATAAAACGCAGCTGCAAACGTTTCGCCATGCGCTTGCCAAATGTGCTTTTGCCGCAGCCCGGCATACCAATCAGCACGATATTTTTCATATATTCTGCTCCAAATCCTGCATGATTTTGACGATAAGCTCGCTGTCGTATTTTCCGCCCTGCCAGATTTCCTGAGCAGCCACAGCCTGCGCCACAAGCATGAACAAACCATTGACAGTCTGCATCTTCGCCTCGGCAGCCTGCTTCAAGAACAATGTCTGCTTAGGATTATAAATCAAATCTACAGCAGCATCAAAATTGCTGATTTCCTCAGGCGTAACCGGTGCAGCATTAACCTTGGGATACATGCCCACAGGCGTGCAGTTGACAATCACATCACCGGTCAGCGCTGCTAAGCCGTCATAATCAATAAACTTGCACTTAGGCGCAATTTTAAGGAAATCCTTATCAACATGGGCAACGTCACGCGTAACAAGATACAGCTTGCCGACACGCTTATCAACCATATATTTGACAACCGCACGCGCAGCGCCGCCGGTACCCAACACCGCAACACGCTTAGCTCGCACATCAATATTGTTGTATTCCAGCATTCTGCCAAAGCCGAAGTAATCGGTATTGTAGCCTTCGGCACCGTTTTCATCAAATTTAATCGTATTTACAGCGCCGATAGCCTTAGCTTCACGTGTAATGCTGTCCAACAGCGGCATAACATGTAATTTATGCGGAATGGTAACATTGCTGCCCGCATAATTGGCACGCAGCTCTTCCATACGTTTGGGCAATTCCTCCTGCGGTGTTTCCAGCAGCGTATAATCGCCTTCAATACCCGTATATTTAAAAAACAGCTCGTGAATCTGCGGTGAAAGGCTGTGTCCCAGCTTACCGCCCAAAAGTCCGTAATGCTTCATCTGTTTATTCCTTTCGTTCGTAAGCACGATAATTGCCAAGAACCTTGCAATAGGTGCTCTTAGATTTTATTTCTTCCATCACATCGATAACTAACGGATCCGCCAGATTACCGGTGACATCGATGTAGAAAAGTATTCCCACGTTTTGCCGACAATCGGACGTGATTCCAGATTCAGCATATTCAGGCCCATATGGTAGAAGCTGGCGAGCATCTTATACAGCGAGCCAGTTTCGTGCTTCACGGCAACAATCAGCGTAATCCTATTTGCGTTCGCTACGATTTCCGGTTTTTTGGCGATAATAACAAAGCGGGTATAATTGTTGCTGTTGCTATTGATGGCCGGCGCAATAACCTTCAAATTATACAGCTCTGCTGCCTGCTTACCGGCAATAGCACCCAAGCTTACATCCTGCTTTTCAGCAACCTCCTCCGCACTCTTGGATGTACTGAAATAAGGAACCTGCTCTATATCCGGATAGTCATGAAAGAAATCAGCGCACTGCTTCAAGCCCTGCGGATGCGAATACACTGTTTTAATCGTACTCAATGAAGCGCCCTCACAGCCTAACAGATTTTGCTCAATCTTTACGCACTGCTCGCCTACGATACTGCAGTCATACTGACGCAGCAAATCATATACCTCGGTAATACCGCCTGTCGAAGAATTTTCAATAGGCAGAACGGCGTAATCCATAGTGCCATCGCTGATACTGGAAATTACTTCTTCAAAGGTCTGGAAGTGATGACGATTGTAGCGGCGTCCATGAAAATATTCCTCCAAAGCCTGATGCGTAAAGGAGCCTGCAGGACCGAAGCAAGCAACCTCATAGGTTTTGTCGTTTGCTTCGGACAGCGCAGTTTCTTCCAGCAGACAGGCTGATCGATAATACCGCGCATAATATTTTTCACAGCCACGGAATATTCCTTGTTCTCCAAAAAGCCTGCAACCTTTTCAATAACCTTAGCCTCACGGTTTTTGTCCTTAACAGGCAGTCCTTTGGATTTTTTTATAGGCAGCCACCTGCATTACCAGGTGCAAACGGCTTTCCAATACGTCTGCCAGCTGCTGGTCAACCTTATCTATTTCTTGGCGGATTTTTTCTAAATCAAGCTCCTGCATTTTATTTCTCCCATTTCTTCGCTTCTAAAGTAAATCCCACAGCGTCCACGCAACCACCGCTTCGATAACAGGCACAGCACGCTGTACAATACAGGGATCATGCCTGCCGACAATAGCCAGCGTTGTATCAGCCTGCTCCTTAAGGTTCACTGTCTGCTGCTCGCGCGCAATCGACGGTGTCGGCTTAATGGCCACGCGCACTACAAAAGGCATACCGTTGGTAATACCGCCGGTAACGCCGCCGTTGTGGTTCGTCAGTGCCTTCACCTTGCCGTCAACGTAATGCAAAGCATCATTTGCTTCAGCACCCGTCAGCCTGGCAAAGCCAAATCCATCGCCAAATTCTACACCTTTAACAGCAGGCACGGAAAACAGCGCATGGCTCAGCATGCTTTCCACGGAATCAAAATACGGTGCGCCGATACCTGCTGGCAAATGCAGTGCAATAGCTTCAATTACACCGCCTACGCTGTTAAGCTCGCTCTTAGCCTGCAAAATGCGCTCCTGCATTTTTCGCCGACAGCGTCATCCATAACAGCAAACTTTTTCGTATGCAGCTCAGCTAATTCTGCATCACTTACGCCCATTGGATTGAAGCGTTCTTCTTTGATATCGTTAATCTGCAGAATATGCGACCCGACAATAATACCATATTGCGCCAACGCCTGCTTGGCCACAGCACCGGCAAAAACAAGCGGTGCCGTCAGACGACCGGAAAAATGGCCGCCGCCGCGATAATCGTTAAAGCCCTGATAACGTACATGGCCTGCGTAATCCGCATGACCGGGGCGCATTTTAGCAGCGAGAATGCTGTAATCCTTAGAATGCTGGTCGCTGTTGACGATACGCGCGCACAGCGGCGTACCTGTCGTAAAGCCATTGAAGAAACCGCTTTGGATTTCTACCGTATCGCTTTCCTTGCGTGCCGTGCTCAAGGCATTCTGTCCGGGAGCAGACGCGCCATTTCGGCAGCAATCGCCGCTTCATCCAGGGCCAGTCCTGGCGGCAGTCCATCCAGCACTACGCCGATGGATTTGCCGTGCGATTCGCCGTATATCGCCATTTTTATATTCATGCCAAAAATTCCGCTCATGCCAACACCTCAATTTTTCCGCCTACGCTCTTGTAATCCTCCCAAAAGTCAGGATAGGATTTGCTTACACTGCCTGCACCGGTTAAGGTAATCGGTTCTGCGCAGCACTGCGCAGCAATTGCCAAGCTCATGGCAATACGATGGTCGTTCCAGGCATCTGCCTCTACGCCGCCGCGCAGTCCCTCAGGCTTGCCTGTAATTGTCAGACCTTCCGGTTCTTCCGTAATAGCTGCGCCCATTTTATTTAATTCACTCGTCATAGCCGCCAATCTGTCGCATTCCTTGATACGCAGGCGTCCTGCTTGATAATCTTCGTTGTTCCCTCGCTGACTGCTGCCAGCACGGTAAGCACAGGAATAATATCAGGACAGTTAGAAGCGTCTATTACCGTTGCCTGCGTTGTACTGCTGTTTACGGTTACGCTGTCGGCATTTTGGGCAATATCAGCACCCATGCGCTGCATAATTTCTACCACAGCCTTATCACCCTGCAGCGAAGCAAAGTCAATACCGCTTGCCGTAATGCCTGCGCCCAAAGCACCGCCGACAGTCCAAAAGGCTGCCTGCGACCAGTCGCCCTCAACCTTGCTGTCCTGCGCTTTAAAACGCTGCTTGCCAGGTACGAGATAATAACGGTGTGCGCCATCTACATTTTCTATTTTAACACCGTACTTCGCCAGGCAGTTCAGCGTCATATCTACATAAGAAGCGGATTCCAACGGCGAAGTAATGATAATTTCGGAATCACCCTTTAATAACGGCAAAGCAAAAAGCAGACCGCTGACAAACTGACTGCTTACATCTCCCGGCAGTTCAAATTTACCCGGCATCAGATGACCGTTGACTGTCAACGCAGATTGCATTATCATTAAAATACTGCACAAACTGCTTATCAAGAATATCGTAATACGCCTGCAAAGGACGTGATACCAGCTTGCCGTGACCGATAAAGGTCAGCGGACAGCCAAGATTTGCTCCCAAAGGAATAAAAAAGCGTAAGGTGGAACCGGATTCACCGCAGTCAACATTATCTGCCGCTGCAATCGGATGACCTGTGCCTGTAATCTGCAAAGCCTTACGTCCCTCTATCATGCTGGGGATTTCGTCCACGCTCACATTCATAGCACGCAGAACGCGCATCGATGCTTCAATATCCTTAGACATGCTGATATTATCGACAATGCTGGTGCCGCCTGCAAGACCTGCACAAATGATTTCTCTGTGTCCCATACTTTTAGATGACGGCACCTGCACCGTTCCTGCCAATTTTGCAGGAGAAATTTTTACCTTTTCCATTTAGCCTCACCCCAAATACTTTGGCACTTCCTGCCAATCAACTTCTGCAGTACGCCCTCGCCTATCTGCTGCAAAATAATGAGGGTAATGCTGTTGCCGTTCTTTTTCTTATCTCTTGCCATTGTATCAAGCAGCTGCGCTTTTTCTACGCCCGCAGTCAACGGCAAATTATACTTTTCAAGTACGCTCTTAATACGCTCGGCGCTGCCTTTGGCTGTCATTCCCAGCTCTTCGGTGCGCTTAGTCAGCTGATACATGCCAATCGCTACGCCCTCGCCGTGCGAAAAGCAGCTGTAGCCGAAGTGCTGCTCTACAGCATGTCCCAAGGTATGACCGAAATTCAGCAGCATCCGCAGGCCTGTATCAAATTCATCCTGCTCTACAATGCGTGCTTTTATTGCACAGCAGGTGGCAACAACACTGTCAATATCTGCCAAAAGCGCAGCATCATCAGCATAGCCGGCAATTTTTTTCAAAAAGCTCCGCGTCTTTAATGCAGCCGTATTTAATCGCTTCTGCCAAACCATCATGCAAAAAGCGGGTAGAAAGCGTTGCCAGTAAGTCTGTATCAATAAACACAGCCTTCGGCTGATAAAAGGCACCGGCAAGGTTTTTCCGGCCTTTAAATCTACAGCTACCTTACCACCCACGCTGCTGTCAATCTGTGCCAGCAGTGATGTCGGTATCTGCACAAAGGCAATGCCACGCATAAAGCTGGCAGCGGCAAAGCCGCCCAAATCACCGACAACACCTCCGCCAAGCGTCAGCACAACGTCAGTGCGCGTAAGCCCTGCTGCAGCAAGCTGTTCCAATACATCGCTGAGCACCTGCATGTTCTTGCTTTGCTCACCGGCTTCAATTACCACCTTATGCACAACAAGGCCAGCCTCTTCGAGCTAGCCTGTAATTTTGCTGCATATAACGGTGCAACATTTGTATCGCTGATAATTGCAGCCTTGCGCGCCTTCGGCAGCAACGCTGCAACCTTAGAGCCGACCTGCGGCAGCAGCCGGCGGCTATTTCAATATCATAGGCATGAGCGCCTAATGCAACATGAATTTTCTTCATTAAAAAGCTCCCTTCTCCGTGCTCCCGCCTTGCGCATCAGCTCCTTCAGCTTTTCGCCGTCATCACTGCGCAGAGCGTCGCGCCACAGCACCAGCTGCTCCATATATTTGTCTATTTCATCCGCAACCTTTTCCCTGTTGGCCAGGAATAAATTGCACCATAATTCAGGATTGATATCTGCTACACGAGTGCCATCTCGGAAGCTGCCGGCAACGAAGTACTTGGTCTTATCATCAAAGGACGCGCTGTCCATAAGCGCTACCGCAGTAACATGCGGCAAATTGCTGGTATAGGCAATCGTTGCATCATGCTGCGCCGGTGTTACCTGCACCGTATGCTTGCAACCAAGAGCCAAAGCAAATTGCTCCAGCCAGCTGATAGCAGCCTGTGTGTTATGCTTTTCCGGCACGATGATGTAGTTCGCATTCTGAAAAATATGCGCATCGCTCATACCCAAGCCGCTGCCCTGGCGTCCGGCCATCGGATGGCCGGAAATAAATTCCATGCCACCCTTTAAAAGTTCCTGGCCTCTGCTGATCATATCGTTTTTAATGCCTGCAACATCAGTCAGCAAAACACTTTCGTTAAAGAAATCAACGTTTTCAGCTATAAAGCCCACGATGCTTCAGGATAAATAGCGCAGATGATTACGTTGGCCTCCTTAAGTCGGTTATCAGGCTCAGTCATGCCAATATCAACCAACCCTGCTGCTTTGCTTCCTGCAATGTTGCTGCATCTCGCTCTATACCGATAATCTGCTTAACGCCCAGTTTACGCAATGCTTTGGCATAGGAGCCGCCAATTAGCCCCAAGCCAACGATAGCAAAGCTGAGCTCCTGCCACCTTGTACTTCTATTTTCGCCACCAAAATCAGCTTCCAAAAAATCACTCCTAATCTGCCATATTACTATTATAACTCTCTGCCGACAATGTTCGCAATGCCTCTGAGGTCACCCATCAGCTTAGCAAAACGGTCCGGTTTCAAGGATTGGGCACCATCACACCATGCTGCTTCCGGATCATTATGTACTTCAATCAAAAGGCCATCTGCGCCGACTGCAACTGCTGCCTTAGCCAAAGGCTCTACCATCACCACATGCCTGCTGCATGACTCGGGTCAACTACTACCGGCAGATGGCTGAGTCTTTTTACTGCAGGAATAGCACTTACATCAAGCGTGTTGCGAGTATAGGTTTCAAAGGTACGGATACCGCGTTCGCAAAGGATAACATTTTCGTTGCCTTCGCTCATAATGTATTCCGCTGCCATCAGCCATTCCTCAATCGTTGCCGCCAGACCACGCTTCAACAAAATAGGCTTATTGGTTTTGCCCAATTCCTTAAGCAGATCGAAGTTCTGCATATTGCGGGCGCCGACCTGAATCAGGTCAACGTCTTCAACAAAGCGTTCCACCATGTAAGGTGACATGATTTCCGTAACAATCGGCAGGCCGGTTGCAGCCCTGGCATTTTTCAGGAAATCCAGACCTTTTTCCTTTAAGCCCTGGAAGGAGTACGGAGAAGTACGAGGCTTGAAGCACCGCCACGCATCAGCGTAGCGCCTGCAGCCTTAACATCCTTGGCAATTTCCGTAACCTGCTCCTGGTTTCTACGGAACAGGGGCCTGCGATAACCTGCAGCTTTTTGCCGCCGAATTTTCTGCCTGCAACATCAATAATGCTGTCCTCGGATGGAACATGCGGTTCGCACGTTTGAAAGGCTCCTGCACACGCATTACCTTTTCTACACCCTCAACAACACGTAAAAGGTTGATATCCAAAGCGCTGGTATCACCAACAACACCAAACAGTGAAGCATTTACGCCATCACTGGCATGAATCTGAAAGCCCTTGCTTTCTAATTGGTTTTTCAGCTTAGTTTTTTCCTCAACAGTTGCATTTTGTTTGAATACGATAATCATGATAAAATCTCTCCTTTAATCTAATCTGCAATGCTACAATACTACTCCCAGATCAGGAGTTATTACAAACCCTTACGCTTTTTTATATTGCTAAGGATAATGCCTTGACTTACATATCTCTGCCAACAATTCTGGCAATACCCTTCAGCTCGCCCATCAATCTGGCGAAGCGTTCAGGTCTTAAGGACTGTGCGCCGTCGCAAAGCGCTGCTTCCGGATTGTTGTGTACTTCAATCAACAGTCCGTCGGCACCTACTGCAACCGCAGCCTTGCCAAAGTCTACCATCCACCACAGGCCTGCCGCATGACTCGGGTCAACTACTACCGGCAGATGGCTGAGCTTTTTCACAGCGGGGATTGCGCTTACATCCAATGTATTGCGCGTATATGTTTCAAAGTGCGGATACCGCGTTCGCAAAGGATAACGTTCTCGTTGCCCTCGCTCATGATATATTCCGCTGCCATCAGCCATTCCTCAATTGTTGCTGCCAAACCACGTTTCAAAAGAATCGGTTTATTGGTTTTGCCCAATTCCTTCAGCAGTTCAAAGTTCTGCATGTTGCGGGCGCCGACCTGAATCAAATCTACATCTTCTACAAAGCGCTCAATCATATACGGTGACATGATTTCTGTTACAATCGGCAGGCCTGTTTCTTTTTTGCACCTTTTAAATATTCCAGGCCAACCTCCTTCAAGCCTTGGAAGGAATACGGCGATGTGCGGGGCTTGAAGCGCCACCGCGAAGCATTGAGGCGCCGCCAAGCTTAATGGACTTGGCAATGTCCGTAACCTGCTCCTGCGTTTCTACGGAGCACGGACCTGCGATAACCTGAATCTTGCGTCCACCGATTTCAACACCGCCGACATTAATCACGGAATCCTGCGGATGGAACATGCGGTTAGCTCGCTTGAACGGCTCCTGCACACGCATTACCTTGTCTACCGCATCATCAATACGCAGCATATTGATATCAAGTGTGCTCGTATCGCCGATGATACCGAAAATGGTCATGTTGACACCATTAATTTCGTTAATTTGGAAGCCCTTGCTTTCCAAATTGCTGCGCATTTTCGCTTTATTTTCCTCCGGCGCTCCCGGCTTGAATACTATTACCATAAATTGTCTCCCCTTTGTTCTGACGCCCTTGTCATTTAATTTACCATACTGCTATAAGCTACCATGCTACAAAAAAAGCAGGCTCCCGTAAAAGAGCCTGCTGTAAAAGTCAAATCTTAATTGCAAGCACTGCGCTCGCAAATACTATTTATAGTCTCCAATACGATGATTACTGCTATATGATTTTTTCCATGCAAAATAACCGGTGCTAAAATAATAGTTAAATACCGGTGCGTAATAAAAACCATATTCAATTGCAGTGTTCATCATTTTAGATTCCATCATTTTCACCTGCAACAACTTCAGCATTTCCTTATGCTTCAAAATTTATCGCCATAATCAGCTGATTGAG
>ENA-OQCS01001084-OQCS01001084.1-human-gut-metagenome-genome-assembly--contig:-NODE-1084-length-14570-cov-7.094025_pt1 | contig 14570 bp, 12 predicted proteins | sample MGYA00242757_ERZ504575 | MGnify/ENA primary metagenome ERZ504575 (study PRJEB26092, sample SAMD00036297) | human gut metagenome | host: Homo sapiens | study: EMG produced TPA metagenomics assembly of...
TAAGTCGAATTACAACATTTAAGTCTTTTCTAAAATGTAACTCACATTGGTAAGCCGTATGCCTTAATAGGGCACGTATGGTTTGATAAGGGGCGGTAGAATTTAAACTCTATCGCCTACTTTCTTACATCGCAGATTTTCTGACACATTATAGATGTAACAACATAATGACCAATGGATTTGTTAAAAAGACACGGAAAACTCCGAGGGCAGTAATTGACAGAGCGAAAGCGTATCGAGACGATTATCTGGAAAGGAATGGTAAAAAATGAGAAGTTTAATGATTATTTAAAAGAACAGATGCAGAATCCGGAATTTAAAAAAGAATACGATAATCTGCAGCCGGAATTCGACATCATAAGAGCAATAGTTGATGCCAGAACATCTCAGAATCTTACTCAAAAGCAGCTTGCAGAAAAAACAGGTATTCATCAGGCAGATATTAGCAAGTTGGAGAACGGTACAGGGAATCCGTCTATCAATTTATTAAAAAGATTAGCGGAAGGCATGGATATGATGCTTAAAATTGAATTCGAGCCAAAACAAAAAACACACTGATGAAAAATTCTAATTATTCTTCTCGCAGAGGAATAGTTAGGGTATTTGGTAAACGAGCAACAAAACAAAATGGAGAGTCTTACCAGTAATGGTGAGCCTTTTTTTTTTATTTCTACCTTCAAAAATATCCTTGAAAAAATAAAACCAGCCTTCAGGGAAAGAAATTTGCTGCTGGGGTAAAAAAATCAAAAGAGGTTGTGAAAAATTGGAATCAGAGGTTCCTTGATATAAAAGTTCTCATTTCCATAGTGAATTTCGGAAAAGGAAGTAATTAACGGGAAAAAAGAACGAAAACATGCGGGTTGCCAGGCTCTAAAGGGAAGTGATTAATGGGGGAAATACAGTAGAAACAGCAGTTCCAGGTAAATGGGGTTATCGTTGTACGGGAATGTCTTATATCAATTTTCCAAGAATGCTTTTGTGTACGATGAATAACGGTGTGGATCTTACAAGTAATAAACGTTTTACAAAAGGATATGGCTATTTTACGGAAATGGAAAGTTATGAAGAACTTTTAAAAGCGTGGGATAAAACAATAAGGGAAATTACTCGATATAGTGTTATTGTAGAAAATGTAATTGATAAGGCCTCTGAAAGAGATGTGCCAGACATTCTTTGTTCGGCTTTGACAGATGATTGTATTGCCAGAGGCAAAACCATCAAAGAAGGTGGAGCAGTCTATGATTTTATTTCAGGACTTCAAGTAGGAATTGCGAACATGGCAGATTGTTTGGCAGCTATAAAGAAGTTAGTGTATGAAGAAAAGAAAATCACAAGACAAGAGCTTTGGGATGCGATCTTAGATGATTTTTCATCACCTAAAAACAAAAAAATTCAGGAAATGTTGATTCGTGAAGCTCCAAAATATGGAAATGATGATGATTATGTCGATCAGTTAATTGTGGAAGCTTATGATTCTTATATTGAAGAAATCGAAAAATATCCGAATACACGCTATAATAGAGGACCAATTGGCGGAATTCGATATGCAGGAACTTCTTCAATTAGTGCGAATGTTGGACAAGGTATGTCAACGATGGCTACGCCGGATGGACGAAATGCATTCGAACCTTTGGCAGAAGGTTGCAGTCCAGCGCATAACAGCGATAAAAATGGACCTACAGCTGTGTTTAAAAGTGTGTCTAAGCTTCGTACAAATAAAATTACAGGTGGAGTTCTGCTAAATCAAAAAATGACACCTCAAATGTTGTCGACTGAAGAAAATCGACAAAAATTAGAATTGCTGATTAAAACTTTCTTTAATCGCTTGCATGGATATCACGTGCAATATAACATTGTTTCTAAAGAAACTTTGATTGATGCACAGAAGCATCCTGAAAACCATAAGGATTTAATTGTTCGTGTAGCCGGATATAGTGCTTTCTTTAATGTGCTTTCTAAAAAGACGCAAGACGATATTATTGGTAGAACAGAACAATCTTTAATGTAAGAAAATGTAAATAATTTGTAAAAACGGTTGAAAACAAATTTTATTAGGTGTATTCTATAGGCAACCGATGCGAAAGAGATCAAACTAAGAACCGGATACAAAGAGATTCTAGTCATGGTGGAAGCTAGATTATTACGACTTAGCAAATGGACTTTCAAGGGCAAGGTGAAAAGATTTTCTTAGTAGCTGCGACGTATTCCATGCGTTAAATAGATCGAATGTGATGGCATTCTAGAGGTGGGTATAACTATACCAATTCAGGTGGTACCGCAGATTATTTTGATATTCTGTCCTGTGTCAAATTTTTAATTTGATGCAGGATTTTTTTATTTATAAGGAGAGTGATGAAAAGTGTTAGCTGACTGGTGGTGGTACAAAAAATAAATAATTAGGAGGTAAGAGAATATGTACAAAAAGTTATTAGTATGTGGATTGGCTTTATTGATGTGTGGGTGCAGTACAAAAGCTGCAGGTAATGATCAAGCGTTGACAGTCGGATTAAGTTCGGAAATGAATGGCACATTTTCACCTATGTATTACCAAACGACAAATGATCATTATGTGGTGGATTTAGTGTATCAAGGGTTATTGAAATACAACAAAAAAGGAGAGTTAGTTGCAGATTTGGCTAAATCCTTACCAAAAATTAGTGAAGATGGAAAGACAATGACATTTAAATTAAAGAAAGGCATTAAGTTTAGTGATGGATCCAAGTTTACTTCAAAAGATGTGCAGACAACATTTACTGTTATGGCAGATCCAAGTTATACAGGTCGTTTTGCGAACAATGTTGATTTTTAGATGGCTATAGCGAATATCACGATGCAAATGCGTCTAGCTTTACTGGAATTGAAACACCAGATAACTATACAGTTGTTTTCCATTTGGATAAACCTAGAATCGATGCGGTTTCTACACTTGGAACACAGAAGATTTGTAGTTCAGAATATTTAAATTATAAAAAAGGAAAAACAGAAGTATTGAAAAGAAGAATAGTAAGCCAATTGGAACGGGTGCTTATGTACTAAAGAAGTTTGAGAAGACAAGTGGAGCTAGTTTAGTTTCAAATTCAAAGTTTAAGGCTAAAAAAGGACAATATCAAATTTCTAAGATCATGATCAAAAAGACAGATACTTCAACGGAAGTCAAAGAATTGGAAAATGGAACTGTGGATTATATTCCAGATGTGATTGAGGCAAATAAAATTAAATCTGTTCAAAAGAATAAGAGCTTATCTGTTGATTCTTATCCAAGTGATCGAGAAAGCTTTATTATCTTTAATTCTTATGCAGGAGCTTGCAGTGATGTTGCCATAAGAAAAGCCATCGGATATGGATTTAATGCCCAAGAATATATTGATAATTACTATCAAATTGATGGCATGGCTTATAAGCCTGGTACTTTTGGAAATCCTGTTTCTTTAAATAATGGAAAAATGATTCGTAATGAAGAAAAAGTGGATGGTGTCACTTATTATGATTATAATGTAGAAAAAGCCAACCAAATCTTAGAGGAAGCTGGATATACATTGGCAGATGATGGATATCGTTATAAAGATGGTGAAAAATTAACAGTTCGTTTCTTGGCAAATAAGGATAAAGATTCTTTGGATTCTTTGATTCCGGTTTTACAGAAGTGTTTAAATGCGATTGGAATTGATTTTAAAGCCAATACGGTTGAATTTAATACGGTTATTAACACAGTGCAAGATGATGCACAAACAGATAGCTGGGATGCAACATATCTTGGATTTTCTTATAATTCACCAGATGATACGGGTATTAACTTTATCTTAAGAACGGGTGCTACAAATAACTTTGGTCGTTTGAGTGATGAACAACTCGATGCTTATCTAGATGCCGGTATGTATACATCTGATAATGAAGTGTCTAAAGAGAATTATCATAATGCTTTAGTTCGTCAAAGTGAATTATGTGGTTATTTACCTGTAGATTCAACTAAAACATATTGTTTAAGAAATAAGAATATCAAAGGAATGCATACAACATCTATTTATAATTGGGCTCAATCTATTGCGACGGCTTATATTGTAAATAAATAACGTATGATGTATCCTAATGGATATTAGGGCAAAATATAGTCCTGTACTAACTTAATGTTGGTGCAGGCTTTTCTTGTATGGGGAGGAATTTTATGGCGAAACAAAGTTCAATTCAGTTAATGACAAAAGGAAGTATAGCCAAACAAATCATTGGCTATGCGATACCTATATTTATAGGGTATCTTTTTCAGCAACTATACAATACTGTGGATGCATTGATTGTGGGGAATTTTCTAGGACAGGATGCATTAGCGGCTGTTACAAGTGTTGGCTCATTAATTTTTTTGTTTGTTGGTTTTTTCAATGGTTTTGCGACAGGAGCAAGTGTCATTGTTGCCAATGCGATAGGTGCACAAGATGAGGATAGAACGAAAAAAGCGGTATATACAACAGCTACATTCGGGATTATCTTAGGGCTTATTATGACGGTGAGTGGATATGTATTAACAGATCAAATGTTGATATGGATGGGTTTGCCTAAAGAAGTGTTTGGCTTATCTTCCACATATTTAAAAATTTATTTTTTAGGCGGTTTTTCTTTAGTCTTGTATAACATGCTTGTGGGTATCATTCGTGCAGGAGGCGATGCCAAACATCCACTTTATTATTTGATTGTGAGTTCGATTTTAAACGTGATTTTAGATGTTGTATTCATCACTGTGTTTAAATGGGGGTTGCCGGTGCTGCCTGGGCAACAATCATTTCTGAATTTGCGAGTATGTTTTTGTGTGCTGTGCAATTGGCAAGAGAAGAAAGTATTTTGCATATTTCATGGCTACACTTAACTTTGGATTTTGAAAATCTTAAACAAATCTGTATCTATGGCTTACCTACAGGATTACAAGGTTGTGTCATTGATTTTGCGAATGTGATGATCCAGTCGTATATTAATTCGTTTGGTGCAGCAGCTATTGCAGGTATTGGTGCATATTCAAAGGTAGAAGGATTTATTTTCCTTCCTGAAATTTCTTTTTCGATGGCACTTACGACATTTGTTTCACAAAATGAAGGGGCAGGACAAAAGGAACGTTCTCGAAAGGGAATTTTATTTGGGCTTGCAGCATCACTACTTATGATTGAGTGTATGGGTGTTTTGATTTTCTTATTTGCGCCAACTTTTATATCTTTCTTTAACCAGAATCTGGAAGTGATTGCGATCGGAGTAGATCGTGCTAAAATTTGCGCCTTCTTCTATGTTCTTTTAGGCTTTTCACATGTAGTTTCAAGTGTTTTAAGAGGGCTTGGACGTCCAGTGATGCCAATGGTGGTGATGCTAGTATGTTGGTGTGCTGTTCGTGTTGTTGTTTTAATGACGATAGGACAGAGCGTACACAGCTTATATTTAACGCATTGGTTGTATCCGATTACTTGGGGATTGAGCTCAATTGTTTATGTGTTTGATTTAAGAAAATATAAATTATTCACACCTAGAGTTTAACTTTCATGAAATATGGGTTGTCATTTGAGTTGATTTTAGGTATTATAATTCTGCAGAAGTGTTTTTCTGATTTTGGAGGTCTTACTTATGGTCTTAAGAAGATTTACCACAATTGATAGAGAAGAATTGCTTTTTTAAGCGTGCCTACTATAGGTGCGCTTTTTTTGTTTTGAAAGGAAGGTCATTTATGGAAACAAAGCGTGTTTTAATTGTGATGGGTTCTCGTTCAGACTTACCTAGTATGGAAGGCTGCATGAAACAATTAGACGATTTTCAAGTCGGATATGAAGTTCGTGTATTAAGTGCTCACCGTACTCCAGAAGCTGTTTTGGAATTGTCAAAGACAGCGTGCGAACGTGGAATTCAGGTTATTATTGCGGCAGCTGGAGGAGCAGCACATTTAGCTGGAGTTTTAGCTAGCTCTACACCGTTGCCAGTTATTGGAATCCCTATTCAGACATCTGCTTTAGGTGGATTGGATTCATTATTATCAACAGTACAAATGCCTCAAGGAGTTCCTGTTGCGACTGTAGCAATTGGTAAATCGGGGGCAAGAAATGCAGCTATCTTAGCTTGTCAGATGATTGGACTTAATGATAAGTCATTACAGGATAAGATTGTTGAATTAAAAAAAGAGCAAGCACAAAAAGTATTAGAACAGTCAATTGTTGAATAAGGAGAAGGAAATGGATACTCGTATTTTTGTTCATAAAAAAGAACAGTTTCAGGTTGAAAGTGAATCATTAGCGGCTGAATTAAGACAATCTTTATCTTTAAAAGAAGATTTCGGTCTAACAAAATACAATTTATATGATATTTTTAACGCTGATGAAAATGATATTGAACTATTAAAGAAAAATGTATGTAGTGAAGTTGTTACAGATGATGTATATGATTCTGTAGACTTAGAAGGTAAATCATATTTGGCATATGAATTTTTGCCAGGTCAATATGATCAAAGAGCAGACAGTGCAATGCAATGTTTGATGCTTTTGAACAACAAACAAACAGTACGTATTCATTCAGGTACTTTATTAGTGTTCGCAAACCCAGTAGATGAAGAAACACTTAATAAAATCACACATTATATTGTTAACCCTGTTGAAGCACGTGTTAAAGACCTTTCTGTATTGGTAGATGATCAGGACGTTGATGTTAAAGATGTTCCTGTTTTAGAAGGATTTACAACAAAGACGAAAGAAGAATTAGACACTTTACGTCAGACTTTAGGGTTGGCCATGTCTCAAGCGGACATTGAGCATGTTCAACGTTATTTTGAAAAGGAAGAAAAAAGAGATTGCACAATGACTGAACTTCGTGTGCTAGACACATATTGGTCAGATCACTGCCGTCATACTACTTTTGAAACTGTATTAGATGATGTACATTTCCATTTGGATACATTATCCGATGAATTACAGGCTTCTTATGATAAATATTTAAAATTACGTCAAGAAGTTCATGGAAATCGTAAAGAAAAAACATTGATGGATATGGCTACTATTGCTGGAAAATATCTTCGTAAACAAGGTAAGCTTGATGATATGGAGATTACCGATGAAATCAATGCGTGTAGTGTAGAGATTACAGTGGATGTAGATGGAAAAGATGAACAATGGTTGTTGATGTTCAAAAACGAAACACATAACCATCCTACAGAAATTGAACCATTTGGTGGAGCAAGTACATGTATTGGTGGAGCTATTCGTGACCCATTATCAGGACGTAGTTATGTATATCAAGCGATGCGTATTACAGGGGCTGGAGACATCACGAAACCAATTAGTGAAACATTAGAGCACAAATTACCTCAATCAAAGATTTCAAAGACAGCGGCTCATGGTTATTCAAGTTATGGTAACCAAATTGGTTTGGCAACTACATTTGTAGATGAAATTTATGATGATGGCTATGTTGCAAAACGTATGGAAGTTGGTGCGGTAGTTGGTGCTGCTCCTAAATCACATGTAAAACGTGAACAACCAGAAGCTGGTGATATCATCGTTATGATTGGTGGAGCTACTGGTCGTGATGGAATTGGTGGAGCCACAGGTTCTAGTAAAGAACATAATGAAACAAGCTTGGAAAAATGTTCAAGTGAAGTTCAAAAGGGTAATGCCTTAATTGAACGTAAATTACAGCGTTTATTTAGAAATCCTGCTTGTACAAAATTAATTAAAAAGGCCAATGACTTTGGAGCTGGCGGAGTTAGTGTTGCCGTAGGTGAACTTGCAGATGGATTGGATATTAACTTAGATGCTGTTCCAGTTAAATATCAAGGTTTAGATGGTACAGAATTAGCTATTAGTGAATCCCAAGAACGTATGGCTGTATGTATTGAGGCTAAAGATTTTGAAAAATTCAAAGAAGAAGCTTATAAAGAAAACTTAGAAGCTATTAAGGTTGCGGATGTTACAGATACAAATCGTTTAGTCATGAAATGGCGTGGTGAAACGATTGTGGATATGTCTCGTGCTTTCTTGGATACAAATGGTGTCCGTCAACACCAGGTTGTTGATGTTTGCGAAAATGAATATGATGAACATCCATTTGATGCAGTTAAATCAGATTTAAATACAGTACTACAAGATGCGAATGTCGCAAGTCAGATTGGTTTGGCAGAAATGTTTGATGCTTCAATCGGAAAGAGTACAGTATTGATGCCTTTTGGAGGTAAATATCAATTAACTCCAGAAGAAGGTTCTGTACAAAAATTACCAGTTCATGGAATGACAAACACATGTTCTGTTATGACATATGGATATGATCCAAAAGTATCTAAATATTCTCCATATTTAGGGGCTAGTTATTCAGTTGTTGAGGCATTAGCTCGTATTACAGCATTGGGTGCTGACTATAAGAAGTGTCGTTTATCAAATCAGGAATATTTTGAGCACTTAGGTGCAGATGCACAAAAATGGGGACAACCATTTGAAGCTTTATTAGGTTTGATCGATGCACAATTGGCATTTGAAACGCCTAGTATTGGTGGAAAAGACTCTATGAGTGGAACTTATAAAGATATTCATGTACCACCAACAGTAATCACATTTGCGGTAACTACAGCGAAAACAGATAATATCGTATCTGCTTCATTTAAAAATCCTGGAGACTATGTATATTTGGTAAAACATACGCCAGTTAAGAATCATGTTCCAAACTATGAACAATTGAAAGAAAATTTTGAAACGGTTCATAAATTGATGCAAGAAAAGAAAATTGTAGCGGCAAGCACAATTAAATTTGGTGGATTAGGTGCAACTATTGCGAAGATGGCGTTTGGATCTAAAGTCGGTGTTGCGATCAATACAGAAGAAGATGTATATGGATTCAATTTGGGTTCAATGATTGTGGAAGCTACAGAAAGTATTCAAGATGAGCATTTAGAATTAATTGGTATTTTAAATGATGATTCTAAAATTGTATTAAATGAAGAAACAGTCGAAATTGAAGATGCATTAAAGGCTTGGACAAAACGTTATAGTGAAATTTATCCAATGATTGTAGATGAAGGAAAGGAAACGTTAGAAACTCCTTTAAATGATGTGGAAGTACCAATGTCTAAGGTTGTAGTGGAAACACCGAAGGTAGTTATTCCTATTTTCCCTGGACAAAACTGTGAATTTGATACAACAGCTAAGTTTGAACGTGCTGGTGCCGAAGTAAAACAAGTCGTATTTAATAACTTGACAGTTGAAAATATTCAAAAGAGTATTGAAACATTGGCTGAAGAAATCAGTACAGCTCAAATTTTAATGATTGTTGGTGGATTTAGTAGTGGTGATGAACCAGATGGTTCAGGTAAATTTATTGCGAACGTATTAAGAAATCCAAAGATTGCCCAAGCTATTGATACAATGCGTGCAAATGATGGATTGATTTTAGGTATTTGTAATGGATTCCAAGCATTGATTAAATCAGGATTATTGCCTTATGGTGATATGGAAAGATTGGATGAAGAAAATCCAACATTATTCAGAAATAACATTAACCGTCACGTTTCGCATATTGCACGTACACGCATTACAAGCAATGCATCTCCATGGCTTGCTGGCATGAAAGCAGGAAATGTATATTCAGTGGCTGTTAGTCATGGTGAAGGTAAATTTGTTGCGAGTGAAGAAGTGTTAAATAAATTGATTGAAAATGGTCAGGTTGCGACACAATATGTAAATGAAAAGGGTGTTCCAACAATAGATGGAAAAGACAACTTGAATGGTTCAAGTATGGCTATTGAAGGTATCTTCTCTGAGGATGGAAAAATCTTTGGTAAGATGGGTCATAGTGAGCGTTATGAAAGAGGTTTATTCCAAAATATTGCAGGAATAAAGATCAGGATATTTTCGCAAATGGTGTTCGTTACTTTACACACAAGCAGGTGAAGTAGAATGACGATGCAAAAGGTAGTTCAAGATTCTTCTGGGATCGTAGCTTGTTCAATGTAGAACAAGCCGTCCAGAACATCTATTTAGCAATGCATGCCATTCAGCATCGTGGACAAGATGGTGTTGGTGTGGCTGTGAGTAATGGGGAAAACGTTGTTTGTAAAAAGGGATTAGGATTGTTGTCTGAGAATTTAAAACAAGATACATTGAATTCTTTAGCTGGTGATATAGCGATTGGTCAACTTCGCATGGCTACAAAAAATGATTCTCAATTAGAAAATGTTCAACCGATTATGGTGCGTAGTCACCAAAGATATTTTGCGGTCGTATCAAGTGGTATGGTCACAAATGCAGTTTCATTAAGAACAAAGTTAGAGAATGAAGGCTTAATTTTCCAGGGAACAAGCGATTCTGAATTGTTAGCACACTTGATTCAATTGAATCCGGGTTCTTTTGAAGAAAAAATCACAAAGGCTTGTCGTATGATGAGTGGTGCCTACACATTTATGGTCATCACAAAAGATAGTTTATATGTAGTAAGAGATCCACATGGAATTCGTTCTTTATATATTGCCAAAGTAAATGATGGATATTGTATCAGTAGTGAAACTTGTTCGTTCCCAATTCTTGGTGGAGAATTTGTTCGTGAAGTAAATCCAGGTGAATTAATTTGTTTCAATAGTGAGGGAATGAATTCACATCAATTTTTGAGGAAATTCAAACAAAGGCATGCGCTTTAGAATATGTATATTACTCTAGACCGGACAGCGTTCATAATGGTTTAACGGTCCATGAAGTAAGAAAACAATGTGGCTATTATTTAGCTTCAGAAGAGGATGTTAAGGCGGATATTGTTGTTGGTGTTCCTGATTCGGCTTTAAGTGCAGCTGCAAGCTTTGCTAGAACATTAAATGTACCGTATGAAACGGGATTAATCAAAAACCGCTATATTGGTTCTACATTTATTCGTCCAACACAGCAACAAAGAATGCAAGGTATGCGTGTGCGTTTAAATGCGATCAGTTCAGTTGTTAAAGATAAAAGTGTATATCTAGTGGATGATAGTGTTGTAAAAGGATTTACATCACGTAGAATTTGTCAGCTATTAAAAGAGGCAGGAGCAAAAGAAGTGCATTTGCGTATTGCTTCGCCAATGTTGAAATATCCTTGTTTATATGGAGCGGATTCAACGACACAAAAAGATTTAGCTGCTTTCAATTATTCGGTAGATGAAATGAAACAGTTGTTCCAAGTGGATTCGTTACGTTTTATAAGTGTAGAGGATTTCAAGAAATGTGTACCTGAAACAAGTTGTTTAGCTTGTTGTACAGGTGAATATCCAGAAGAGTTACAAGATTATAAAGATGAGGTAAAGGAGTAGAGTATGGCAGAACATTATGCAGCAGCAGGCGTTAGTTTAGAGGCAGGATATAAATCTGTTGAATTGATTAAGGAGCATGTTAAGAAAACAATGCGTCCAGAAGTATTAGGAGGACTTGGTGGTTTCTCTGGTGCGTTTTCATTATCTAAAATTAAAGATATGGAAGAGCCAGTGTTGCTTTCTGGTACGGATGGTTGTGGAACAAAAGTTAAACTTGCGATGGTTATGAATAAGCATGACACAATTGGTATTGATGCTGTCGCAATGTGTGTGAATGATATCGCATGTGCTGGAGGAGAACCATTATTCTTCTTGGATTACATCGCATGTGGCAAGAATGTTCCAGAAAAAATTGCAGATATTGTTAAAGGTGTTTCTGAGGGTTGTTTACAATCTGAAGCCGCTTTAATTGGTGGAGAAACGGCAGAGCATCCAGGTTTGATGCCAGAAGATGATTATGATCTAGCTGGTTTTGCGGTTGGTGTTTGTGATAAAAAGATATGATTACTGGTAAGAATCTAAATGTTGGAGATGTCTTGATTGGACTTCCTTCAACTGGAGTTCACAGTAATGGTTTCTCATTGGTTCGTAATGTATTTGATATTACAGAAGAATCATTAAATACATATTATGATGAATTAGGCAAAACTTTAGGAGAGGCGTTACTTGCACCTACAAAAATTTATGTTAAGGCATTAAAGCATATTAAAGCTTCAGGAATCACGTTAAAAGCTTGCAGCCACATTACGGGTGGTGGATTCTATGAAAACGTTCCTCGTATGTTAAAGGATGGAATGGGAGTTGAAATTGATACGAAAGCTTTCCCGAAACCTCCAATCTTTGATTTGATTCAAAAAATGGGGATATTTCAACAAAAGAAATGTATAACGTATTCAATATGGGACTTGGTTTTGTGATGGCAGTAGATCCGGCGGATGTAGAAAAGATTCAAACTGCATTAAATGAAATCAACGAACCAAGCTATGTGGTTGGTAAAGTAACTGAAACAGGACAGGTAGATGTCCAATGGTAAATATTGCAGTATTTGCGAGTGGTTCGGGCACTAACTTTGAAACAATCTTATCTCATATTGAAGATGGTTCTTTACATGTGAATTGTGCTTGCTTGATAGCTGATAAAGAGAATGCGTATGCAAGAGTTCGTGCACGCAATCATGGAGTAGAAGAGTTTTACTTTAATCCAAAGGGATATGATGGTAAAGCGGGTTATGAAGCGGCTATTTTAGAAGTATTAAAAGAAAAAAAGGTAGATTTGATTGTGTTAAGTGGATATATGCGTTTCATTGGACACACTTTGTTGAGTGCTTATCCAAATCGTATTATCAATTTGCATCCAGCTTATTTACCTGAATTTCCAGGAGCTCATAGTATTGCGGATGCATATGAGGCAAAAGTAGCACAAACCGGAGTTACTGTTCATTTCGTAGACGAAGGAGTGGATACAGGACCTATCATTCGTCAAGAAGAGTAGCAATCGATCCATCTTGGGATTTAGAAACATTAGAATCGCATGTACATGCGATGGAATATGATTTGTTCTGGCAAGTCATTGAACAAGTCGCAAAAAGTATTGAGGAGGAAAAAGAATGAAGCGAGCATTAGTGAGCGTATCTGATAAAACAGGTTTAGTTGAATTTGTACAGGGGCTAGTAGATTGTGGATATGAAATTATTTCTACTGGAGGAACAAAAAAAGCTTTAGAAGCAGCAGGAATCCATCCGATTGGGATTAGTGATGTCACTGGTTTTCCTGAAATTATGGATGGTCGTGTAAAAACTTTACATCCAAAAGTTCATGGTGCATTGCTTTGTGTTCGTTCAAACCCTGATCATGTTCATCAATTACAAGAATTAGGTATTGAGTATATTGATTTGGTTTGTGTGAATTTATATCCTTTCAAAGAAACTGTGTTAAAACCTGGTGTTACACACGAAGAAATTATTGAGAATATTGATATTGGTGGTCCAAGTATGCTTCGTAGTGCTTCTAAAAACTATCAAAGTATTCCGGTTCTTTGTGATCCAAAAGATTATGATAAGGTTCTTGAGGAAATTAGAGAAAATCATGAAACAACATTAGAAACGCGTGAGCGCTTAGCTGCAAAAGTATTCCGTCATACAGCTCGTTATGATGCGATGATTGCGGATTATTTAACTAAGAAAACACATGAAGAATTCCCAGAAAGTATGACAATTACTTTTGATAAGGTTCAAGACTTGCGTTATGGTGAAAACCCTCATCAAAAGGCTGCTTTCTATAAGGGCATGAATCCTCAATATTCTTTGGCAAATGCAAAACAGCTTCATGGTAAAGAATTATCTTACAACAATATTCAGGATGGTAATGCGGCAATTGAAATTCTAAAGGATTTTGAAGGTCAATTTGCGGCTGTTGGTGTTAAACACATGAATCCATGTGGTGTTGGTATTGGCGAAAATATTGAAGCAGCTTGGGATAAAGCTTATGAAGCAGATTCAATTTCAATTTTTGGTGGTATTGTTGCGTTAAATGCAAAAGTTGAAAAGGGATTGGCAGAAAAATTATCTAAGATTTTCTTGGAGATTATCATTGCGCCAGATTTCTCTGAGGAAGCATTGGAAATCTTGACTGGTAAGAAAAATATTCGATTAATGAAATTAGATACTAGCTTATCTGTTTCAAGTGCGTTAAAATATACAAATGTTAACGATGGTCTATTGGTTCAAGAAATGGATCAACATATAATTAACGAGGAAGATTTAAAATGTGTAACGAATCGTAAACCAACTGAAGAAGAAATCAAACAATTGTTGTTTGGATGGAAAGTTGTTAAACATGTAAAATCAAATGCGATCGTATTGGCAAAAAATGATATGACAGTTGGTGTTGGTGCTGGTCAGATGAATCGTGTCGGTGCTGCAAAGATTGCAATCGAACAAGCTGGAGAAAAAGCAAAGGGTTCAGTTTTAGCAAGTGATGCATTCTTCCCAATGCCAGATACTGTACAGGAAGCTATCAAAGCGGGTGTTACTGCAATCATTCAGCCGGGTGGATCGATTAAAGATCAACTTTCAATTGATGAGTGTAATGAACATGGTATAGCAATGGTATTTACAGGAGTTCGTCATTTTAAACATTAATATAAAAGAGTCTGAATAGACTCTTTTTCATTATGCTTTTGGCTTTAGCCAGTTTGAGCGAGGGATTCGAGCGAAAACAACAAAACCACCTGCTATGCGGGTGGTGTCAAAAAATGTTATACAAAATAATCACCATTCTTTCTATAATGAAGGTGTT
>ENA-OQCS01001085-OQCS01001085.1-human-gut-metagenome-genome-assembly--contig:-NODE-1085-length-14570-cov-2.501558_pt1 | contig 14570 bp, 21 predicted proteins | sample MGYA00242757_ERZ504575 | MGnify/ENA primary metagenome ERZ504575 (study PRJEB26092, sample SAMD00036297) | human gut metagenome | host: Homo sapiens | study: EMG produced TPA metagenomics assembly of...
TGTGTGCCTGTCGTCGTGTCGCTTACAGTTGATCATGTTGTCAACGCCATGCGCCGCTCGGTACAGTTCTTTATCATTTCTGACAAGTATCTGGAGCTGAGTGCTGCCATCAATACGACCGCCGAACGTGGATGTACGGTAATGGATGGTCATGGTTGCTATAGCGGCAAGGATGTTCACATGCTCTTTGTGCTGGCTAGACAGAGAGAATCGCAGAAGATATTCCGCCTGATTGATGAGATCGATCCTACTGCATTTGTGAGTCAGAGTTCTGTAATCGGTGTGTATGGTGAGGGATTTGATAGATTTAAGGTGAGCAAGAAGATTTCCTTGTCTAAAAGATAAGTTTTAAAGTATTCTGATGAAAGTTATGTTCGCAAGTATGGATTTGAGATTCTCATACTTGCGAACATTATTTTGGGGCAGGTACTTGCTGATACCATCCTGTTTGTCTTTACTTCTTTCTTTCTGTTTCCTTGATGTAGCCGTGTCGGTAAGCATAGAGAAGTTCCTGGAGATCTTCTATCTGCTTGCGTAAATCCTGACCGATATCTGTATCTGCTACGAGCATTCTTCGATTGCTCATTTCTACAATCTGGGTGGTACTCTTGATGTCGGTACGCGTGTGATGGCATCCTCGGCACTTGTGAAAGGTTCGTGCTGTACGAGCTGGAAACCGCGAGAGTGATAAACCAGGGTGTAACCTGCTATACCCGTCTCGTTATGGTAAGCTTTGGAGAAACCACCATCAATCACCATCAGCTTTCCGTTTGCCTTGATAGGATTCTCTCCCTTTAGGGTTCTTACCGGAACGTGCCCGTTGATGATATGGCGATTCTCGCCCTTCAGTCCGAAGGCATCCATGATATGGTCTATCACCTTCTCGTCGTCACGCAGCTTGAAGTAGTAGCCTTTTCCTCTTTGTGGGTCTCCTTGTCGGCGATAAAATATCGCTCGAAGGTTGCCATCTTGCTCTTATCGAAGAGTGGACTGTCTGGACCACACCAGAGATAGAGGAAGTAATCGATGGCATACTGTTTCTCGTCTGGGTCGGAATCCTGCTGGAATGCCGTGCGAATCTGCATTCCGGTATGATGCATCAGTTCCTTGCCGCTATACTTTTCTCCAGGACAAATCTCTACCTCTTTCAATGTTCCGTCTTCGTTGAGTGGACAGGAAGCATGGAAGAGCAGGTTGTTGTTGAAGATGGCATACATGCAGCCATGCTGCAGCATGGTTCTGATATGCTTGTGCAGTTTCTCGCATACCATAAATGAATGGTGCAGCTTCTGCATCAGGATTTCTTCTTCCTCGCTGAGCTTGTTCGGATTCTCCGGGTCGATGGTAGGAAAGTGGCATGTGGACATTTCGTATTCCTTGCCATCAATCTCTACGGTTCCCTTTTCGTAGTTTACGTACTCAAAGAGCCGTCTGCCATCCATTTTCCATTCTGGATGCTTGGCGATGAGCTGACCTTCTATCTTGAATTGTATCACGGCAATAGCTTGTGCATCAGAGATGTGAGTCGCTTGGTCTTGTCATCCATAGCGGCTGCACCACCCGTCATCTTTGGCTGGAATTCTTCGCAAGGATCATTGCGTAGGTATCCATCGCAAAGGTTGCCAATGGAATGAGGTTGATGCCGTAACCCTCCTCCAGGGTGGCGAGGTTGGCATAGCGCAGCGACAGTCGGATGACATTGCAGATACAGGCATCATTACCGGCAGCGGCTCCCATCCAGAGTACGTCGTGGTTGCCCATTGAATATCCCAGCTATGATAGTGGCGCATCTTGTCGAGAATGATGTGTGCTCCTGGTCCGCGATCGTATATGTCGCCGAGTATATGAAGCTGGTCGATGGCGAGTCTTTGTATCACATTGGCAATGGCTACAATGAAATCGTCAGCACGTCCTGTAGAGATGATGGTATCTACGATGACATTCACGTATGCAGCCTTGTCGTGATCTTCCGTATGCTCGTGCAAAAGCTCCTGTATGATATAGGAGAAATCGCATGGCAGTGATTTGCGCACCTTGGAACGGGTGTACTTGCTTGACACATCACGGCAAACCGCCACCAGCTGGTGAAGGGTGATATGATACCAGTCGTTGATATCTGCTTCCCTTTGCTTTACCTGCTCCAGTTTCTGTTCCGGATAGTAAATCAGGGTGCAAAGTTCACGCTTGTCCTGTTCACGCAGGGTATTGCCGAAGAGTTCGTTCACCTTACGCTTGATATTGCCTGATGCATTTTCAGTACGTGCAGAAAAGCCTCATACTCGCCGTGAATATCGGCGAGGAAATGCTCTGTGCCTTTCGGCAGATTGAGAATAGCTTGCAGATTGATAATCTCCGTGCTAGCCTCAGCTATGGATGGAACGACTGTGCGAGTAACTGCAGGTACCGCATGTCGTGATTGATATCATACTGTTTCATATTCGTAATCCTTAATGTTTGCGTCATTGTTTGCGTCAATAATTGATAAATCTAATGTTAACTGCAGAAACACACCATTCTGTTGATAAGTTATATTTCTGATGCAAAGTTACAGCTTATTCTTGAAAATAAAAAATCTTTCGGCATATTTTTTCGGAAATATTTTGTAGTTTCACATTTTGCATTACTTTTGCAAACGTGTAGGATGATAAGTCCGGTATCGGAATCGATTTCTGCCGGGCATCAATCCTCTTCATATAAATAAACATATAAATAAAGATGATATCAATTATTCAATAGACTAGCAATATGAAACAAACAATTTTGGTAACTGGTGGCACTGGTTTTATCGGTAGCCACACAACAGTAGAGTTGCAGCAGGCAGGCTACAACGTAGTAATCGTAGATGACCTTTCAAACTCAAAGATTGAGGTTCTTGATGGTATCGAGAAGATTACGGGTATTCGTCCAGCTTTCGAGCAGGTTGATCTTCGTGACAAGGCAGCTACAGAGGCTGTTTTCCAGAAGTATCCTGCTATCGAGGGTATCATTCACTTTGCTGCCAGCAAGGCTGTAGGTGAGAGTGTACAGAAGCCTTTGTTGTACTACCGCAACAACCTGGTTTCGCTCATCAATCTGCTTGAGCTGATGCCAAAATATAATGTAAAGGTATTATCTTCTCTTCTTCCTGCACCGTTTACGGTCAGCCTAAGCCAGAGAACTTGCCTGTAACTGAGGAGGCTCCTCATCAGAAGGCTACTTCTCCTTATGGTAATACCAAGGAGGTGAACGAGCAGATCATCGCAGACTATATCCATAGCGGTGCTAACATCAAGAGCATCGTCTTGAGATACTTCAACCCAATCGGTGCTCATCCATCTGCAGAGATTGGTGAGTTGCCAAATGGTGTGCCAAACAACCTGATTCCTTACGTAACTCAGACTGCTATGGGTATTCGCAAGGAACTTACCATCTTCGGTAACGATTATGATACTCCTGATGGAACCTGCATCCGCGACTATATCTATGTAGTTGACTTGGCTAAGGCTCACGTTTGCGCTATGGCTCGTGTACTCGACAAGGAGACAGAACCAATTGAGTACTTCAATATTGGTACAGGTAAGGGTAACTCTACTCTCGAAATCGTAGAGACTTTCGAGAAGGCTACTGGCGTGAAGTTGAACTGGAAGTACGGTCCACGTCGTGAGGGCGATATCGAGAAGATCTGGGGCGATTGCACCAAGGCTAACGAAGTATTGGGCTGGAAGGCTGAGGCTAAGCTTGAAGATGTCTTGGCTTCTGCCTGGAAGTGGCAGCAGAAGCTCCGTGCCGACGGAATTATGTAATTACGGTTAAATATATATAAAAAGAAGGAACTTGGCATCTGGAATGATGGCAGGTTCCTTCTTTTTTTATATCTTTGCAGGAAAGTATTTTTTACGTAAAGAAGCAGGAGATGAGTAGAATAAAAGTAATAACTTACCTACTATTGATGATGCCATGCATGATGTTTGCTGTGCCTATGGTTTCTTCGGCACGGACAGGTGCTGAGGAATGATAGACATGGAAGTGCAGAAGATTTCCTTGACTTATTCCGGAGGCGTGATGCATATCACCGGAGCCAACAGTCAGATAGTTACCATCTACAATCTGGCTGGTGTTGCCGTGAAGTCTTTCAGGGTAGAGGGACAGGACAAGCGCTTTAACCTTTCTCTCTCTGATGGTGTCTATATCATCAAGGTAGGAGCCTCCTTTACGAGAAAGATTCTGGTTAGACGTTAACTGTTGACTTCTTTTATCATTCATATACGTTTCGTGAAAATACTTAGAATTTTGCCATTCCTGCTCTGTTGGGGCATTCTGTCGTGTAAGCAGCATGAACCCAACGAAAATCAGAACTTGACGTTGGAATACTATCAGGAGCTGGTGAACCCAAACTATACAATCAATTCCAAAAAGGTAAGGAGATTGATGGATAGCTTGATGAACAATGATTCGGGTTCTACTGTTGCCGACTTACATACCAAGAGATATTATCGCAATCATGGAGGGTTCCTTTGGGTTGACCGCCATGGAATAGATCATCGTGCAGATACGCTGCTGACCTATCTACAGAAGGTGGATGAAATGGGATTCAAGACTAAGCATTTCTATGTGAATCAGATTACTCAAGATCTGGAAAGACTCCACAGCTTGAATCTGGGGGAAGGCAACGAGGATATCAACCATGTGATGGCTCGTCTGGAATACAGGCTTACCAAGTCGTATTTGAGATATGTAGGCGGTCAGAGATTTGGATTCGTCAATCCTTCATTCGTCCTGAATCGTCTGGACAGCATTGCTCCCAATCCATACGATTCCATCAAGCGGGCTGTGAGATACCGTGGCCTTTTTGATGTGAAGATGCAGCATGCCAGTGATGCTTTTTTCATCTTGCTCTTCAGCAGTTGAGAAGTAAGGTGGATGTTGATGGCGAAGAAACTGAGAAAAGCAGATTGGCGGCATTCTTGAAGGATGTTCAGCCAAAGTCTCCTTTCTATTATACGTTGCAGGAAAAATTGAAGTCGGAAGGTCTTGACAGAAATCAGAGAATGAAGATTCTTGTGAACATGGAGAGATGCCGGTGGAGGGAGGCTGACAGTCCTGCCAGACATAAGAAGTATGTGCTGGTTAATATACCATCTTTTCATCTTTATGCCATAGATGAGCAGGATACGCTTGCGATGAAGATTGGATGTGGCTCTACCAAGACCAAAACTCCGATACTGAACAGTTATATCAAGCGGATGGATCTGAATCCGAAGTGGTTTGTGCCTCGCAGCATCATGGTCAAGGATATGGTGCATCATGCAGGGAATCCGGCTTACTTCAATGCGCGCAATTACTATATCTCAGATCGTTCGACAGGTGAGGAAGTGAATCCGGCTCAGGTTACAAGAACCATGTTGCTTTCCGGTAAATATGGTGTGGTTCAGCGTGGTGGAAAGGGAAATTCGTTGGGAAGAATCATTTTCCGTTTCGACAATAACTTCTCCGTCTATCTGCACGACACATCGAGTCAGGCTGTTTTTAGCCGGGAAGACAGAGACGTTTCGCATGGATGCATAAGGTAGAGAAGCCTTTCGAACTCGCTAAATTCCTGCTTCATGAGAAAAACGAAAAGCTTATCCAGAGAATCAACTATTCGATGACAGCCGATTCTCTGAAGATTAAGAAATTAGTGGTCGGGTCTGTAAAGGTGGAACCGCAGATTCCGCTCTTCATCACGTATTACACGCTTTATCCATTTGCCAAGGGCGTGGTAAGCTATCCCGATGTCTATGGATTTGATGGTGTGATATTCGAGCATTTGAGGAAATATTTGTAGCCGGGAATGTAGGCTAATATTAGAAATTAAAGAATTAGTATTATTAAATAGAAAAACTTCATGATACTCAGTGATTCTGAACTGGTAGAGATGCTTCGGGAACCACGCACCCGGCGAGAAGGATTCGCAGTGCTGGTTAAGCAGTATAGTGAAAAACTATACTGGAAGGTGCGTCGTATCGTGCTCAGTCATGAAGATGCTAATGATGTTCTTCAGAATGTATTCATCAAGGTATGGAGTAATCTGCAGAATTTTCAGGGAAAGTCTTCGCTTTCTACCTGGCTTTATCGTATTGCTGTCAATGAATCACTCGATTTCCTGAGAAAACAAAAACTGGCAGATAAAGTAAGTACTGATGAAGATGATTCCGTGGCATCCAGATTGATGAGCGACGAGTATTTTGATGGTGATGAAGTACAGACCAGGTTACAGGAAGCGGTGGCAAGATTGCCTGAAGTGCAGAGGACGGTTTTTAATCTTAAATATTTTGAGGAAATGAAGTATTCTGAAATTAGTCAGATTCTCAATACCAGTGAAGGTGCACTGAAAGCTTCTTATCATCTGGCAGTGAAAAAAATAACAGAATATTTGCATCTGTTTGATTAAACCTTATGAGATGTAAATCGTCTATTCAAATAAAAGAAGAAAGGATATTGCAATATGATGAACGAAGAGAAAAAAATAAATGATATTTTCGGCAAGGAAAACCATTTCAAGGTTCCTGAAGGTTATTTCGATAACTTTGCAAGAACAGATGATGGCAAAGATTCCTGAGCAGGAAATTGATACTCCTGAAGTAACTGATAAGAACCGTCAGGAGAATAAGGCTAAGTTCGTGCATTTAAGCCTCTGGAGACGTTTACCTCTCAGAAAGATAGCTGCCGTCTTAGCCGTGACTGCTATGTTGGGGTGGCGGTGTGCTTTACCAGCTTCAACAGGCAGAGAAGAAGCATCATGCATTGGCGCATAAAGAAACTCCAGCCATTGAGAGTTCACACGTCACAGACGGGGATGATGCAGCCTTTGAGCAGATGGCTGATTATACAATGATGGATAGTCAGGATTTCTATGCTCAACTTGTTGCGGAGAATTGATGTAGAATAGATTAAAAAGACATATAGATGAAAGAAGATAATAACAGCATGCATAGAACAAGACATCTAATCCTGATTATTATGTCAATTCTTGTGATGACCATGATGGGGCTGACCTGTTATGCCGGGAACTCCCAGACTCAGCGTCCGCCATTTGACCCGAAGCGTTTTGAGGCAGAATTGGAGCAGTATATCACAATCCATGCGAGCCTCACTCCGCAGGAAGCAAGTAAGTTCTTCCCGGTTTACCGCCAGATGATGAAGAAGATGCGTTCTTGTTTTGATGAGATGCGTAGATATCATTTTGTCAATCCGGCAGACGAGAAAGGTTGTGCTGAGGCTATCCGCCGCCAGGATGAGTTGGATATCGAGATGAAGCAGTTGCAGCAGGAATATCATAATCGGTTTATGTATATCCTGCCAGCCAGCAAGGTGCTTCAGGTCATCAAGGCAGAAGAGAAGTTCCATCGTCAGGCGTTTAAGAGAGCCAGACAGTGGCACCAAAATCACCCTAAGCATGTGAAAAGATAATGTATAAAGTCGCAAAGGTGTTATTTATAGTAACATTTTTGCGATTTTATTTTGTTGTTTCCCCAAATTATAGTAACTTTGCACTTCAGAAACAAAAATATATAATATAATAAGGTATGTACAGAACACAAACTTGTGGAGAGCTTCGTCTCTCTGATGCTGGCAAGGAAGTTACACTTGCCGGATGGGTACAGCGCTCAAGAAAGATGGGTGGTATGACATTCGTTGACTTGCGCGACCGTTATGGTATCACACAGTTGGTTTCAACGAGGCAATGATAAGGCCTTGTGTGATGCTGCCAATAAGCTGGGGCGTGAATATTGCATCCAGATCAAGGGTACAGTTAGTGAGCGACAGAGCAAGAATCCTAAAATGGATACTGGTGATATTGAAATCCTGGTAAAGGAGCTGAATGTGCTCTCTCAGAGTCAGACTCCTCCTTTCACTATCGAAGATAATACTGATGGCGGTGATGATATTCGCATGAAGTATCGCTATCTCGATTTGCGCCGTCCTGCGGTTCGCAAGAATTTGGAGTTGCGTCATCGTATGTGTATCTTGATTCGCAACTTCCTCGATTCACAGAACTTCATGGAGGTTGAAACTCCTATCCTCATCGGTAGTACACCAGAAGGTGCTCGCGACTTCGTAGTTCCTTCTCGTATGAATCCTGGTCAGTTCTATGCTCTTCCACAGAGCCCTCAGACTTTGAAGCAGCTCCTGATGGTAGCAGGTTTCGACCGCTACTTCCAGATTGCCAAGTGCTTCCGTGATGAGGACCTTCGTGCAGACCGTCAGCCTGAGTTTACTCAGATCGACTGCGAGATGAGCTTCGTAGATCAGGACGATGTTATCGATCTTTTCGAGGAAATGGCTCGCCATCTCTTCAAGGAGATTCGTGGTGTAGAGCTTCCTAAGCTGGAGCAGATGACATGGCATGAGCTATGCGCCGTTTCGGTAGCGATAAGCCAGACCTTCGATTCGGCATGGAGTTTGTAGAGTTGAAGGATGCTTTCACTGGCAAGGGTAACTTTTCTGTATTCGATGAGGCTAAATATATTGGTGGTATCTGTGTTCCTGGTTGTGCTGACTATAGCCGCAAGCAGTTGAACGAGTTGACCGACTTCGTAAAGCGTCCACAGGTAGGTGCCAAGGGTTTGGTATATATCAAGTATAATGCAGATGGTACTGTGAAGAGTAGCATCGATAAGTTCTACTCTCCAGAGGAGCTTGCAGAAATCAAGACTGTAATGGGTGCTAACGATGGCGACCTCGTTTTGATTCTGAGCGGCGACAATGCCAATAAGACTCGTATCCAGCTTTGCTCTCTCCGTCTTGAGATGGGTGATCGTCTGGGCTTGCGTGACAAGAACGTGTTCAAGTGTCTTTGGATTATTGACTTCCCTCTCTTCGAGTGGAGTGATGAGGAGCAGCGCCTGATGGCAACCCATCATCCATTCACTATGCCAAATCCTGATGATATCCCATTGCTTGACGAGCATCCAGAGCAGGTTCGTGCCAAGCATACGACTTCGTCTGCAATGGTATTGAAGTGGGTGGAGGTTCTCTCCGTATCCACGATACTCAGTTGCAGGAGAAGATGTTCGAGGTTCTCGGTTTCACGCCAGAGCGTGCTGAGGCTCAGTTTGGCTTCCTGATGAACGCCTTCAAGTATGGAGCACCACCTCACGCAGGTCTTGCTTTCGGTCTTGATCGCTTCGTGAGCATTATGGCTGGTCTCGACAGTATCCGCGACTGCATCGCATTCCCAAAGAACAATTCAGGTCGCGACGTGATGCTTGATGCTCCTTCAGAACTGGACCCAAAGCAGCTTGATGAGCTGGAGATTAAGCTTGATTTGAAGGATTAATTATAAATTGCACTGCATTTTTCTTGATGTAAGTCAAGAAATGCGGTGCAACTTCTTGTGTACAAGCACTTTTCTGCTTTAAAATGCTAAAATTTAAATTATTTTTTTTAATTTTGCATCAGAATAATTAAGGAAATGCTTAAGAAACAAACATTTCTCAAAACAAATTATTACTAAAGACATGGTAGAAAAGAAAGCAACAACTAAGACAGCTGCCAAGAAGACAGCTACTAAGAAGGCTACAGCAGCAAAGACTGCTACAGCTCCAAAGAAAACTTCTACAGCTAAGAAGGAAGTTATTTATTTGACTGCTGAGAACGCAGGTTTCCGTGCAGGTGATGTTTACCAGGCATTGGCAGCAGCAGAACAGTCTCTCTCTTTGGAGGAGATTGCTAAGCAGGCAAAGATTAGTGTTGAGGATGCTATCCTTGGTATTGGATGGCTCTTCAAAGAGGGTAAGATTAAGGAAGAGGACAACAAGGTAGCTCTCGCTTAAATAAGAACCTTAAGAGTCGCAGTTTCTTAATTTAGTGGAAGAAACTGCGGCTTTTCTGTTTTTTATTCACTTTTCTTCCTGTTTACTCTTCTTTCTGTTCACTTTCCTTTGTCTTTATTCAAATTTCTTTTCACCATAACCATCTAGCATTATTTAAATGAAATTAGAACAAGAAATATTCAACGTTTTGGTTCAAGCCGGCAGTCAAGGTCTCAAGTTGGAGAAGATTGTCCGTCATGTTTATAATTCTTGTAACTCGATTTTTACCCCTCTTGATTATAGATATGTGTATGGTTTTGTTTCTCAGTATCTTATTAAGAATTCCAAGAATCCAAGTTCTATCATAGAGAAAGGCAAGGGATATGGAGTGTATCGTATCAACTATAAGAGTTCGGCTATGCAGCAGCTGATGCTTGATTTCTCTTCTGCCTCTATACAGAAAGAGGAGGATGACTGCGAGAACAGCAAGCAATCGCAGGAACTTGATCTCTTTGGTAATTGATAGAAGTCTGGTAAGTTGTCTAACTAAGTTAGTTGCGTTGTCTAACTAAGTTAGTTACGTTGTCTAACTAAGTTAGTTACGTTGTCTAACGAAGCTAGTTGAGTTGTTGTTAGAAGCAACGTAAGTCATCGAAAGGAGCAATAGAAGTTGTCCGAAGGAGCAATGGAAGTTGTCTGAAAGATTAATTCTTGTTTCCGGGGTCATAGTCTTTTCAAAGCACACAACAGCTGTTGTACGCTTGCATAACAGCTGATATGCGCTTGCACAACAGCTGATGTGCGAGTGAAATACACCTGTTGGGCACCAACTTGATTTTTTTCGTTTTCCTGATGGGGGAATCTGTCAGTTTGTTCGTATTATAATTGTATGATGAATTATGGAATGAGCATTTCTATTAAATGCATTTCTATACTTGGGTTTAGTAATAACAAACAATTTTAAATAACGGACATATGGCTAGAAGATATTTATTAGGTTTTGATGTTGGTTCAAGTTCTGTAAAGGCATCTCTTACAGATGTAGATAGTGGTGAGATTGTTGCTTCTGCATTCTATCCTGATCATGAAGCACCTATCATGCAGTAAAGGCAGGATGGGCTGAACAGGATCCGCAAATGTGGTGGGACAATGCCAAGTTGGCTCTCAAGAAGATTATGGTGGAGTGTGGTGCCAAAGGTGAGGATATTCTTGCTATCGGTATTTCCTATCAGATGCATGGTCTGGTTTGTGTGGATAAGAACCAGCAGGTTCTGCGTCCATCTATCATCTGGTGCGATTCCCGTGCAGTTCCTTACGGCGAGAAAGCGTTCCATGATTTAGGTGAGGATCTCTGCTTGCGTAATCTGCTCAATTCTCCAGGTAACTTTACCGCTTCCAAACTGGCGTGGGTCAAGGAGAATGAACCTGAGCTTTTCGATAAGATAGATAAGATTATGCTCCCTGGTGATTATCTGGCAATGAAACTTTCTGGTGAGGCTCAGACTACTATCAGCGGACTTTCTGAGGGTATGATGTGGGACTTCAAGGCAAAGAAACCAGCCAAGTTCCTGCTTGATTATTTCGGATTCGATGAGAGTATGCTCGCAGATATTGTTCCTACCTTCTCTGTTCAGAGCGTAGTCTGCAAGGCTGCTGCCGAGGAACTTGGTCTGAAGGAGGGAACTCCTATCTCTTACCGTGCTGGTGACCAGCCGAATAATGCAGTCAGCCTGAACGTGTTCAATCCTGGTGAGATTGCCAGCACCGCAGGAACTTCCGGAGTAGTCTATGGTGTGCTCGGTGATGTCAATTACGATCCAAAGAGTCGTGTCAATACCTTCGCACATGTTAACTATACAACGGAACTCGACCGTCTGGGAGTGTTGCTCTGTATAAATGGTACTGGTATCCTGAATGCTTGGGTACATCGTAACATCACGCCTGATGTAAGCTATGCAGATATGAACGATATGGCAGCTGGTGTGCCTATTGGCAGCGACGGTGTGAAGATTATCCTTTTGGAAATGGAGCAGAGCGCGTATTGGAAAATCGTGAAGTGGGCTGTTCTATTCGTGGCTTGAGCTTTACCAAGCATAATCGTGCCCATATCGTAAGAGCAGCACAGGAAGGTATCGTATTCAGTTTCTGCTATGGTATGGAGATTATGCAGCAGATGGGTATGGATATCAAGAAGGTTCATGCAGGAAAGGCAAACATGTTCCTCAGTCCTCTGTTCCGTGATACCCTGGCTGGTGTGAGTGGTGCAACCATTGAGCTTTACGAGACCGATGGTAGTGCTGGTGCTGCCAAGGGAGCTGGTATCGGAGCCGGATCTATAAGGATCACGATGAGGCATTTGCATCTCTTAAGAAATTGGCGGTAATTGAGCCTGATGAGGCAAATCGCAGTGCTTATCTTGAGGCTTATGCTGACTGGAAAGCTGAACTTGGAAAGCTCTAAGTTTTACTGGGATACGGGAAGTGCTCGAATAACACGAGTTTTTTCAAAATATGGTAAAGGATGGAATAATTTTCCATCCTTTATTTGTTTAAACCAATTATTTTTATTACTTTTGCGGAATATTATATAAAAAGGTATAAATATGGCTCATAAAAATAATCATTTGGTAATTATGGCAGGTGGAGTAGGCAGTAGATTCTGGCCTATGAGTACCGTGGACAAGCCTAAGCAGTTTATTGATGTCTTAGGAACAGGTCGTACACTTTTACAGCTTACATTCGATCGTTTTGAGGGTGTCTGTGACCCGGAGAATGTTTGGGTAGTAACCAATAAAAGTATGCAGCCTTGGTTCACGAGCAGTTGCCTGAAATCTCTGAGGGTAATATTCTACAGGAACCATGCAGAAGAAACACAGCTCCTTGCATCGCCTATATCAGTTGGCGAATCAAGGAAAAGGATCCTTATGCAAATATTGTTGTATCACCTTCTGATCATATCGTTACCAATGCCAGCGAATTCAGAAGAGTGGTAACATCTGCCTTGAAGTTTACTGGTGAGACTGACAGCATTGTTACTTTGGGAATGAAGCCTACTCGCCCAGAGACAGGTTATGGCTATATTCAGGCAGATCTCCGTACCCCTTCAGCCCGTAACAAGGAAATCTTCCGTGTTGATCAGTTCAGAGAAAAACCAAATTTGGAGACAGCTACTCAATATGTTCAAGATAAGAGTTTCTTCTGGAATGCCGGTATCTTCGTGATGAGTGCCGCAACCATCGTCAATGCCTTCCGTGTTTACCAGCCAAGCATTGCCAAGATTTTCGAGAGCATGCGCAGTATTTATGGTACAGACAAGGAGCAGGCTGAAATTGATCTGCGTTATCCTGAATGCGAGAATATCTCTGTTGACTATGCTATCATGGAGAAAGCGGAGGAAATCTTCGTGATGCCTGCCGACTTTGGATGGAGTGACCTCGGTACATGGGGAAGCCTTCTGGCACAGAGCCATAAGGATATGTATGGCAATGCACTGATTGGAGATAATATCCAGATGGTGGAATCCAAGAACAATATCATTCATACCATGAATGAGAAGAAGGTTGTTATCCAGGGCCTGATGGCTATATTGTTGCAGAGGAAGACGGAACGTTGCTTATCTGCAAATTGTCTGAGGAACAGCGAATCAAGATTTTCTCAGGTAGTGAGAAGTAATGATTGATATCTATATATACAAAATCTCCATTGAAGGTTGAACCTCAATGGAGAGTTTTTTGTATATATGTGCTTCTGAAAGAAGTTTATTTCTTCTTGATACCCTTATAGGCAATAAAGGCTACGACGACTACAGCCAATGCTAAGATGACATAACCAATCTCGTGGCTATAGTGTACAGCCTGTTGATAAACGTCATGAGTTGTCTTATAATCGGTGTATTCGTAGATACCCCATCCGATGGTTGCCAAAACAGTGTTCCATACACCTGCACCGATAGTGGTGTAGAGCAGGAACTTGCCCACGTGCATTCCTGCCAATCCTGCAGGAATACTGATGAGCTGGCGAACGGCTGGCACCAATCTTCCAAAATGGTAGAGGCTGCACCATGCTTGCGGAAATACTCCTCAGCTACTTCTACCTTTTGGCGGTCGATCAGGCACATGTGACCGATTCGGCTATCAGCAAAGCGGTAGATGATAGGGCGACCTACCCATTTAGCCAAATAGTAGTTGATGAGGGCACCCAGGTCTGCACCGATGGTAGCAAACACGATGACCAGAATAAACGACATTCCGCTGTTTGGATCCATGGCTTTCCATGCTGCAGGTGGAACAACCACCTCAGATGGGAAAGGAATGAAAGAGCTTTCGATTGCCATAAACAGCGCAACCACCCAATAATTCAAGTTATCCAGAATCCAAAGAAAAAGATCTGCAGTATTCATAATTATTAATTATATTACTTATTCTGCTTTGCCCAGGTATCCTTCAAGCCCACAGTCTTGTTGAATACTGGCTTCTCGTCTGTTGTGTCGAGATCAGCCATGAAGTAACCGATGCGCTGGAACTGGAGATACTCTCCCGGCTTCTTGGTTGCAGCATACTCCTCTACATAGCATTCCTTGAAATCGTGATAGCTCTCTGGGTTGAGCAATTCACGGAAGTCGCGCTCGTCAGCAGATGGGTTTTCGATGGCGAAGAGACGGTCGTACTCGCGTACTTCTGCCTTTACGCAGTGGTCAGCAGATACCCAGTGAAGAGTACCTTTTACCTTGCGGTTGGCACCTTCCATTCCGCTCTTGCTGATAGGGTCGTATTCAGCCTGAATCTCTGTGATGACACCG
>ENA-OQCS01001086-OQCS01001086.1-human-gut-metagenome-genome-assembly--contig:-NODE-1086-length-14568-cov-1.887196_pt1 | contig 14568 bp, 23 predicted proteins | sample MGYA00242757_ERZ504575 | MGnify/ENA primary metagenome ERZ504575 (study PRJEB26092, sample SAMD00036297) | human gut metagenome | host: Homo sapiens | study: EMG produced TPA metagenomics assembly of...
GTTCACGGCGGTGCTGGCCTTGACCATGGCGCTGTCCATATCTGTGTCGTCCTGGTATTCCAGAAAGAGCAGGCTGTAGTTTTCATTGCTCTGGCTCGTCACGTTCTTGACGCCGTTCAGCGTCGAAAGTGCATTTTCCAGCGGCTTGGTCACGTCGGCCTCGACCTGCTCGGGACTGGCGCCGGGGTAGGTCGTGATGACCATCAGGTAGGGCAGGTTCATGGCGGGCAGCAGGTCCGTCTGGATGCCGGTCAGGCTGACAAAGCCCAGCACCAGCACCAGAATGACCGCCACCAGAATGGTAAATGGCTTTTTAACGCTGTATTTCGGCATGGAAGTGTTCCCTTTCTTTTCCGACCGACCGGTTGGTCGGATTTATTATAGCACCCTGACCGCCGGTTGTAAAGGGCTGCGCGTCCAGCGCGCATGGAGCTGCTAAGGGCGTCGGCATCCGCCCGATGGCCTACAGCCAGGCACTGAAATTTGCATCCTAAAAAAGAACCGACAAAAGCTCGTTGAAGCTTATCGTTTCAACGAGCTTTTGTCGGTTTTGTAGTGTTGTGTGCCAAGGCTCAGAACGGATTTTGTCCCATGCGTACAAAAGTATGCTGCATGGTGCCGACCTGTTCCAAACCCTTTTGGGGGCAGGTTAGTTTTTAATCTGCTCCCCTTCCGAAGATGATTTTGTAAATCGGGAAGTAAATCACCATCTGCACACCGCCGTTGATGATGGTGATGAGCACGAGCGCCGCCAGAAACAGCGTGATGGCAAGCGCCGCAAAATAACCCATACCTCCATAGCTCACCTCATGCTTGCGCAGGCACAGTCAGCTCCGCGCTGTATTCGCCGTCGGAAGCAGCAATCGTCATGGCTTCACCGTCCCCCATGCGGACGATGGCAAGAGCCTCGCCGTAGTAGGTATCGGTTTCGCTGTCCAGATAGCTGTGCTTGTTGAAGGGGCAGGCGCTGCCCAGCCCCACCAACGTGCCGCCGCGCACCTGTACCTGAATACTGCCGCGCGCCAGCGGCTTGGTGATGCCGTTTTCATCGGTGTAGCGCAGACGGATGTAGCACAGGTGCCCGGCTTTACAGTACGGTTCTTCGGCGTCCAGCGTCAGGCGGGTCGTGCTGCCGGCACTTTGCAGCTTGCAGCGACCAATTTCGTGATCGGCAGCGTCATAGCTGACGGCTTCCAGCGTGCCGCTCTCATAGGGAATGCTGAACCTCGCCAAGCAATCATTTTTCAGCGTTTTACTGCCCACCGTGTGACCATTCAGCACCAGCTCCACGCGGGCGGCGCGGGCGTAGACCTCCACGTTGGCCTTGCCCCCCTCGCAGCCGGTCCAGCTCCAGCTGGGCATGGCATTCGTCATCTTCCACGCACTGGGGCTGTGGCGGTCTCCGGTATGGTTGACCGGGCAGACGGCGATATAGGGGCCGTTGTCGGCCTCCAGCGCCACGCGGGTATAGAGGCTTCGCCCAGCGGCTTGCCGGTCAGGTCGATGCGCCCCGAACCCGCCGACACCCAGCCCGGACCGCCGTCGAACGTTTCGGCGTAGTCGGCGTACTCCCACGAGCCGACCATAACTTCGCCCAGGTAGTCCATGCCCGCCCAGACAAAGTCGCCCACCAAGCGTGGCTCCTGTTTGGCCAGCTCGCGGAATTTATAAGCATCGTTGCAGAAGGTCTCGCTGCCCAAAATCAACCGCTGCGGGTACTTTTTCAGGTCGTGCTTATAGCGGTAGATGCCGTAGTTGTAGCCCGCAATGTCCATGTTGGCAAAGGCGTCACGGTCTTGACGTCGCAGCGTGCAGGGTCGCGCCGCGCTTCATGAACTCATCGCCCAGCAGCCCCGCCAGATTGTTGAAGAACTGACTGCGACTGCCTTTTTCTTGGCGGCCTTCTCGCCGCGCTGTTTGGCTTCTCGGCGCGCTCGGCTTCTTTTTTTGCCTTTTCGTCGCTGTACACGCCGAAGCCGATGGAGCTTAAAAAGTTGAAGAAGATGTTCACGCCGCAGGTCACCGGGCGGGAATCGTCCAGCCCGTGCAGGAAGTCTGTCATCTCCTTCGTCAGGGCGATGCCGCGCTTCTGGGCAGTCTCGCTGACCTCGTTGCCGGTGGAGTAGAGCACCACGCAGGGGTGATTGTAGTCTTTTTCCACCATGTCGGTCAGATCCTGATGCCACCAGTCGTTGAAATAATCCACGTAGTCATGCTCGGTTTTGTGGATGTACCAATGGTCGATGTACTCGTCCATGACAAGCATGCCCTGCCGGTCACACTCTGCCAGCAGCGCCTTGGAGCAGGGGTTGTGCGCTGAGCGAATGGCGTTGTAGCCGTTCTCTTTCAGCAGGCGTACCTTGCGCGCCACGCGTCGGGGTCACAAACTGCGCCCAACAAACCATTATCGTGGTGGATGCACGCGCCTGGATGATGTACCGCTTGCCGTTGAGCAGGAAACCGTCCGTACCCCACTCGACCTTGCGAACACCGAACGTCTCGGTCACCTCATCATCGGCAAAGCTGACGCGGCAGGTGTACAGGTTGGGCGTTTCAGGTGTCCAAAGGCGGGCGTATCAAGGGTCAGGGTAAATACGGCCTCGCCGCCGCTCTCCTGCTGCATGGCGGGCAGGTCGTCCACCGTCAGGCGTACCGTGCCGGGGGCGTGGTCTTTACGCGCACCTCCACGACGGCGGGGTCAAGCGACAGGGTGCGAATTTTAACGCCGTTCAGCGTGATATGCGCGCCCCTTGCGTCCAAAGCTGCACCGGGCGGTAGATGCCCGCGCCGGAATACCACCGGCTGTTGGGCTGGTCGGCGTTGCGGGCAATGACACGCAGCTCGTTCTCTCCTGCGTGCAGATACGGCGCACAATCAACATAAAAGTTGGTGTAGCGTAGGGGCGGAACGCTGCCTTTTGACCGTTGAGCCAGACCTCGGCATTATGGTAGACGCCCTCAAACTCCAGAATGTGGGTGTCTGCCAGTTCGTTTTCCGGCACGGTCAGGGTGCGCCGGTATTCGTAGTCGTGTCCCTCGTACCAGCGGTATTGGTGCCGCCCGCGCTCAAGGCGGTGCGGGGCTCAGCCAGCATGGCATCATGGGGCAGGGTCACCGTTTTGCCGGGTGCGGTATCGCCCAAATGGCGGCACGTCCAGCCGGTGAGAAGGGATGTTGCTTTCATACAAGATCCTCGCTTTCAAGGTTATCCATAGCAAAAAACGCAGGAGACTTTCCTTTTCTGTTGTCTGCACTATATCACAATGTACAGCAAAAAGGGGATTCACTACGTGAACGGTCGTTTTTCCCGCGCAAGTTGCCTGCGGCATTGGCGAAATAGACAATCGTATCATGCGCTTTATGTGCAGGTTGCTTAAAGCAAAAAACAGCCCACCAAAATGGGCTGTCCGGGTTATTTCTGCTTGATGGGAAACAGCACCTTTAATGTGAACTGGTTCTCCTGGGTACTGATCTCTGCCGTGCCGCCGTATTTTTCCGCGGTGTCGTAGATGCTCTTTAGACCGTAGCCGTGGTAGCGGGCGTCGGACTTGGTAGTTTTTGGCAGGCTGCGTCCGCTTGGAAGGCACCGTCGTAGGTGTTTTCGACCCGGACCCACAAAAAGCTCTTTTGCCGTGCCACCACCAGATGGATCAGTCGCTGCTCGCTGTCGGGCAGCTTTTCTACACTCTCGATGGCGTTGTCCAGCGCATTGCCGAACAGCGAACACAGGTCCATCGTATCCATAAAATCCAGCGCCGCACCGTCTGCCACGCAGGTCAGCGTGATGCCGTGCTGCTGGCAGTACAGGCTTTTGCTGGTCAGGATCGTGTCCAACACCTCGTTGCCGGTCTTGTTCTGCGCCTCATAGCTGCGGATCTCCTGCTCCATCGCGTCGAGGTAGTGGGCCTTTTCCTCTGAGGTCTCGCTGCGCAGCACGGCGATCTGATGCTTGAGGTCGTGATATTTTTTATTGATAAGGTCAATGCTGTCCTGCGCCGAGCGGTACTGTGCGTACTGCGCCTGCAAGACGTTCTGCAAAGCGTCGCGCTCCTTTTTGCGGCGGTACTCCACCAGCTGCATGTGGTGCGCAAACAGAATGGCCATGCCGCCCAGGTCTACCAGCGTGCGGATGTTGTAAATTTCCGCCGTCATTTTGCCGGAAAACGGCGTGTCCGGGCTGACATAGCTCAGGTTGCTGGCGGCATAGACCGCCATACCGATGAACAGCGTGCTGAGAAATTCCTTTTTGTGGACGTGCAGAGGCGCGGCAATATCGTTATAATTGCGTTCCAGCGCGAACACCACGCCATACACTGCGGCATAGACGACTGCCAAAATGCACACACGCACACCCGCGCCCGGCGTGCCCTGCCGCCTTGCCATATAGTAGTAGAGCTGCCATTCCAGCGAGGCGGCCAGTTCCCCTAAAATAAACGCGCGGACGCAGTAATACCCCGCGCTTCGGGCGGCACGTCGGCCTGCATTCGGATGTACAGATACATGATCAAGATGGATACCGCAATGCAGGGCAGAAACCAGAATTGCGGCACCTGCCCCGTTGCCTGCATAAAGACGCCGAGCAGCAGCAAAAACACCGCGTGGATCGTATACCGCCGCCAGCCTGCTGTACGCTTGGGCAGGAAGAACAAATATAAAAGGCAGGCCAGCCAGTCCGCCAGCGCGGTATACAGGCGGGGAATGTTGCCCAGAACTTCCGTTTCCATCAGATGGTTTCCCCCATGTAGTGGTTGAGCGCCGCCAAAAATGCCTTGCGCTTGGCGCGGCTGATTTGCACCCGATCACCGTTGACGATGGCGTCCTCGTCCTGGATGCCGTCCACGTGCTCCAGATTGACAAGGTACGCCTTGCTGCTGCGGAAGAAATTCTCCGGCGGCAGCTTCTGCTCCACATCGCGCATGGAGCCGGTGGAATGCACCTTGCCCTGCTTGGTGTGGAACAGCAGGTCGTGGTCGCAAATTTCTACATAATAAATGTCGGAGACATCGAGCTTCTGCACACCGCCCGCGCAGGGCACCGTGAGGAAATGCTTCTGGCGGCGCCCCAGCAGCTCCCGCACATGGTTCATCCGCTGGCAGAAAGCGTAATAACTCAGCGGCTTTAAGATATAGTCCAGCGCCTGCACGGCATACCCCTTGATGGCATACTGCGGCGAGTTGGTGATGAAGATGATAAGCACCTCCGGGTCGGCGCGGCGGATCTCCTCGCTGCTGACATACCATCCAGGAAGGTCATCTCGATGTCCATCAAAATCAGGTCATAGCCGCCCTTATAGCCCAGCGCGATCTCGTCGCCATCTGAAAAATGCGTAATTTGAAAATGGCAGTTTTTCTCCTGCTGGTATTTTTCCAGATACGAGTCCAGCACTGCCCGATCCTGCGCGCTGTCCTCGACTACTGCGATGTAGTTCACGAGAATTCTCCTTTTGAGAGCAAATGAATGCGTTTATGTGCCGACTGCTATGCCGCTTGCCTTTCATGGCTATAGGCTCTATCTGATAAGTATTATACAGATTCTTTTCCGAATTTTCAATAAATCATGGTTCTGCTTACCCGCCTTGATTGCCCACAAACGCATTTCCGGGGTGTCCCATCGAGGAATGCGGACACCGTCTCACAGGTTTTCACGCAGGGAAAGCCCGCACAAATAACTAAGGCAGCACCGCATAATTCCCGCCTTACGGCTCAAGCACCGCTCCGGCGGCTGCGGCACTTAGAATTATGCGGTATTGCCCCGGAACCAGAAAAGCCCCGGCCTTTTCTGGCCGGGGCTTGATGGTTGCGGAGCAGAATGTGATCTGTTCGCTTCCGCTGACAGGGAGGGCAATCCGCTTAGGGTTCCACCCGCACCGTCAGGCGGGAGGCGTGCAGCCCACCGTGGTATACCCGGTTATGGGCCACCACGGTCCGGGCGGAAGCAAAACCTTCCCGGGTGTTGCTGTTGGGGAAGATGAAATTCTTGGCGCTGGAGGTGACAGTCACCCGGATGCGGTGGCCTTTCCGGAAGCAATTGGACAACTTGGTGGTGCGGATCTTCAGGCAGACGATCTCGCCTTCCTGCAAAAACTCTGACCGGGCAAAGCCATTACGGTATCGGGCGCTGAGCAGACCATCCGCCAGTTTGATGGACCGGCCGTTCTCATCCACGTCGGTAACACGCACCACAAAGTCGGTATCCGGCGCGTCAGAAGAAATATACAATTCCGCCGTCATATCACCGGTCAGAACCAGGTCTTCCTTCAGCACAGGGGAGGTGTAGCACAGCAGGTCCTGACGCAGTTCCTCCGGGTGTAGTCCTCCGGCACTTCGATCTCGTTCTCCGACATATCGATGATGTGCTGGGACGGATTTTCGGGGTCATAGGCGTAACCGTCGCAGTTCTCCCGCTCCGGCTTGGCAAAAGTCAGCCGCCCGTCCCCGGCAGAGGTGTTGGCATGGCCGTCACTATCCAGATACAGGTGGGTGACCCGGGTCTCGGGCACTGGCCAGTTTTCGGCGGTCTTCCATACCTCCTGGCCCAGGGTGTAGTATTCTACCGGGGCAGTCTGGTCGATGCCGTTGTCCACTTCCTTGAGGTGATGCTCAAACCATCGGAAATACAGCCAGTCCAGATCAAAGCGCAGCGCCTGGCTGCCGAAGGATACCCCGTGCATGTCGTACTTACTGTTGCCGCTGTGCTGCCAGGGTCCCAGAATGACCTTGCGCATGCCCCGAGGGAAGTCATGGACCAGTTCCAGGGCTTCGGTGGTACCATGCCGTTGTCGTCAAACCAGCCGGACTGAATCAGCGCCGGGATCTGCGCCCTGACGGAGCGTTCCTGCCAGTTGGACATACGCCAGAAATCGTTGTAGTCACTGGGTTCCAGCCACCGTGTGATGAAGGGCACATCGTACCCCAGAGCCTTTTTCGGCAGGTCGGTCAGGGGGCGGATGTTCAGCACTTTCTCCCAGTCATCGCGTTCCATCAGTCAGGGTGGAAGGTTTTCTGAGACACCGCAAAGGCCCAGGCCAGCATGCCCGAGGTGAAAGACCCACCCGCGGGCAGATCCACAAAGGCGCTGCCCGCGCAGACTACGCTGATCAGAGCTTTCAGGTGGGGGTTGCCGCTGGCAGCGCTGCCCACTGTACATAACCCAGGTAGGACCGCCCACCATACCGATGCGTCCGCTGCACCATGCTGGGCGGCGATCCAGTTCAGAGTGTCGTCGCCGTCCTCCACCTCGTGGTAGTTGGGCAGCCATTCGCCTTCACTGGCGTTTCTGCCGCGCACATCCTGTACTACCACCGCGTAGCCGCGCTGGACGTAACGGTAGTATATCTCACAGCCGTCCTCTTTGCCGTAGGGGGTGCGTACCAGCACTGCGGGCACCGGGGTACTGCAGTTTTTAGGCAGGTATACGTTGGTGGAAAGATGTACCCCGTCCCGCATGGGCACCGGGAAGGTCTGCGCATGTTCTACCGGGAACAGCTGTTCCTCCGGCCAGGTCGAGCGCCACAGGCGCAGGATGGTCTCCTCCTCGGCACCGGTTCCACCAGCACCGTGACCATCTCCCGGGCAGCAGGTGACGGCGATCAGCGCCCTTCTTTCATCTGTTTGTTGTTGGGGAATTTTACATCCCGCTGCAGGTAGCTGCAGCCGTCTTCGCTGGTGTAGCGCTCGCCGCACAGGGAAACTTCCCCGGTGCCATGCAGCCCCGACTCGTAATGGGACAGGTTCTGCCCCAGGGCGGCAAAGTCCATCTTCACAAAGAAACGGTAAAAATCCCGGTCCTGTTCAGTCAGGTCCTGCCAGTCCAGCAGCGCGCCGGTATGCACGTCCAGTTTCCGGATCTGGGGTGTGCCGTCGCCCAGCCGCAGTCTGCCGTACAGGATGCCTGAAACATATAAGTCAAAATTACGCATTTCCGTTTCTCCCGTTTTCCGTTTAGGCGCCGATGAAAGCATGGATGGCATAGGCTACACCGATGCCCACATAGTTGCCCAGGGCACCGGCCAGTACGCCCATGAGCAAGCCGATGTTGATAAGGGTCTTCCACTGGGCGCTGGAGGCGATGAGGCGGCGGTGGGGCCATCCGAGATACAGCCTACGATGGACAGCAGCACATACTCAAAACGGACTTTCAGCAGCCGGGTGATGAGCAGGTGCAGCAGAATGGAACAGGCGATAACACAGAAGCAGAACAGGGTGATGTAGAAGGTGGATCCGAAGAACTGCTTCAGGTCCACCGCAAAGCCGATGGTCACCAGGAACAGCACCGCTACGAAAAGGCCCAGGTCAAAATTGCGCGCAGCTTGCGGACAGCCGGCACCTGTGCCAGGATGATGGAGAAGGTGGTGATGAGCAGGATGCGGCCTGCACTGCGGAACCCTTCTCCGAATACCATCGAGGAGATGCTGGTGGCAGCCCACACGGTGCCAAAGCCGATGGCCAGCAGCCAGGCGATTTCCTGGATGGACCATTCCTTGGAGGTCATCAGTTCCTCGTGGTTGCCATCCCCCAGCAGCTCCGACTCGCTCATTTCATAGGGCCACAGCTTTTTCAGCCATTTGGAACTCTTGTACAGGGCGGGGGTGGCAAACATCAGGATCAGCGTGGGGATGCCCACCACATAGTCGGCGGCATTGGCCGAGGCGATGGTGTTCTTGCTGGCATCCAGCCTACAGCGATGGCGGTCAGGTTGGAACTGCCGCCGGTGTAGGTGCCCACGAACATACCGGCACCTTCCAGCCCTCGTCGATTTTGTTGGCGAACAGTACGCCGAACACCAAAGCTGCCACGCAGACGCTAATACGGCCGAGGCCAACGCAATGATCGGTTCCTTGGATAATTTGCGCATCTGTTTCAGGTCCAGGCTCAGCAGGCAGATGGAAACGGACAACGGCACACAGTAGCCGCTGATGGCATCATAGGTAGGGCTGGAGGTAGGCACGATCCGCAGGTTGGACATCACGATGCCCATGACGATAACCGTCAGGGCCGGGCCCAGCGTTTTGAACACCTTGAACCGCTGCAGCCAGAATCCCAGTGCAACCGTGGCGACCATGATGAACAGGAGCGCGCCTCGGAGGAAAAAATCGTATTCGCCATAATATACCTCTCTGCGGGGTCCGCTTAAAAATCAATATCGATGCCAAGGCCCGGTTTGTCGGACAGGGTGTAGACGCCGCCATTCACGGCAAAACCTCCGGGCATACCCATCTCGGGGTCCACGGCGTACATAAAGCTGTCGCAGTCCGCCTCGGTGATGTTCTGCTTGGCGGCAACCAGACTCACGCCGGCAGCAATGGCCACCTTGGTCTCCAGCATGCAGCCCACCATGCACTGTACATGGTTTGCCTCGGCAATGGCGTTGATCTTTTCCGCCGGGTACAGGCCGCCGCACTTCATCAGTTTGATGTTGATAATGTCTGCAGCATCGATCTTGCAGGCCTTTGCTGCGTCGATGGGGGTGTGGACCGACTCATCCAGCATGACCTGCAAGTCCACCTTGGAACGCACAAAGCGCATACCGTCCAGATCCCAGCTGGGCAGGCACTGTTCCACCGCTTCCACGCCCAGCTCTTCAAAGGCTTTCAGGGTGCGCACCGCATCGCTGACCGTGTAACCCTGGTTGGCGTCCACACGCAGGCGGATGTTGGGGCCCACCGCCTGACGGATCAGGTCAATGCCTGAATATCCTCACTCGGTTGATGCCGGCTTGATTTTCAGAATGGTGAAGCATCCTTTTCCACCCGTTCCCGGCTTCGGCGGCCATGGCTTCCGGTGTGTCAATGCCCACCGTCATGTCCGTGACGATCTGGTTCACGCTGCCGCCCAGCACCTTGTACAGAGGCTGACCCATCAGTTTGCCCTTGATATCGTACAGGGCAATATCCACCGCGGCCTTTGCGAGGTGTTGCCTGACAGCAGGCGGTCCATCATCCTGTGGATGCCCTCAACATCGAGCGGATCCATGCCGATCAATCCGGTGCGGAACAGTTTCAGCGCTTCCAGAACGGTGGCTGCGCTCTCGCCGGTCACCGGTTCAAAGGGCGCGGCCTCACCGATGCCCCACAGACCTTCGTCGGTGGAGATCTTCACCAGCACATTCAGCGAATGATCCTGTACCGCAAAAGCAATACGGAAGGGCTTTTTCATGGGGATACGGATGGTTTCTACCTTTACATCTGTGATTTTCATAGGGTTCCTCCTGCACAATAATTTTTATAAATTTTATAATTTTTTTTATAAATTTTACTATTTCTAAAATTTTTGTCAAGAGCTTTTCTGTTTTTTTCACATTTTTCAGAACATTTTGTAAGATAAGCAAGAAATCATCTGATTTTCTTTAGTAAAAAATTTTATAAATATCGAATTTTTTCTTGCTTATTTACGTACAGGGCATTTTATGATATACTGTAAATAAATTTTTTTGCGAAAAAGCGGAGGTCTTATGCTGGGCGAACATGTTCGAAATATTCGGAAAAAGCGGGGAATCACCCTCAAGGAACTGGCCGAAAAGACTGGTTTGTCCATCGGTATATCTCCCAAATCGAGCGCAATCTCACCGACCCGTCCCTGTCCACCCTGCGTAAACTCAGCGCCGCTCTGGACATCCCCACCTATCTGTTTATGGGAGGTGAGAGCAGCACCGGCCTGACAACCCGTCAGGCGGATATGATGATCCTCTCCCAGCCCAATTCCAATATACGGTATCATCTGCTTACGCCCATGCCCAACGGAAATTTTGTACCTCAGTCGTTGGTCATACGCTTTGAGCTGGAACCCCACTGCAAGGACGGCGACCTGCCGGTGATCCATCCCAGTGAGGAAATCCTGCTGCTGGAACAGGGGCAGCTGGATGTACTGGTGGAGTCCAAGACTACCCGCCTGAACGCCGGAGACACCACTGTGGTGCAGTCCAACCTGCCCCACATCGTTTCCAACCCCGGGGATACCACAGCGGTGGGGCTGGCTGTGTTCACCCCTGCCATTTGGTTTCCCAACAACCGGCGCAGTTTTAACCGCGGTGGCGAAACCTGAATCTTCGCGCCGGCTTGGCGCAGCAGCGCGTTTTCCGGGAAGGTTTTTCACAGACAAACGGGCACGGACGAGCAATGCTCGCCCCTACAAGAGTTTTTTTGCAGCCTGAAAAAATTGCAAGCCGGCGATCTGCCGGCTTGCAATTTTTTTTATCCCCCGCAGAGGGTCTTTTTCGCCGTTCCCTGCCTTTTACTGCCCGGCCAGCGCGATCTGCTCGCGGGTGATGGGCAGTTCATAGAACCGCTTGTGGGTGGCGTGGTAGATCGCATCGGCCACGGCGGGCAGTGGGGTGTTGATGACCACCTCGCCGATGCTCTTGGCACCGAAGGGGCCGGTGCCCTCGTAGCTGCTCTCAAACACGACATGGATATGCCCGATGTCGTTGCGCGCCGGGATCTTGTACTGCATCAGCGAGTTTTCCTGCGGCATGCCGCGGTCATCGTAGGTGACATTCTCGGTCAGCGCCATACCGATGCCCTGCAGGATGCCGCCCTCAGTCTGCACACGGGTCAGGTTGGGGTTGATGGGGGTGCCGCAGTCCACACAGGCGGCATAATCCACCACCTTGACCTCACCGGTCTCCTTGTCCAGCTCAATTTCAGCCGCGCCGACCATGTAGGGCGGGGGCGAAAGGGGCGAGGTGTGGGTCTCGGTGATCTCCAGCGGCACCATGTGGCCGAACTGGGAGCGAATGCCACCTCAGAGAGAGAGACCCTCTTCTCCGGGTCTGCGTTCAGGGAGACGAACTTGCCGTCAAAATCCACGGCATCTTCGGTCGTCTGGAGCAGCTCCGCGCCCAGCTTGCAGATCTGGCCGCGCAGCCGGAGGGCGCACTTCTCCACCGCCTTGCCGGTGACATAAGTGGTAGAGGAAGCGTAGGAGCCGGAGTCATAGGGCGAGGTGTCGGTATCCGCGCCAAAGACAGTGATATTGTCCAGGTCACAGTCCAGCACCTCGGCGGCGATCTGAGCCAGCGTGGTGTCACAGCCGGTGCCCATATCGCAGCGCCGATGATGAGGGAGTAGAAGCCGTCATCGTTTACCTTGAGGGTGGCGCCTGCCCACGTCCATGCCCGGAAATGCCGGAGCCTGCATGGCCATGCCCATGCCCACGGCGCGCACCTTGCCATTGCCAAGGTCGCGCACAGGGTACTTGTTGTCCCAGTCGATCATCTCGTGGACTTTTTTCAGGCAGCGGTCCAGCGCGCAGCTGGTGTTCACAGCGCCGTAATAGGCGGGCATCACATCGCCCTCTTTGACGATGTTCATTTCGCGGATCCTGAAGGGATCCATGTGGAGCCTGGCAGCCAGCTCGTTGACGGCAGATTCCACTGCAAACAGGCCCTGGGTCGCACCATAGCCGCGGTACGCACCGGCAGACATGTGGTTGGTGTAGACCACGTCGCTGACAAAACGGAAGGCTTCGGCCTTGCCGTACAGCGGGATGGACTTGTGACCGGAAAGGCCCACCGTTGTGGGGCCGTGCTCACCATAAGCACCGGTGTTGGACAGGGTGTAGAGGTCGATGCCCTTCACGATGCCGTCCTTGGTGGCACCCAGACGGACGTGCATCTCCATCTCATGGCGGGGCGAAGATGCGGTCTGGCTCTCTTCGCGGGTGAAGATCAGCTTGCAGGGCTTCTTGGTCTTCCAGGTAACAAAGGCCGGATAGATGGCCGAGACCGCCGTCTGCTTGGCACCAAAGCCGCCGCCGATGCGGGGCTTGATGACGCGGATCATGGATTGGGGATGTGCAGGGCGTTTGCCACATTGCGGCGGGTATGGAACACAATCTGGGTCGAGCTGAGGATGTTCAGCCGTCCGTACAGGTCCATCCAGCAGCAAGTGCGGAAGGTCTCCATCATGGCCTGCTGGCAGGCTTGGTGTGGTAGACACGGTCGATGACAACATCGCACTTTGCCAGCACGGCATCAATGTCGCCGTCGCCGCCACGCATCGTGGGCACAGAGGTTGCGCTTGTTGTCGGCACCCACGGGCTCAGGCTCTCCCAGTTGTCCTCCGGGTGGACAAGGATGGGGTTGTCCTTCGCAGTGTGGAAATCCAGCACCGGTTCCAGCACCTGATACTCCACCTTGATGAGCTTCATAGCCTTCTCGACACACTTCTCATCCTTGCCCACCACAATGGCCACCACGTCCCCCACAAAGCGGACGTGGCGGTCGATGACCAGGCGGTCGTAGGGCTGGCTTCGGGTAGGTCTGGCCGGCTGCGTGTAGCGGCGGGCGTTCTGATCCACATCCTCCCAGGTGAAGATGGCCTCGATGCCGGGCACCTTTTTGGCCACGGACGTGTCGATGCGCTCCACCATGGCGTTGGCATGGGGCGAACGGTACAGCTTGACGATCAGGCAGTCTGCCGGGGCCAGATCATCCATGTAAACGGGCTTGCCGGTCACAAGCTGCATGGCATCCTTTTTGCGGAATGCTTTGTTGACGTTTTTCATTCGGCACCCTCCTGTTTTGCTTTCTTCCAGGCGAGGAAATTCTGGATGCCCCGCAGCTGGCCCTCGTAGCCGGAGCAGCGGCAGAGGTTGCCCGCAAGATATTCCTTGATCTCCTCCTCAGTGGGGTATTCCTTTTCCCGGAAGAGGGCGAGGGCGTCATAATAAAGCCCGGGTTGCAGAAGCCGCACTGCTCCGCACCCTGATCGGCGATAAAGCGCCGAACTCAGCAGCCTCCTCCTGCAGGCCCTCCAGCGTGGTCACCCTGTGGCCGTCGGCACGGGCTGCCAGCACAGAGCAGGACAGCACCGGCACATCGTCCAGAAAGACGGTGCACAGGCCGCAGTTGGAGGTCTCACAGCCGCGCTTGACACTGTAACAGCCGTGTGCGCGGACAAAATCGATGAGCAGGGTGTCCGGTGCGGCCTCTGCCGTGATCTTGGTTCCGTTCAGAATAATATTCACCTGCATCTTGTCTCACCTGTTCCCTTCCAATTTCAGCACAGCGCGCTTGACCAGCACCCCGGCCAGATGATTGCGGTATTCCGCACTGCCGCGCATGTTGCTCTCCGTCCGGATGTTTGCCCGCACCTCAGCGGCAAAGCGGGCGGCGGTCAGCTCCGGCGTTCGGCGGCATTGGGCTGCAGGGTATACAGCACTGCCTTGCCGGGCCGGGCACCAATGGCGACCCGGAAGCCCCCGGCTGTTTTCGCGGCGGCACAGGTCAGCACCGGGAAATCCGTCTGGCTGTTGCGCACCGACTGATAGCAGAATGCTGCCTGCTCTTTCGGCACGATGACCCGCACCAGGATATCCCTGTCGTACGGGCGCTGAGCATACTCCGAAAGCGGCACGATGCCGCCCTTGTAGAGCTCCACCGAAGCGTTCAGGGCCAGGAACATGGTCAGAACATCGGAAAAGCCAAAACGGCTGTAAATGCTGCCGCCCACGGTGCAAGGCTGCGCAGCTGCACACCCACAATGTGGCGCACAGATTCCCGCACAGCGCCGTCCGTGTAGGCATTGAGCCCTCGTGGAGCTCGATCTGCCGCAGGGGCACCATGCCCCGAC
>ENA-OQCS01001087-OQCS01001087.1-human-gut-metagenome-genome-assembly--contig:-NODE-1087-length-14563-cov-8.161333_pt1 | contig 14563 bp, 18 predicted proteins | sample MGYA00242757_ERZ504575 | MGnify/ENA primary metagenome ERZ504575 (study PRJEB26092, sample SAMD00036297) | human gut metagenome | host: Homo sapiens | study: EMG produced TPA metagenomics assembly of...
GTGGCGGGCGTGGGTATCTATGCCGCCTCGCTGGGCATCTCCGAGTACCGTGCGCAGCGTGAAGAGCGTCTGTTCCAGCCCGATGCCATGGGCGGTGCTGCCAATCTCAATCAACATCAAAGTGAGTTCAAGACCGCCTCGATTCCGGCTCAGCAGCAGGATGCGACTCCTTACGCTGCGGCTTCTGCTTCTCAGGCTCAGGCGGAGCAGTCTACCTCGGCATACCTTTCCGGCCTGACTGGTGCGTTCCAGCGCCGTCATGCCGATGATGGTGTCCCTACCATCGCTCGAGCCGCAGATGCTATGGACGAGGCCGAGGCTTGGTCCATGATCGACAGTATGCTCGACGACGATTCGCCGGTGAGCTGCGACCCTGCACACTCGCGCGACGTCTATCAAGTCGCCATCGACGAGCTTACCAACGGCGGGCAGACCGGCTCCTTCAATCGTGACGACATCGCCGCCGCGGCGCGCGCCGTGTCGGGCTCCCAGGCCGCCCCTGCGGGCAGCACGGCGGCTTCGTGGCACTCGTTGCAACGCGGCAGCCAATACGCCTACAACGCTACCTCGGGCGACGCGAACGCTTCTGCCGATTATTCGTACGTTGATGAAGCCATTACCGCGGACGAGGAGGCCGTTGCCGCCCGCCGTGCCGCCGAGAGCTCGCTTTGGGGCGCTCCTGCTCAGCAGCAGCGGCTGAGGCTGCGCCGTACAACGCAAACCTCGCCAGCATGCCTATCATCTCCGGTGCCGCGGACATCGATCTTGACGACCTCGATGAACCTGCAGCCATCACCGCATCGATTGATGCCCAAGATCGCATCGACACCGGCGACCTTCCGGACGCCTCGCTCGAGGTCGATGTCCCCATGGCCGATTACTCGGGCCACGAGGACATGTGGGCCGCCGCCACCGCGATTCTGGATGAGATTGACGAGCCCGCTCCTGTTGCAGTCCCCACTCCCGTCGCTGCCCCTCAGCCTGCTGCTCCCGCCTATGTCGCCGTCACAGCGCTGTGTTCCCCGAGGATACCGCCCGTATCTCGCGCGAGAGCATCGAGCGGGCCGAGGCTATTGCCGCCGGCATTATGGAAAATCGTCGTCACGAGCGCGTCAATCAGATCCTCGAGGAAGAGATCGAGCGCCTGCAGTCCTCTACCGCCAAGCGTACGGGCCGTGCCTATCTGAGCGTTATCGAGGGCGGTACCGCCAGCTTCGCGCCGCTCCGCGCGGAGGCATAACTTCTGCATGGTTAAGATGAATCGAAAATGGGCGGTCGTGACCTGCCTGATGGCGCTCTTGATCTGGGGCAATTCGCTGGTTCCCGGCTCGGGGTCGGGCTCGCTGAGCCTAACGGTCATGGAAGCTATCCGCGGTTTCCTGCACGGCGTGGGACTTCCATATGAATGGGTGACCAACTTTGTTGTTCGCAAGTGCGCGCATTTTACCGAGTATATGGTGCTCGGCATCCTGGCAACGCACGCTTTTGATTTTGAGGGCCGGCACACCTTTGACGTGCTGCTGCCCACGGCGGTGTTCCTGCTGCTGATTCCCTCGATCGACGAGACGATTCAGCTCTTTGTGCCGGGACGCGCCGGCATGATCACCGATGTGATGATCGACTGCTGTGGAGCGGCAATGGGCGTTGTGCTCCGATATCTCTTACGGTCGCTGATGTACGCCAAAAGGCCGCTAGGACGTATTGTTTGGTCCTAGGCGGCCTTTTTTATTTGAGGGCTTATATGAGGCGTGGTGGCGTCGTTCCATTGGTCGGATTTGCTGGGCGCGCCACGCCCCGTGGGTGCGTCTGTTACTGAAGCGCCTGTGCGCCCAGGGCAAGGCAACCCATGATGCCCTGCTTGCCCTCGAGGCTGTTGTTGACAATGTAGGTATCGATGTCGTTGACCTCGGGCGTGACGATATAGCCGTTGAGCATTTCGGCACATTTCTTGCGTGCGAGCGGCACGATGGGGGTGTGGTCGGCCACGCCGCCGCCGATGATGATCTTTTGCGGCGCGTAGCACAGCGTGTAGGTCATGAGCGCCTGTGCCAGATAGCCGGCGAGCAGGTCCATGGCCTCCGGGTCATCGGCCATGTCTCCGGCGCTCTTGCCATCCCAGCGCTTTTTAACGCCGGGGCCGGCGATGAGCCCTCGAGACAGTTGTCGTGGAAGGGGCAGGCGCTGTGCTCGCCAATGGTGTCGCGCGGGTCGCGCGTGACCAGGATGTGGCCGGCCTCGGGATGCATCATGCCGTGCACGAGCTTACCGCCCGAGAGCACGCCGGCGCCCACGCCGGTGCCGATGGTCAGGTAGACCACGTCGGTGAGGCCCTTGGCGCAACCAAACGTGACCTCGCCCAGGCAGGCGACGTTGACGTCGGTATCGTAGCCGCAGGGGATATTGAGCTCGTTTTGGATAGTGCCCAGCAGGTCAAAGTAGCGCCATGCCGTTTTGGGCGTCTCCAGGATCTTGCCGTATTGGGGCGAGGCAGGGTTGACTGCGGTGGGGCCAAAGGCGCCGATGCCCAGCGCGGCGATGCCCTTGTCGGCAAACCATGCGTTGACGGCCTCAACGGTCTCCTGCGGGGTCGTGGTCGCGATCTGCTCGCGCTCTAGGACCGTACCGTCCGCATAGCCCGTGGCGCAGACCATCTTGGTGCCACCGGCCTCGAGCGCTCCGATAAGCTGCTGCTCTGCCATAGTATTCCTCTCTCTGGGACGAGTTGCTCCGTGACTAAAGTATAGAGCTCTAAACTATTTAAGAAAGCGCTATAGAAAGAAGCCTCGCAACGCGGCGGGCGGTGCGGGGCTTCTTTGGTTGCTTTAGTTGCCGGGCCGTCCTTACCCGCGCGGCTTGATTTTATCACGTAGCGACTTGAGGTTCTCCAGCGCCGCGTTAAGCGTCTCGTCTCGCTTGGCAAAGTGGAAACGAATCAGATGGTTGACGGGCTCGCGGAAGAAGCTCGAGCCGGGCACGGCGCCCACGCCCACCTTAGACGCGAGGTCCTCGCAGAATTCGAGGTCGCTGTCATAGCCAAACTCAGAGATGTCCATCATGACGTAGTAGGCGCCCTGCGGCACGTTGTGCGTGAGGCCGATGCTGCCGAGTCCCTGACAGAACAGGTCGCGCTTGGCGGTGTAGAGGTCGAGGACCTCCTGGTAATAGCTGTCGTCGAAGTTGAGGGCGGTGACGACAGCTTCCTGCAGGGGAGCGGCGGCACCCACGGTGAGGAAGTCGTGGACCTTCTTGATGCGCTCGGTGATCTGGCCGGGGCAATGGTGTAGCCCAGACGCCAGCCGGTGATGGAGTACGTTTTGGACAGCGAGCTGCAGCTGATGGTTCGCTCGAACATGCCGGGCAGCGTGGCCATATAGACGTGCTCGTGGGGCGCGTAGACGATGTGCTCGTACACCTCGTCGGTGATGCAGTAGGTGTCGTACTTTTTGCAGAGGTCGGCGATAAAGGTGAGCTCCTCGCGCGTAAAGACTTGCCGCAAGGGTTGGAAGGGTTGCACAGGACGATGGCCTTGGGGTCGTTGTCGCGGAAGGCCGCCTCGAGTGTCTCGCGGTCAAAGTCGAATGTGGGCGGGTTGAGCGGCACGTAGATAGCTCGGCACCCGAAAGGATCGTGTCGGCGCCGTAGTTCTCGTAGACGGCGAGAAGATGACGACCTTGTCTCCGGGGTTCGTAACCGTCATCATGGCGGCCATCATGCCTCGGTGGAGCCGCAGGTGACTACGATATTCTCGTTGGGGTTTACCGACATGCCCATAAAATGCTCCTGCTTGGCGGCAAGCGCCTCACGCATGGCCTGGGAGCCCAGGTGATGGAGTACTGGTGGTAAAGCGGCTTGGGGTCGGTGGCGATGGTGCTGAGGCTATCGAGCAGCTGCGCTGGGGGATCGAAGTCAGGGAAGCCCTGCGAGAGATTGACAGCGCCGTACTTATTGGAGATGCGTGTCATGCGGCGGATGACCGAATCGGTAAACGTTGCCGTGCGGTTGGAGAGTTCTTTCATGACGGTCCTTTCGAGCATTTGCAGTGGGGCAAGTTTACTCCTATGAAACCGGTGGGATTTGCTCGAAATGGTCTCGAAAAACTCTTTTCAAAATTCTTGAAAATTGGGGCTTGCATCGCGTGGCGTTCCTTGCAATAATAGTCGAGCGCGAAGCGCACAGGACACGGTGGGTGTAGCTCAGTTGGCTAGAGCGACGGGTTGTGGTCCCGTAGGTCGAGGGTTCGAGTCCCTTTACCCACCCAGTTTTTGCTTCGTGTTGATATCGGGTCGTTAGCTCAGTTGGTAGAGCAGGGGACTCTTAATCCCAAGGTCCAGGGTTCGAACCCCTGACGGCCCACCACACGATATCTCCTCTAAAGTCCGCCACAACGGACTTTAGCTTTGGGTCGTTAGCTCAGTTGGTAGAGCAGGGGACTCTTAATCCCAAGGTCCAGGGTTCGAACCCCTGACGGCCCACCAAAGCAAGTTAAGACGGTCAACTTCGGTTGGCCGTCTTTTTTGTTGACCTTGCATGGGGTCGAACCCGAGGCTTATAGGACAAAATGTGTGTCCACGTTGGGGGCATCGGCGCAGGTCGATGCCCCTTTTTCAGCCGTTTAAATTCCGTGCCCGCTTTTAACCGCTCGGACAGAATGTGTGTCCGGTTGCCTATCGTTCCCGCAGGTAGATAACCTTTTCCGGAACCGTTAAATATCCTTTCGGAAGAGGTGCCCATGAAGGCCGTTTATTGCCCCTACTGCGGCGGTCGGACCAAGCGCAACGGCAGGACCTCATCGGGGTCCCAGCGGTGGAGGTGCACGGCCTGCGGCGCGTCGACGACGGTGAGGTACGACGACACGGCGACGAGGCTGGACGAGTTCCTCGGGTGGCTCCTCTCCAAGGACTCCCAGGCGGCGATGCCGGGCGGCGGGCGGTCCTTCAGGCGCAGGACGGCCGAGTTCTGGGAGGTCTGGCCGATGCCGTCCCCGACGGCGAGCTGCACCGCGTGCTCCACGTCGACGGGATCTGGGTCGCGCGCGACCTCGTCGTGCTCATATGCTGCAGCGGCGAGAGGGTGGTCTCCTGGTACATGGCGAGGTCGGAGAACTCGAGGCGTGGTCGGCCCTCATGTCGCCGATCCCGGCGCCGAGGTGGTCGTCACCGACGGCGGGAGCGGGTTCGCCAAGGCCGTGCGCGAGACCTGGCCGCGCACCAGGGTCCAGAGGTGCACCTTCCACGCCTTCTCGCAGGTCAAGCGCTACACGACGACGCGGCCGAAGCTCCAGGCGGGACGCGAGCTCTACCTCATCGCGCGCGACCTCATGGGCATCGAGACGCTGCACCAGGCCGAGCTCTGGGTCGAGCGCTACCTCGACTGGTGCGGGTTCTGGGCCGACTTCCTGGAGGACAGGACCGTGGTGGACGGCAGGAGGGTCTACACCCACGAGAGGCTGAGGCGGCGCGCTCGTCGCTGTCGTCGCTGGTGTCGGCGGGGACGCTGTTCACCTACCTCGACCCCGCCCTGGCCAAGCCGGCCCGCTGCCGTCGACCAACAACATGATCGAGGGAGGGGTGAACTCGCAGCTGAGGGCCGTCCTGCGCAACCACCGGGGCTGACGTCGGTCAAGCGCGTGAAGGCGGTGTTCTGGTGGTGCCACGCGCACTCGGGGGACGCGAGGACGGCGCGCGAGAAGCTCGCCGCGATGCCGACCGACGCGGACATCGACTTCCTGTTCAGCGTCTGCTCCGCCTCGCGTCGCGCGAGGACGGAGGGCCGGAGTGGGGCGACAGGGCCGTGTGGGAGGACCTCCACCACAGGGACCGTACCCGTTCTGGCTGGATTAATGGATAGAAACGGATGTTCTATCGGGACACACATTTTGTCCTATAAGCCTAATATCGGGCGGGAGTCAGCCGCTCTGATAGAATCGTCCTTGCTGTCGGCAGCCCTCGTGCCGGGCAGAGCCTCCATTTGATGGGAGGTGATGCCCATGACCGATTTCACCGAGCTCGTGAAGCTCCTGACCGCTATGGTCTCGCTCCTCACGGCCCTTGTCGGCCTTTCCAAGGCACTCAAGCAGGTTCGAAGCCCAAAAAGAAAGGCCACCGTCGCTAAGACGATGACCTAACTCTACTAAGCAACGGCTCTGCCCAGCTCACCACAACTTGGGCTGCCGTCGGCATCATTTTACCCTCCTGACGAGGAATTCGTCCATATTTCAAAAATCAAATCCTGTTCGCGCGTGGGCGTAAACTTTTAGTTGGGCAAATCCGGCAGATTGGAGCTTGAAACATGAGGGATATGCACCTCATGTCGCTCATAAAACGTCTCCTGACCTCGAAGGAGAACGTTTTTTAGCGACAGAAGGAGACATAAATATGATCTGGTTTACCAGCGACACCCACTTCGGGCATGAGAACGTGCTGAAGTTCACCGGCCGCCCGTGGGAGACGATTTGGCAGATGAACGACGCCATCGTCGACGGCATCAACGGCAGGATTGCCGTGGACGACGAGCTCTACATCCTGGGGGATTTCTCATTCAAAATGACCGCCCAGGACGCCTATGCCCTGCGCAAGCGGATCGCCTGCAGGCGCATCCACCTCGTCCCGGGAAACCACGACAAGGACTGGACCCAGCCGGCGGTCGCGGGCGCGTTCACCGTGGAGCCGACGATCTGCGTGCTCAAGATCGACGGGCAGAAGATCGTCCTGAGCCATTACCCCATGGCCGACTGGCAGGGCATGAACCATGGATCGTGGCACCTCCACGGGCACATCCACAGCAGCGGCGGCGCGTACAACGAGTTCAACCGCAAGCAGGGCCTTCTGCGCTACGACGTCGGTTGCGATGCCAACGGGCACTCCCCGGTGAGCCTCGACGAGCTGAGGGAATGGTTCGCCGGAGTCGACGAGCCGTGCGGTCGGGTGAAATGGCCCTGGTGGGTCAACGAGACCGGCGACAGGCAGGTCGAGCGCGAGCTGGCGGCGTACAAGAGAGAAGAGGTGATTCGATGACGGTCTATGTGACGGGCGACATCCACAGTGGGCTCGACATGCAAAAGCTCCGCGACTGGGAGCTTGGCGATAGCTTACCAGCAATGACTACCTCATCGTCGCCGGCGACTTTGGCTTTCCGTGGGATTTCTCTGCCGAGGAATGCGCCGACATCGCCTGGCTGGAGTCGCGCCCCTACACGGTACTGTTCGTCGACGGCAACCACGAGCGCTTCGACCACTGGGAGGAACGCCCCATGGAACCGTGGCATGGCGGGCTGACGCAGCGCCTGTCGGATACTTCGTCTATCCGCCGCCTCATGCGCGGGGAGGTCTTCGAGCTCGACGGCTCGACGGTCTTCACCATGGGCGGTGCCACGAGCGTGGACAGGGAATACCGCGTGCCCTATTCCAGCTGGTGGCCTCAGGAGCTCCCGGACGAGCGCGATTTCGATACCGCGCGGGCAAGGCTCGACGAGGTCGGCTGGAAGGTCGACTGCGTCATCACCCATACCTGCGCCACGCGCATGCTCTCGCCGACGCTCTACCCGGACCCAGGCTGGGAACGCCTGATGTGGACCGGCTGACCGGATTCCTCGACGAGCTCGAGGACCGCCTGGACTACAAGCGCTGGTATTACGGACATTTTCACCGAGACGGCAATCCGGACGAACGGCACACGGTGCTGTATGACCGGATCGTGAGGCTCGGGGACAAACTCCTACCGTGGGGCGCGTACTGATGACGGTCTATGTGACAGGCGATGTCCACGCAGGGCCGAGTATGGGGCCAGCAGATTCGCCTTCAAATCTTGGCCGCTGGGGCGCACGCTGACGCGCGATGACGTGGTGATCGTGGCCGGCGACTTCGGCTTTGTCTGGGACGGCTCGAATGCTGAGAGGTATTGGCTCGACTGGTTCGAGTCGAAGCCCTGGACCACGTGTTTCGTAGACGGCAACCATGAGAACCACCACGCCCTGGCAGAACTGCCGGTGCGGGAGTGGAGCGGCGGTCTCGTCCATGAGGTACGACCGCACGTGCTGCACCTCATGCGCGGAGGGGTATTCGACATCGCGGGAACACGGTCCTTGCCATGGGCGGCGCCGCGAGCAACGACAGGCAGTATCGCAAGGAGGGGAGGAGCTGGTGGCCCGAGGAGATGCCGAGCGAGGAGGAGATGGACCACTGCCGCGCCTCGCTCAACCGCGTAGGCTGGAGGGCCGATTACGTGGTGACGCATGAGGCTCCTGCTGCCCTGGCAGAGAGCTGTGCCGGGAGCGCGGACGTGAGTACCGTGGGGATCAGCTGCAAACCTTCCTGGGCGAGCTCGATGGGCGGCTCGACTACCGCGCTTGGTTCTTCGGGCACTACCACGGTGACGAGTGGCGTGACGACAGGCACCGTCTGGTCTATCGAGACATCGTGCCGATCGAAAGTGCTGCGCCCGGTTCTCAGTTCTAGAAACCCCCTAGAAATGCTCTAGGGGGTTTCTAGAAAATTAGATGCTATGCGGCCTACTCGATCTTCATCTGGGTCATGACCTCGATCTTGGCCTCGGCCACGGCCGCACGCTGCTCGGAGGCGGCAAGGCGGTCCTTGAGGGCGGCGACCTCGGCCATCAGGTCGCGCTGGGCCAGGAGTGCGTCGTTCAACTCGGCTTGGGCTTTCAGCGCGGCGTCACGCTCGCCGCGCAGTCGCTCGATCTCATCGACCATGGCCACGGCCTCGGCATGGAGTTGGACGACCTGCCTGTCGAGTTCCCGAGCATCGGCAAGATATCTGACGCTCGCGGCATGGAGCTCGTTGTTCTCGAGCTCGAGGCTCGCGGTATCGAGTTCGAACTTCTCCTCTATAAAGGCGACCCGCTCATTGCAGTCGGCCTCAATCTTTTCATTCCGATCCGTCGCCTCGGCGAGCTTGCGGCTGAATTCATCCACCTGGGCCACGAGCAGTGCGTTCTCGGTCCTGAGGTCGGCAGTCTCGCGCAGCAGCTTCTCCCGCCATGTCGCCTCGATCCGCTCGGCAGCCTCATCGAGGACGGCCTTCACGCCGGATGTCTCACTGATTTTCTTTTCGCTCGGATTGTCTGCATGGTGCGGCACTCCAATCAACAACGGCATGGCTCCGCCATGCCATATGGCTGGGAACAATGCACGGCCGCTGTTGATTTGTAGTCATCCTGCGATCGGTGAGTTCTAAAAGGCGTCTCAAGTCATACGTTATGCGTTCACGCAGGGGGTTTCAGTTGGAGAAATACCGCACTCTTATATAGTAGCGCACTCGGATTTATCTTCTGACGCCCACCAATCCGCGTTCACGGAGGATGCGGTACAAAGTCGATTTCGATATACCGGTGGCGGCGCAGATGTCGGGGATGGGCGTTTCCCGCGCAAGGTAGAGTTTCACGGCAGCATCGGCCTTGACGTCCGCGATGCGCGGGCGGCCCCCGACGTTGCCACCATGGTTCCGTTTTACGGCGATGCCCTCGGCCTGGCGCTGCTTGATCAGGTCGCGCTCGAGCTCGGCGGTGCAGGCGTGAGTGCCGAGGACGAATCGACCGAAGGCGGTATCGAGGTCGACCGGCTGTTTCAAGGAAGTTAGCTTCACGCCGAGATTTCGGAACATAAGGTCGTAGTTCAGCAATTGCCTGGTCGATCTGGTTAGGCGCTCCCAGGACTCGACTACCACTTCATCGCCGGCCTTCATCTTCTTGAACAGATGCTTCTGCTGAGTTCGGTCGCCGTCCTTGGCACCCGTGACCTTGTCTTTGTAGATATGGCCATAGGGCACGCCGGCGTTGACCAACGCTCGATTTGCCTATCTAGCTTCTGATCCTTCGTGCTCACGCGAGCGTATCCGTATCTGGTCATTTTCAGCCTCCTGCCTTGTCTTTTGATTTTCTCATGGGAATGCAAGTGGAGGTTTTGACACTGGGTTTTGGCACTCGCTGTTCACGGCATCGAGGGTTCGGTTTTCGAGTGCGCGCGGCATACGTTTTGGAACCGACGCCATAGAAAACGGGGCCGGCAGATGGCAGAACCCCGCTGAATGCCGGCCAAATAGCTATTCTGCAGCCCGTCTGCCCACTTCAGTGCAGCGGCAATAGGTCTACTGCCACGCCTTGGGGAGAATCACGCCGGGTGCCCAGGCATTGAAATCCTTTTGGTTGGCAACGTTATCGACATTCCAGCTTGAGCAATCGAGCTTGAGCGATGAACAACCGTAGAACATGGCTGACGCGTCGGTTACATTTTGTGTGTCGAAACCTCCGACCTTAAGAGACTTGAGGGATTTACATCCATCGAACATGTCATGCATATCCGTTACATTGCTAGTATCAAAGCTGTCCAGGTCAAGAGCTGTGAGGGCGGAACAGCCGGAAAACAGATGGTACATATACTTGACGTTACGGGTGTTGAAATTACTCAAATCCAGGGATGTGAGAGATGCAAGCCCATTGAACGCCGACTCCATTTCGACAACGGATGCGGTGTTGAAATGGGAAACATCTAAGGCTGTAAGCCACTGCAACCTGCAAAAGCTCCTCCCATATACATCAATGAGGCCGTATCCCATTTTTCGATGCCCGGTATGGTTTTCAGGGATTTACAGTCGCTGAAAGCCCATGAAATCGAAAAGCACCGGCTCATATCCCAGCCACTTGTGTCGAAGTTCTTCAAGCTCGTGCAGCAATAAACAAAGTCACTTAGGTCTACTGGATGAAAGTTTTTGGGGGACTCTAAAGTAACAAGCGACGAGCAGCGAAGGAAAGCACAACGCGCGGTATCCGTCTTTGCACAATCCAAATTGCTTAAGTCGGCAATAGTTAGATTTGGCATCCTCATGAACCAACCGTCGATTGACGTCGGGGCAATGCCTTCGTCAACAACGGTAACGGTTTGATGCGATCTTGGCGGCTCCACCACGGCAGCGTTGGGCAAGTCCAGTCATGGGCCATGCTATCATCCGTTGTCCGCACCCAGTAGCGTGTGGTTTCAAAGCCCGTATAGACCTCGCTGACGGTCTTGAATTCGAAATTGTCCCCGACTTTGGGAACCTCTTTTCTTTTGTAAAAGCAAAGGCTATCGTCGTCTGCGGAATACACGGCGAACGCGGTTTCGGTCTGATCGTCAGACCCGCCGCCGAAAACGTCCTCGCCGCTACCGAACCACCCGCCGATCGTATTCCCGACCTCGCCGACCTGCCCGGCGACTTTGGCGCCGAAAGCAAGAAGCCCTGCGCCGATCACCACAACCGCGAGCAGCACGATGACGTATTCGACGGCATCGCCACCGCGCTCGGGGTGACACCTGTTCGACAGATTTCTGATGCGGGAGGTAACTCTAGATATAGGCATGGAAGGTCTCCGTTCGACGACGAGTCTCCCGCCCATATCCAGATATTCGTTTTGCAAGCACCGTATAAGAGTACACCCAAAGCACCACAAGGTGCCGCCGCCCAGCTCAAGGCCGAAAAATCGACCTCACCAGATGCGTTTTAAGGCATCTGAAAGCAGATGCCCCTAACGGGTATCCAGGTATTCCTTTTCTGGGCTGTATTTGCGATTACAGCAAGCCGTCTACCTGCGGCTTTGTGGAATTTGCTACTGTCGGAGGAGAATCGTGTCCGCGGAGTTACCCCCTGTTTTTATCGTAACAGCTGATTCTGGGGACGTTTCACTGTGCCGCTTCGACATACGTTTTGAGACGTTGAATATGAACAATAACAGAGGTGTACCAGTTAACTGGGGCAGTCGCAGGTTCAGTTAAAATTGATGCCACGGCTGTAAAATGAAGCAGGGTCGAAACGAAGCAGTTCCCGGGCAATTGGCGTCCGGCCAGACACTTCGGTTCGGCCCTTTCTTTTCAGGATTCTGGACTGATAAATGTCACTCCGGCAATTCAAAACTAGCGAGGCGTGTCGGCGCGCGAGTAGTCACCGCGATCGACAACGCGATCGTCCATCTGTCGCGACACGGCGCTACCGCTGTGCGCCTGGCCGGCGGCGCGAACACGGTCGTCGCCGGCATCGACAACGCCGCCGGCATAGCGGTTGCGAATCTCCCTTGCGTAGCCGCGACGCGCAAGAAGCTCATCGCGAACCGCCGGATCTTCGAGCAGATCTTCATCGCACTTCGGCGCAATGAATTTAGGGAACGAATTGTAAGCAACGCCCTTGCTCGCCTTCGCTTGCTCGACCCACGCCGAATACGCTTTTTTAAGCCGTTGGATGTAAATCTCACAGCGCTTCTCGTATGGAAGTGCTCGCTCGGCTTCCAGCACGTTATTTTTGAAAGCAGCCTCAAGCTGCTTGATTGCGAACCGACCGTCAAGACGGGTCAGGTTGAAGGTACATTTCGGATTACCGGCCTCTTTGATATCAAGATCTGTCGCATAGACTCGATTGTTCTTGATGAAAATGTCTACGCCCCATGAGGCAAGTATCTTTTTGAACTGATTCATATTCTTCGGATGACCTTCATCGATTGCAATATGGATCAGCTCGCGCAGATTGTTTTTATAACTGTACTCACCCCGCTCAACGATTTTCTTTTCCGTGTCGCGCGGCTGGCGATCACGAATCTTCGAATTCTGCTTTCCTTTTTCGAGCTGAGTAAGATTCCAGGCCTTATCAAGCTCGCGGACCCACGCAGCTCGTTCGAACTTTCCGCGCCGCCCACCCGTCTCGCAACGTTTACCCGTCAAAAGATCCGTGCGGTTAATCGCCATATGGACCGCGTAGCGTTTTCCCGCCTTATCGCTTTCCTCATGCAACGCGACAATCACTTGTTGATGCGGGTAGTGTTTCGCAAGCCATTGCTCCGCGTAGGCCATACACGCATCGGGGGTCATCTTGCCTCCGTTGCAGCTGCACTCCTCGGGCAGAAACGCGAGAATCTGATGAAGCATCGTTATGTTCTTCGCGCCGGCACGCGCGGGCCTGTCGTGATGGAACATCTTCCGCGTCATAGCCATTTCGGAAAACCAGTGCTTTCCGTTCGCGAGGTTCCAGCCGCCGCGGGCCAAAGCATTCTTTCCGTTAATGTACTTGCGCAGGTGCTTCGCGTAGCGCTCGGACGAAACACCTTTCTGCTTAACGACGGTCATCGAGCTCACCGCCATCGGTGAAATAGCGCTGTTCGAGCTCTTCGATGAAGAGAGTGACTTTACGGGCATTTTGGTAAACCTTTTCAAGCGTTCGGAAAACCGCCTTCTCGTTGTAGGCCGGAAGCCCTTGGGCGTTCACGAAGTACATCAGCTGATTGAGGTTCGTCCCCTCGCGATACAGCTCGTGATAGATTTTCGCGACCTGGCTCATATCGAAATCGATCTTCTCGATTTTCCCAGTAAGCATCACGCGGCGGGCATACGCACTGACGGTCGTGCCGAGCGCATCCGCCTGCTTGCGGATTGTCTCGTGCTCCCCATCGGTGACCTTAACGTAAATTGTTTTCGAACGCGCTTCATGCAAATCGCCTGAAACAGTTTGCAGCTTTTTACTGCGGCCGCCGTCATCATTTTTGGAAATGAATAGGTCATCACTCCGATGAACCAATGCATAGCGAATGAGTTCGGCTTTAGTCATGCCAGCCTTTTCCGCCAGAGCGGAAAGCGTTTCGTATTCTTCAGAAGTGAGTGTCGCCTTAACGGTATGCGGACGTTTGCAACTCATCATGCCATGCCCCCAGGAAAGCAGAGCGAATCGGTGAGGCCACCGATTCAAAAACCGATATGAGATTGCTTTCCTTTTTTAGGAGCGACTGACGTCGCGCCGATTTTTGAAGTGACGGCGTCACTTCCCTTAGAAATGAAGGCGAACTTCATTTCTACTTTATCGCCGTGTGAGGTGATAGACAAGATGTGTTGGCAGATAAAAGGGGCGAGTATGGCCCCATTTATCTAGTCCAACACCAATCTTGCAATCTCCGGAACGGTGATTGGGCGAAACGCAGTGTAGACATGGAATGAGAGGCCTCATTCCAAGCGAGAGGCCTCGCGTTGTCGAAACGAAAGTGAAGACCGTGAGCGAAAGCGAACTTTTAACGCGAAGGATGCTGAGTGTTAAGAGTTCGCTGTAGCGAGAGCGGAGCGGTGATGCGAATGCGAGGGATGCCGAGTATTTGCGTTACCGCGCAGCGGGTTTGCGGCGCCCGCGCCGCAAACATTCGACTTGTCGAATCGTTTTTTCGTAACGCCCGCGAAAAAGTTGAGGCAGCTTTCGACATTTCAATGACGCGGAGAGTCTTTAGTGAGACTCGTAGCGTTGTTGGATTGTCGAAAGGTACCGCGAATCGCATTACGATTCGGATTAGCGAATCGATTTTCATGCGGCGGTCAAGCCGCCTATGATCGCGACCTTCGGTCGCGATCGATTTTCAAAAAACTCGCGTTTTGTTTTGACGCGATTTGAAATGCGATATGAAAAAACGAAACGCCCGCGCGAGTGGTAGTGTCGGAAATGTTGGTGTAAGGGCCACTTCGGACCCCTGTCCCAGACCTGGAATCTGTTGATATCCTACGCCGGCTCCACGCTGTCGGCAAGTTCCAGGCTGGATTCGATCATCTTCCTGGC
>ENA-OQCS01001088-OQCS01001088.1-human-gut-metagenome-genome-assembly--contig:-NODE-1088-length-14514-cov-1.696184_pt1 | contig 14514 bp, 17 predicted proteins | sample MGYA00242757_ERZ504575 | MGnify/ENA primary metagenome ERZ504575 (study PRJEB26092, sample SAMD00036297) | human gut metagenome | host: Homo sapiens | study: EMG produced TPA metagenomics assembly of...
TATTTACCGGAAGCACTCAGTTGCGTAGCATGAACTCCTTGCAAACCTCCCGAAGTCAATTCGTAAGAAGTTCCCTTTTCAGATCCAGGCGTGACGTTCCGACATACAGAGCATCACCATAACTGAACGAGCTCAGCATTGACGGCCTTGTGGAAGAGAAAAACAACGCCTTTCCCTTAATATCGAAACCGAGGATGTCCAGGACTTCCCACTCGCCTTCCGTCAACTGCTTCAACTGTTCTCCCTTCGTATTATACAGATACAAATGATTATAACCATCACGCCGGCTCTGCCAGATAAACTGATCCGGATTGTTCGGCAGGAAAAGCACCGGATGTTGCGGCTCTACATAATGTTCGTTCTTTTCGGTAAAACAAATCCGCCTCTTTATCACCTGTCAAGGCAGAATAGCGTACCAGGTGCATCTCGTTCTGATCCCGGTTCAGTTCGGCAATATAAATGCTCTTTTCATCCGGCTCCAGGTAATATTCGTCAGATACTTTTCCTTCGGTAATCCGGTTTTCAACCAGACGGTTTTCCGGTCGCCAGGTTGTAGACACCGACTGTCACCTCATGGCTTTTCATCCCAGCCATCGGATATTTGTGCGGTTCGGCTTTCGCGCAACGGGCAGTAATGTCGACAAACGGATAATCCGTCACCATGCTTTCATCCATCCGGTAAAAAGCCAGCGCCGAACCATTCGGAGACCAAAAAGTCCCTTTATGGATACCGAACTCGTTCTGATGAACGGACTTCCCGCAAACAACACCTTCAGCGTTTCGTCCGTCACGATACTGACAGCGTTATCCGGCGAAAGGATTTTCAGGTTGTCCTCCTCCGTAAAAGCCAAATAACCATTGGCCGGACAAAAGTCGAAGTTCTCCCAGGAACCATTCAGATCATACATGCTTACAATCCTGTTTTCCACAAAATCGTAATGGAAACGATGGTGCTTGGCATTAAAAGCAAGCACCGGCTGATCTTTGTAAGGAACCGAGAAGAAGGGCATACCGCCAACCGACTGCGCACCGGCCACCGCAAGCGCTTCGTTCAACTGCTGGCGAGTAAAGGCGACTTTCACCGCCTTTGTCGATTCTCCACTCATCATGCTGTCACCCTTGACATACAGATATGTGTCTCCACACCACTGCAACTGTTTCAAGTTGCGAGGCACAAAACGACTTTGCGTCTTTCCACCGGGAATCAAGTCATGCAAAGTAAACTGTTTGTCTTGTCCCATCATCGACAACGGATTTATAAGTGCCAAAGCACATAATACACCTAAAATATTAATCCTCAAAATCATCCTTTCCTCTTCTTTTGAATGGTTTCTTAAACGAACGGTCACCGAACTTTTCTTACCGCCAAACTCCTCGTCATCCTTAAAATGTCTCTTGACAGGACGTTTGCCGACAAAATCCCTACGAGCCGAACGGCCATCTGCACGGTCATCGCCGAAATAGCGTTTGCCGGGAATAAAAGGTGTCCGCTCGTTGTCGTCCTCAGCATGCGCGGCAGCAAAACGGCGGGCGGGACGATCCATGCGGTCGGTACGGAAATTCGGACGTGACGAGCGGTCCGGCTTACGTTCGAAAGAAGGTCTTTCCGGGCGGGAAGGACGTGCTTCACCTTCTTCGTTCAGTGCTTTCTTATAGTCTTTGATTTTTCCTTCGAATATATCGTAACAACGGTATTCGCATTCCAACGATCCGTTCATAAGCTTCATCTTTTCACTCGGTTTCAAGCCGATCTTGTCGAAGCATTCATCCTTATAACTCAGAATCCATACTTTATAGCCAGTAAACACATGTTTGACACGTTCACCGATCATATTGTACAACCCCAACAAATCACGACTGGAAATACGTTCTCCATAAGGGGGATTGGTCACCATGATGCCCGGCTGGGGAGCTCCGTGCATTGCTGGAACGGCTGGTCCTCAGTTCGATATATTTCATCAGGCCGGCACTACGGATATTCTTCTCGGCAATCTCGATCGCCGCCGGATTGATATCGGCACCATAACATTTGAAATTAAACTCACGTTCCTGACTCTCGTCGTTATAGATACGGTCGAACAGTTCCTGGTCGAAATCGATCCATTTCTCGAAAGCAAACTCCTTACGATGCACGCCCGGCGCAATATTCAAGGCGATCATCGCCGCTTCGATCAGCAACGTACCGGAACCGCACATCGGATCGACGAAATTCGATTCGCCTTTCCAGCCTGTTTTCAAGATCATACCAGCAGCCAACACCTCATTCAACGGAGCCTCCGTCTGGTCCACGCGGTAACCACGTTTATGCAAGCTCTCGCCCGAACTGTCGATAGAGAGCGTACAGTCGTTATGTGAAATATGAATATTGATATACAGATCCGGATTGTTTACACGGACAGAGGGGCGCTTCTGATCCTTCTCCATGAAATAATCCACGATCGCATCCTTCGTACGATAAGCAACAAACTTGGAGTGATTGAAATCTTCAGAGTAGATTACAGAGTCGATGGCAAACGTCTTGTCCAAAGACATGTAGTTTTCCCATTTCACCTTCTTAACCTCTTTGTAGACAGTATCGGCGTCTTTAGCTTTAAAGTGATAGATAGGCTTCAAGATACGCAATGCCGTACGGCAATAGAAGTTGGCTTTGTAAAGCACTTCCTTATCCCCGGTAAAGGAAACCATCCGGCGGCCAATCTGTATATCGTTGGCACCTAAAGATAATAACTCGCCGGCCAGGATTTCTTCCAACCCGTAAAGTCTTAGCCACCATTTCAAATGTTTCGCTCATTTTAAGTTGAAGTTAACAATGATTCCTCATCGTTTATTAGTAATTCTATTTTAATTATTAATTATTCTTTGTTCTATGACTTCACTGGCAGTCAACTGACTTTATTAATTGTCTGCTGGCTCACGGTTGCTCCCGCCGGAACATCTTCCGTGATCCAGACGTTGCCACAGATCGTAGCTCCTTCGCCAATACGAATACGCCCTAACAATGTGGCATTGGAATAGACAGTCACATGATCGCCCAACACCGGATGACGCGGCACACCGCGTATCGCATTCCCGTTTTCGTCAGGCGGCAGTTTCTCTCCTGCCAGACTGACTCCTTGGAAGATACGGACGTGGTTCCCGATAACACTGGTCTCACCGATAACGGTTCCCGTCCCGTGGTCAATCGAGAAATAGTGTCCGATCTCCGCCCCCGGATGGATATCGATACCTGTCTCCGAATGGGCCATTTCAGTAATCATGCGGGGAATAAAGGGAACGCCCAACCGGTATAGCTGGTGCGCAATACGATAGTTGCAGACAGCCCGGAAACCGGGATAGCAAAAAATAACTTCGTTGATGTTCTGAGCAGCAGGATCACCGTTGAAAGCAGCCTCGGCATCCGTCGCCAACAAGGCGCGCATTTCGGGAAGCGTACGGATAAAGGCTTCCGACAGTTTTTCCGCCTCGGTAAGGATCTTTTCTTCGGGACAAGAAACACAGGCAGTATCAGCAAAACAAAGCCCTGCATAAATCTGCTTGGAAAGCAGCGTATGCAACGTTCCGACGTTCACGCCGGTATGGAAACGGATGGTCTGTTTGCTGATCCGTGCATTCCCGTAATAACCGGGGAAAAGGATTGCCCGGCATAAATCTACGATCTCTTTCAGCACCTCACCCGAAGGAAGCGCCTCTTCATCGCGGTAAGCATGAAACAGCTGATGGTAAGACCCCTCGTCCGAGAGCATCTCAACTGTATCATTCAAGACCTGCTATGCTTTTGCAATCCCATTATTCAGCAATATCATATTTGGCAACAAAAGTAAGAAGAAATTGACAATTAACAATTGACAATTGACAATTATTTGCCCATCATACAACGCTTTATCCAAAAAGACAAACCACCCGGCAACGTCAATTTTCAATTTTTAACTTCCAATTTTCAGCTTATTATGCGGTGCCCCGAATTCCTTGCAGGTCACTTCGTCCATTTCCACAATCCATATTTTGACATTCTTCACAGCCGGATCGGAATAGCGGAATTCCTTATCCGAATACTGTTTCATAATGATATCCAAAGCTTCCGTCTTCTTGTCGAAATCTTCTTCAAAGTGGACTTCACCCCAGCAGATCACGCTCTTGGAGCGCATCCGGTAACTACAAGCGACCTCCGGATGCTGGAAAACGAGATCATGGTCCGTGCTAAACGTAATGCAGACACGCGGATTCCGTTCCAAAATGGAAATACTCCGTCCTTCCTGTGCCGAATGCAGGTATATAACACCATCACGATAGCCAAAGTTCATCGGCAATACATAGGGAGTCCCATCCGTATCGGCCAGTCCCACATAACAGATATCACACTTCTTAATGGTCGCTTCAATCAGTTCTTTGTCGGTATGTACTAATGTCTTCATTTCGCATTTCTGTTTTTATCCCTACAAACATACAAGTTTTTTATCTTTTTCAAGATGCTCTCGCAGGATATATTTGTCGCATCCTCCTACAAAAACAGAAAGGTCATTCTCATTTTCCTATCGGCACGTCATAATATCATAGCAAAGGTTCTTTGTCAGTTTAAAGACAGCACTTCACAACCAAAAACCCAACAAATAAAAGAAACTGACCTCGATAAGCACTGCCGGATGAGGAATTTTCCCTTCTATCTGGTTCAACGATCCGACATAAGAGGCGACGCGAACCGATGGATGCCCGATCCAACATTCCCGTATATCTTGCCGTCCGGCAAGATAACCGTGGCAGTCGTATTGGCGGGTACCTCGACTGTCAACTCAAACGAATCCGCTTCTATCCTCCAGTCCGAGCGGACGGGACCGTACAGGGATTGATACGATCCGCTGCAATAAGTGAGGCCGCCCACCGGTTGAGGAGCGATGACAATGTGCTTCATACCCGGCTCCGCTTCATCATAACGGATTCCGGCAAGTGTCCGGTAAAACCAAGCCACCACGCTACCGAACATCGGATGGCAACGGGAAGCCTTTCCTTCCCATCGCTCCCATAAACAAGAATAACGGTCATCCATCACATACCCGAACCCCGGTATCTCGCGCTGGTTCATCAACCGGAAAGCAATATCGCACATCCGTTATCACTCAATACTTTCAAGAGCAAAGGCGTTGCATGATACCTGTGTCAAAATGATTTCCTATACTGTCCAGATGAGCGAGCAAAGCGTTGAACACGGCTTCCTTTTCACCTTCCGGCACCATTCCGAAAGCCAGCGGGAATACATCCGCACCTTGTCGCCCTTCCCAATAATGATGGGTCGACGGGTTGAAAAAGACAGTATTGAAATCCTGCCTGATCCGTGTGCACAGCCGGTCAAAGTGCAGTCTGTCTTCCTCTTTCCCTAAGACAGCCGCAACCTTAGACATCAAGTCTGCCGAATGATAGTAATAAGCCGTATTGACCAACGGTTCGGGCAGTTCCATCTTCTTCCCCGGTGCACACCAATCCCCCAGGCACCAGCCATCCGGCTCTTCCCGGACGATGATTCCACGGGCGTCGGTCCTTGTTCCCAGATAGGCAACCCATTGTTTCATACCTTCATAATGACGGTTCAACAAAACCGTATCGCCATAATAACAATAATAGGCCCAGGGCATGATCACATAAGCCGATCCCCATGCCGGACCGCCTCCTCCACCACCGAAGGGTGCGGTATGCGGAACATAACCGCTCTTCCGATTCCGGGCATCCCCCATATCGTCAAACCATTTCCGGTAAAACTGCGTCATATCGAAAGATAAGATAGAACTTTCCACGACCACCTGCGCGTCTCCAGTATAAGCCAACCGTTCCCGGTGCGGGCAATCACTGCTGATACTGCCGTGAAAGTTATTCTTCTGCGTCCGCAAGTAGACTTCGTTGATCTTATTAAACAATTCGTTCGAACAACTGAAACTTCCGGCAGGCTGCGGATCGGTATGCACGACTTTTGCAATCAGACTTTCCTTGTTCATCCTAACCTGTCGGGATATGACTTCAATATAGCGGAACGTGTGCCAGGTAAAACGCGGTTCCCATTGTTCCACTCCACTGCCCCGCAACGTATAGAGATCCACTTGTCCGAAATCATTTTTTTCCTCTCCGACAAAACGAAGCTTGATCCGGTCACCGGCATTGCCTTGCACTTTTATATGCGCCCAGCCGGAAATCATCTCCGGAAATGCATACCAATAAGTAGAATCGTCCTTTTGTTCGCAGCTTACAGGCTGTAATGTCCAGGCAATTTTCTCATGAGGGGCAAGTTGAGCATGCAGACTGCCCTTCGGCGCCCTTACCAAAAGGGCTTTCTTCCAGGAAGAATCCTTGTACCCGTTCCGGTTCCAGCCGTCCAGCTCCAGCCGGGCATCATATTCTTCACCTGTGAATATGGCGTCATGCTGTAAAGGGCCGGTCGTTGTTTTCCAGCTATCATCCGTAACAACCAGTTCCGTCGATCCATCGGTGTATTCTATCTCCAACTGGCATAACAGCGAGGCGTATCGTACCACATACAGCCTTCCACCGTCCGGTCACGCTGGTTATACCAGCCGTTTCCCAACAGAACTCCAACCGTATTCTCCGCTTTCTGCACCAAAGACGTGACATCGAACGTATTATAGAGAACCCTTTGGTTAGATTGATCATCAAAGAAATACAACATCTTTTTGAGCGAACGACGATCGAAATTGGTAACGGCGGGAGCCAATACCTGGTCGCTACCTTTCGCCATTCAGGCACATTTCATAAAAGCCCAGTCCGCATATATAGCTTCGCCTGTTTGACCGGCTTGTTTATCCGGAATGTTTTACGGAAATAAGGAGCCGGAGTAGTCAACGTCGAATCGGGATAAGCGTCTTCCCGGTTGCCGATCCACCGGGCTGTCCAATCAGACGGTTCCAACAATCCCATCGTCCATCTCCCTGTTTCACTCCAAGGCGAAGCCTCTCCCGCTTCATCCCAAACCATCGCTTTCCAGTAAAGCGTTTGCCTGGAATCAAGCGGTTTCCCTTCATATCCTACCTGGCTGGAACGGGAAGATGTTATTTTCCCGGAATCCCAAAAATCCGCTTTTCCTTCAGTTAGCAAAGAAGGAGAGCTTGCCACGAGGATACGGTAGGCTGTCTGACTTTTCGCTTGCCCGGAGGATTGCAACTGCCAACTCAACAAGGCTTTTCATTCTCCACTGCAACCGGATCTTCCAGATATTCACACCGAAGATTGCAGACAGATATTCTTTCCTGTCCCGAAACAAAAAACACAAATCCCCAAAGGAAAGAGAGTAACAGACAATAATACTTCATAACATTAAGATCAACTGAATTTCCATAATATCCAATGCACAAATATATGGATATACCGTCGTCCGCCACTTACAAATTTGAGAATTAATCATGCAGAATGATACATTCCCGTCACAAAACAAAAAGGCCGAAACTTTCATTCCGACCCTTTTGTTCTGTGAGTTGTCTCACGAGGATTCGAACCTCGACAGACAGAACCAAAAACTGTAGTGCTACCATTACACCATGAGACAATCCGGCGCTTTATCTAAAGCGATGCAAAGGTAAGAATAAAATCTTACCTTGCAAGCATTTTTTGTAAAAAATCCAAACAGTTTCTTATTTTACGATCAGTAAATAGTAATTCTTCTTACCTCTCTGAACCAGCAAATATTTCTCATCCAACAGGGAAGAGCAGTCGATAACCATATCCTGATCCGTCAGTTTCTCTTTGTTTACACTGATACCGCCGCTCTGAACCAACTTGCGCATTTCGCCTTTCGACGGGAAAATTGCCGCCTTTTCAGTGAACAGGTCGATCGCTTTAACACCGGCACTCAACTCTTCACGGGAAACCTCAAACTGGGGAACACCGTTGAACACATCCAACAATGTCTGTTCATCCAAATGTTTCAATGCTTCCGACGTAGAGTTTCCGAACAGTATATTGGAAGCCTCGACGGCAGCATCGTAATCTTCCTGGGAATGAACCATGACCGTCACTTCCTTTGCCAAACGTTTCTGCAACGGACGGAGATGCGGTTGCTTCTTCCTGTTCTTTGATCAGGGCATCAATTTCTTCCTTGGGCAGATCGGTAAAGATCTTGATATATTTGGCAGCATCGGCATCGCTCACGTTCAGCCAGACTGGTAGAATTTATAAGGAGATGTATAACGGCGATCCAACCAAACGTTGCCAGACTCAGTCTTGCCGAACTTGCTCCGTCGGCTTTCGTAATCAACGGGCAGGTCAAAGCAAAAGCCTCACCACCCAACTTACGGCGGATCAGCTCCGTACCGGTCGTGATGTTACCCCACTGGTCGGTTCCTCCATTTGCAAGCCGGCAGCCTTCGTGTTCATACAGATACATATAATCGTATCCCTGAAGCAACTGGTAAGAGAATTCCGTAAACGACATACCGACAGAAGATTCGCGGCTCAGGCGTTTTTTTAACAGATTCTTTAGCCATCATATAGTTAACAGTGATATGCTTACCGATATCGCGGATAAAATTCAAGAAAGAATAATCCTTCATCCAGTCGTAATTGTTTACCAACTTGGCAGCATTAGGCGCGTCCGAATCGAAATCCAAAAACTTGGACAACTGCTTCTTAATGCTATCCTGGTTATGACGAAGCGTCGCTTCATCGAGCAGGTTACGTTCCGCCGACTTCATTGAAGGGTCTCCGATCATACCGGTAGCTCCGCCGACCAGAGCAATAGGACGGTGTCCTGCACGTTGGAGATGTTTCAGCATCATAACCGATACCAGGTGACCGATATGTAATGAGTCAGCCGTCGGGTCAATACCTACATAAGCAGAAGTCATCTCTTTTTGCAACTGTTCTTCTGTTCCGGGCATCATATCAGCGATCATGCCCCTCCATGTTAATTCTTCAACAAAATTCATCGTTTTAGATTATAGTATTAATTTGAATGCGGGCAAAGGTACGACTTTATAATTGAAAATGGAGAATTGAGAATTGAAAATTAGGGTATAACAATGATTTAAGGTAGATGAAGGATGTCGCGGACGTTTTCGGCAATCTGTCCGGCGAACTGTTCAAGCCGGAGATTCAAGGAAACCGAAAGGTTCCGGTAGACAGTTCGGATATCGATTTCGCGATCGTCCGTTTCGGCGAACAAACGGCCGGGCCATGCTTCACGTACGGCTCCGGGGTTGAAATACTCGCCAAAGGAGAGGTAAAAACCCTGCCGGATAAGTTGCCCGGCTAATGTGGCATTACCACGAAAACCGTGTATAATCCACGGCACACGGGGCTTTAGTTCTTTTTTCGAGGCTATCAGTTCGTCCCAAGCTTTCACGCAATGAATGATTAAAAAGATGCCGGCATTTTCGGCAAGAGAGGCCGACGCCTAAAGATTTCCCGCTGACAGTCCAACGGAGCTTCCGCACCTTTATCCAAGCCCGTTTCGCCAATAGCCACTACATCCGGAAATGAGACCTGCCGCTTCAATTCGGCAAGCTGTTCTTCCACGTTATATATATACCAGGGATGAATGCCGACAGAACGGAACAACCCCGTTCCCACGTCGAACGTAGGAACCAGACTGTTAACTATAGCGGCATCTTCCGGATGAACGGGCAAATGGTGAGTATGTATATCGTAATAAACCATACTTTACGGTACAGGATCATATCCGCTTCCTCCCCAAGGATGGCAACGAAGAATACGTTTGACTGCTAAATACAATCCCTTTACCGGACCATGTTTTTTGAGAGCCTGCACGGCATATTCGGAACAAGTAGGCGTGTACCTGCACGATGCCGGCGTCATGGGAGAAATGCAATATTTATAAAAATAGACCGGCAACAACAGAAGGAAAGTAAAAAAACGCTTTATCATGCCTTATCGCGAAGTACGTTCAATGCTTTTGTCATGGCTTTTTCCATATCGGCAAAAGGATGGATTTCCTTGTCCAAATAAAGGAAAGCAACCAGCATACGCTTGTTTTTTCCCGTCAGCGGATCGATCAGATCATATTTGCGTACCCGATAGGCTTCGCGAACCTGACGTTTGATCAGATTCCTTTTTACGGCACGCCTGAATTTTTTTTTGGGAACACTCACCAAGATAGACACTGGAGCTAATGTCTCTTCTTCCACCGCTAAATAAACGACCCGCAGTGGAAACGCCACAAACGATTGCCCTTTTGCAAACAACAGGTCAATGTAACGTTTCCACGACAGACGTTCTTCTTTTGAAAGGGTATACCTTCTATTTACCATTCTTTTTGTTACTACCCATCTCTTTTTTTCAGATACAATTCCAGGGCAGCCGTCATAGACGGAGCTTCGGGAGTCGGCGCTTCCACATCCAGACGCAAACCGGCCTCTTTCACCGCTTTGGCTGTTGTCGGGCCGAAACATCCGATCTTTATATCTTCTTGTTTGAAATTCGGGAAGTTCTTCAACAGAGAGGAAATTCGAAGGGCTGAAAAATACCAGCATATCATAGTCGAATTTCTCGTCTTTAGAGAAATCATTGCTTACGGTGCGGTACATAACAGCTTTCGTAAAAGAAATCTTTTTCGCTTCCAACATAGTTAACAAATCATCTTTATGCACGTCGGAAACGGGCACAAGATATTTTTCTTTTGCATGTTTGCCGATAACTGTAACCAGATCATCCAGCTTTCCGGTCTGTCCAAAAAAGATCTTACGCTTCCTATACACAATATATTTTTGCAAATATACGGCAATGGCCTCAGTCATACAGAAATACTTCATCGTTTCGGGAATGGCAACACGCAGCTCCTCACACAGGTGAAAGAAATGATCGATCGCCGTACGGGCCGTGAAAACAACAGCCGTATGATCCAAAATAGAAATTTTCTGCTGTCTGAACTCCTTAGATGAAAGAGGTTCTACTTTAATGAATGGACGGAAGTCAATCTCAACTCCATACTTCTCTGCAATGTCGAAATACGGGGACTTCTCGGATGCAGGCTTCGGTTGTGATACCAGCAACTTTTTGATGTTCAATGCCATAGAGTACTTGTCTCGATAAAGTTATACAAATAAACCATACCTTCGTACAAAATACCAGAGGTAAAATTTCTTGGCCGCAAAGGTACAAACTTATATACAATAAACCAGTGCTTTTCTTGTGAAATATCCGTATTGTCTTATAAATTATTACAAAACGACACAAAATATAGAGAATACAAAACATTGTTATCGGTATAGTTACCTGTGTCCCGACAAACACCAACCACAACACCGGAACGTATAAAGAGACTCCCCAAATCCCCATAATAGCATTATAACTCGTCTTCCATAACTTATACTTATCGGGGTCGGAAAACACGCTGCCCAGGAGATAATAACAGCATTGTTTAAACTGATAAAACAGGAATAAAACACAAAAAACCGTTCCGATCGCCGATAAAACCGCCTGCCATTCCGCATAATTCACAAATCCGTATATCCTGCCGACCGCAATCAGGGCAATACTTGAAAGGAACAAGACTTGGAATGTCATAAAATTGCGGAAAAAGAATATGCTCTTCCCTATTACATCGTCAAATAGATTCTGCCTTTCCTTCACGAGAAAAGCATCTTTCAGCATCTTCACAAACAGTTGGAAATTCGTCCGGAACACAAAGGAAAAGACAATAAACAGGAATAACAGCAGGGAGAAGATGACATCATCCACCAGCTGCCCGTCCCATAAGCGAATGCCCACATATCCTTCAAATATATTCATGTTCCCTGCGTATTACAGGTGCAAAGATAATCAAAAAGAAAGGCAAGCTTACCCGACAAGCTTGCCTTCTCAAACAATCAACCGTTATGAATAACGATCTTAGAAACTATCTTTATGAGAGGACGAGTAGACCTCGCCCCTATCGACGTCATTAAATATTGTAGTATTGTTCCCAGCCTTTACGCGGCATTTCGCCAACCAGCATCTGGTTCATAACCGGATCGTTCACGATCTGCTTCGTGTCGCGGTCGAACACGATCTTACGGTTCATGCGCTGTGCCAACACGCCAAGACAGAATACCTGGCTCAACGGACCTGCGATAGAGAACGGAGAACGGGTCTTTTCCTTGCCCTGGCAAGCCAATAGGAAGTTTGCGTAGTGGTTGGACGGGCTCTTTTGATATTCCGGCAACTTCGGATTCATATCCTTGGCTACCTGATCAGGAATCACAGACAAGGTGCTACCATGAGAACCACCCTTGAATGTCAAAGTCTTCGTATAGATTTCCTTACCCGGGTTCAATTTTGCCAACTGAAGTTTGCCACCAGCAACCGTCGGGATATTCGGATCGACATCGGAAGAACCGTAGTTCTCAGGAACAGGAGGAATATTATCCAGACCGTCATACCAGGTAATATCGACAGCTGGCATTTCTTTTCTTTCCGGGAATCTGAACAGGATACGGGAAGACATCGGGAAGAAGAACGGGTTATGATCTTTCAGATACAACGGATTTACTTCCGTCGGCAGACCGAGATCCAGGAATTCGTGTGCGGTATCGATGATGTGAGCCCCCCAGTCGCCCAATGCGCCCATACCGAAATCGTACCAGCAACGCCACTGTCCCAAATGGTAGTCATGATTATATTCGTGGAACGGACGAACACCCAACCAAGTGTCCCAATCCAATGTTTCGGGAACTGGTTCACCCATCGGCATGTGCGTGATGTTCGGGTTCCAGTTATGCCAACGGCGCGGAGAGTTCATGTGAGCTGTTATAGCAGTGACGTCTTTGATCAAACCGGCTTCTTTCCATGCCTTGAACTGGAAGTAGTTGGCTTCGGAATGTCCCTGGTTACCCATCTGGGTAACGACACCGAATTTCTTTTCGGCACGCATCATCACTCGATTTCCTGGAAGGTGCGGGCCATCGGTTTTTCCACATATACATGTTTTCCATGAGCCATTGCCTCGATCGTGATCGGGAAATGCGCGTGATCAGGTACACCGACTGTAACAGCATCGATCTTGTCGGCCATCTTGTCGAACATCTGGCGGAAATCCTGGAAACGCGGAACTTTCGGGAACATGGAAATAAGTTTCTGAGTATGAGGTGCACCCATATCTACATCACAAAGTGCAACCACTTCGCACAAACCGGTTTATACAGTTCCTGTGCGATCTCGCCTCCACGGTTACCGATACCGATAAAAGCGATTCTCACTTTTTCGTTGGCACTGACAAAAGGAACACCCGGCATGGCATTGGCCTTAGACGGAATCCAAAAAGAAGGAATTGCTGCCGCAGCTGAAAGGGCGGCTGCCCGTTTCAGGAACGAGCGACGTGAAATATCTTCAGATTTCATGGTAAATATATTAGATAAATTATTAATGTTTGCGTGCACATAAAAACAACAACCTCACAAAAATAGAATATTTTTTTCTTACATAAAAGCTTTCTCAGAAGTTTTTTCCTAAATCTTAGCAAACGTTTTTCCGGTTTATGGGTGTTGTAACAAAAAACTATATACATTTGTCGACTTTTAAATAAGAATATAAGTGATATGAAGATCAGACAGATTCTATCCATCGGATGTTTCCTTTGGATACTAGCCTCCCTCCGTTTGGCAGCGCAGCAACCGGAAATACAACCCTTGCCCATAGACCCGAAAATAAGATACGGACAGCTAAATAACGGGTTGACTTATTACATCCGACACAATGCACAGCCGAAAGACCGTGCGGATTTCTTTATCGCCCAGAATGTCGGATCGATCCTGGAAGACGAAAACCAGCGCGGACTGGCCCATTTCCTTGAACACATGGCGTTCGACGGAACAAAGAACTTCCCAGGGCATGGCATGGATGAATTTACCGAAAGCATCGGGATGCGCGGAGGTGAGAACTTCAACGCTTATACAAGTTTCGACGAAACGGTCTACATGATCATGAACGCTCCGGTCACTCGTGAGAGCATTGTCGACTCCTGCCTGCTGATCCTGCACGACTGGTCGGGCTTCATCACCCTCGCAGATACGGCCATCGAAAAGGAACGGGGCGTGATCCGGGAGGAATGGCGCACGCGGCAGGATGCCCAGGCGCGTATCTGGGAACAGCAGCTCCCGAAAATGTTTCCGGACAACAAATATGCATACCGGATGCCGATCGGCACGATCGACGTGATCAACAACTTCAAGCCGGACGAGCTTCGCGACTATTATAAAAATGGTATCGCCCCGACTTGCAGGGCATTATCATTGTAGGGGATATAGATGTAGACAAGGTGGAAGCGGCCGTAAAACGTATTTTTGCTGATATCCCGGCTCCGGTAAATCCGGCCAAACGGGAATATACGGAAGTGGCGGACAATGATAAACCGCTTGTTTCCATTGCTACGGACAAGGAGGCTTCCAATATGGTCCTTTCCATATTCTATAAGCACGACAAGATGCCGAAAGAGTTGTATGCCACCGCCGCCGGGTTGATGAAGGACTATATGGAGAATGTCGTCGAAACGATGATAAACGAACGCTTTGCCGAGATGATGCAAAAGCG
>ENA-OQCS01001089-OQCS01001089.1-human-gut-metagenome-genome-assembly--contig:-NODE-1089-length-14507-cov-3.885257_pt1 | contig 14507 bp, 22 predicted proteins | sample MGYA00242757_ERZ504575 | MGnify/ENA primary metagenome ERZ504575 (study PRJEB26092, sample SAMD00036297) | human gut metagenome | host: Homo sapiens | study: EMG produced TPA metagenomics assembly of...
TCTTCTTTATTTCTGTCATATTTCTTCGGCGAAGATAAGCAAAACACCCGATTATTTTGTGCTGTTTACTTGGAAACTGTTACATTTGCATACATTAAAGATATTAACACGCCATGATTACATTTACGCTTTGCCTGCTGGCGTTGATAGCCGGCTATTTTATCTACGGACGCTTCATAGAACGCGTCTTTGGTCCCGATGACCGCAAAACACCCGCCCTTACCAAAGCCGATGGTGTGGATTACATTCCACTGCTACTTGGAAAATCTTTATGATACAGTTTCTCAATATTGCCGGGTTGGGACCTATCTTCGGTGCCATCATGGGAGCCAAGTTCGGTACGGCATCCTATCTGTGGATTGTACTTGGCAGTATCTTTGCCGGTGCAGTGCACGACTATCTTGCCGGTATGCTCTCCTTGCGGCATGACGGGGAAAGCTTGCCGGAAATCATCGGACGCTATCTGGGGCTGACCACCAAGCAGGTGATGCGCGGCTTTACCGTCATCCTAATGATATTGGTGGGAGCTGTCTTTGTGGCAGGGCCGGCCGGACTGCTTGCCAAGTTGACCCCCGACAGCTTGGATACCACCTTCTGGATTATTGTTGTTTTCGCTTATTATATCTTTGCCACTTTGCTGCCGGTAGATAAGATTATCGGTAAGATATACACTGTTCGCCGTTGCCTGCTGTTCATGCGGTCGGTATTCTGGTAATGCTTTACGTCAACCATCCTGCATTGCCGGAGATATGGGACGGATTGCAGAACACGCATCCCGATGCGGTTGCATTGCCCATCTTCCCCATCATGTTCGTCAGTATTGCCTGCGGTGCCATCAGTGGCTTCCATGCCACGCAGAGTCCGCTGATGGCACGTTGCATGACAAGCGAGCGCCACGGACGCCCCGTTTTCTATGGGGCAATGATAACCGAAGGCATTGTAGCTCTGATATGGGCTGCCGCCGCCACTTATTTCTTCCACGAGAACGGGATGGGGGAGACGAATGCCTCTATCATTGTAGACGCCATTACAAAAGACTGGCTGGGTGCCGTAGGTGGCGTATTGGCCATTCTGGGTGTTATTGCCGCGCCTATTACCAGTGGCGACACGGCTTTCCGTTCAGCGCGCCTCATTGTGGCGGATTTCTTGGGAATGGAACAAAAATCCATGCGTCGCCGTTTATATATATGCATCCCGATGTTCCTGGTAGCCATTAGCTTGTTGCTTTACAGCCTGCGGGACAAGGATGGATTTGATATGATTTGGCGTTATTTTGCCTGGGCCAATCAGACTCTGTCCGTCTTTACGTTGTGGGCCATTACGGTCTATCTGGTACGCGAGAAGAAAGGACGTTATTATTACGTCACCTATTTCCCGGCATTATTCATGACGGCTGTGTGTACCACTTACATCTGCATTGCTCCCGAAGGTTTCGGGCTCGGTCCGAATTATGCGCTGGGCATAGCCTTGATAGCTGTTGTGCTGGCTGCTATTTGGTTTAATATTTGGTATTTTAAGACGACTAAAAAACTTTGGTAATGAAGAAAATCAAGAAATCTACCGGGCTCACGTTGGCCCTGCTTATTTACGTTTCTGCTACTGCCGCTTATTTCCTTCCCCGCAATACGGAAATCAGCGATACTGAGAAGTATGTCACCGTAGCTGCTTCGTACCTCATTGTATTTGTGCTGTGGCTGGTGCTTCGCAAGAAGGAGGCGCTGCAACGCAAGCGATTCGAAGAAGACAATAAACAACATTGATTATTTACTCAAAAAACAGAACAAGATGAAAAAACTGGCATTATTCGTTTGCTTGCTTGTTGTCACAGTGGCAGCTCAGGCACAGTTTGAAAAAGGTAAGTGGATTTTGAACCCGTCCATCACCGGTTTGGAATTTTCTCATGACACGGGAACCGACAAGACAAGTTTTGGCCTTGAAGCAAGGGAGGTGCTTTCCTGCTCGACAACATCGCCTTGCTGGTGCATGCCGGGGCTGCTTGGAATACCGGAGGGTCTGACCTCGATGTCTATACGCTGGGTGTAGGTGGACGTTATTATTTCGACAAGATTGGCGTGTATCTGGGTGCCGATGTCAATGTGGACCGTTGGGATTGGGGACATGATTTGGATGATACCAAGTTCTCTTTCGGTCTGGAAGCCGGTTATGCGTTCTTCCTGACCCGCACGGTGACCATCGAACCTGCAGCTTACTGGAACGTCAATAGCGACCGTTCTAAATTCGGTCTGAAGGTAGGTTTCGGATTCTATTTCTAATCTTATTTTCCTGCTACTGCAAGTTTTTTTGCAGTGCCGCTGTAAATGTGTTGCAGTGGCACTGCATAAATGTTTGCAGCAGTACTGCAAAAGATATGCAGTGGTTTTGCAGTAACGTTTTGCTTAGAGCAATGCTGCATATTTTCTAACTTGTTTCAAGCGCTCCATGAGTGTTTGGTCACTTTCAGCCAATTGCATGTTATAGTCTAGCTGCATTCGCATCAGCAAGCCGGCACTGATTCCCAAGGCTGCTTCAAAGAGCAATGCTGTAGATGTTGTGAGGGGACGTCGACAGTTCAAGATGTCGTTTAGTACCTTATATGAGATGCCGGTTTGTGCAGCAAGCTTAGTTTGGGGTAATTTTCTATTTCCCACCTCTTCTTTGAGTAATTCACCCGGATGTATAGGGCGTTGACATTTATAATTTCCCATATTCATAATCATTTATAGTGGTTCGATAATTCCAGGATATTACATATTGTCACTACGGTTTCAGATGTACTCTGCTTTACTGTGAATTCTATGCGGTATTGGTCATTTACTCTAATGGAAGAAATACCTGCTTTATCTCCTTTCAATACTTCGTAATGAAACGACCGAATGGCGTAAAGCTCTTCGATATTTTGAACGTATTCCAAGGTCTTTATGCGCAACTGATATCGTTTCACCATTTGAGGCTGAAAGCGATATTTCTTATCCTTTGTTTTTCCTTCCTCATATAGTTGTTGCAAGTATTCCTTATCAAAGTGTATTTCCATTGTTTTTAGATTGTTTTCATTGTGCAAAGGTAATGTATATCTCCAATATTCCACTATAAAAGTGGATATTTGTTGGTTGCCTGGATAACGTGAAACTTTTTATATGTTAATGAAAGTAGAGGCTGATTTTGAACATTATAGCAAAAATCCTTATATTTATACTCGAAGTATGAATCCTAAAAGCAAAATGCCATGAATAGAGTTTGTATTACCTTATTGCTTTGCTGCTTGTCATCTTGCCGAATGAATAAGACGGAACGCATGGAAATGTCTGAAGATTCCATAGATACAGTAAGGATAGACCAAGGGGTGGGAAAAAAAACAGTGAGCGATAGCCTCAAGATAGGGATTGCGGATGATGGTGACTACTTGCAAAGACAATTGCTTGCCATTCACGAAGAACTGAGAAAAAGATTGAATAATACACCATATACACACATTCAGAGGAATGTGACCGGATATGGGGTGGGGTTGCATTGCATCGATATAGATTGATGGTGAATACTCCCGAGCGCAGAAAGAGTTCCGGGAGAAGATAATGGACTCCCCCGTTTTCTGTTTTCATGGTGTAGAAGTCCCCGTCATCAACGAGAGAGTAGGCAGGAATCATATTCGTGGCATCCATATCCGTCCCGAATATCCAGTCTTTTCAACGAAAGCGCCTCATGCGACATTCATCCTCAGCAATCACAGTGGCGGAGATTTGACCTGCGGCGAGCATTACTACCTGACGTTCGAAGACGAAAAAGGTACCTGGCGGGAATTGCCGATAAACGCTGCCTTTTGGGACATCGCCTATGTGCTGCGGGATGGGGAGGAAAGGGTTATGAAAGCCTCTCTTTATCCGGATGTGCATCCCAACAAGCCGGGACGCTACCGTTACTTTTATGAGATAACCATCAAGAGGAAACCTGTCTTGATGATGGCTGAGTTCAGATTGACGGACAATGAGGAAGAATGGAGAACGGCGGAAAAGACATCTCTTCCCCCTTATATTTCGGATGCAGGGAAGGGCGGAAGCCCACAATTGATAACGGAAGAGCCAATGGAAGAACCGGTCTATAAAGTAGTGGAAGTGATGCCCGAGTTTCCGGGAGGTATGAAAGCCTTAATGGATTTTATTCAAAAGAATATCCGTTATCCGGAAGAAGTCCGTAAGAATGGCATTCAAGGAAGAGTTGCTGTCAGCGTGGTGATTGACGAGAATGGTCGTGTGACGGACCCCGTTATTATGCGCAGCAGGTATCCTGCCCTGGATGAGGAAGCATTACGGATTGTAGAATTGATGCCACAATGGAAACCGGGGATGCAGCAGGGTAAAGCCGTGAAGGTGGAATTTACTTTTCCGGTTACTTTTAAATTGGAGTAGTAGCACCCGGTAAGATTAAGCACAAAGACACGGAGGCATAGAGTTTTATTCTTTTTCCTTGAATTTAATATCTCTGTGTCTCCGTGCCTCTGTGTTCTATTTAAGGAAGCGAGGGGTGTAATTTCTCTTGCAAGAATTGTCCCGTATAACTTGCCGCACACTTCGCCACTTCCTCCGGTGTACCGGTAGCTACGATGTTTCCTCCTTTGTCCCCTCCTTCGGCCCCAGGTCTATTACATGGTCCGCACACTTCACCACATCCAGATTATGTTCGATGATGACAATGCTGTGCCCGCGGCGTATTAGGGCATCGAAGGCTTCGAGCAGTTTCTTGATGTCATGGAAGTGTAGTCCGGTGGTCGGTTCATCGAAGATGAACATGGTCGGGTCTGCTTTCTCCTGGCTGAGGTAGAAGGCGAGTTTCACGCGCTGGTTCTCTCCACCGGAGAGGGTGGAGGAGGCTTGCCCCAGTTTGATATATCCCAAACCTACATCCTGCAAGGGTTGCAGCTTCTTCACAATCTTTTTCTGTCCGTGTTGCGTAAAGAATTCGATGGCTTGGTTTACGGTCATCTCCAATACGTCGTAGATATTCATGTCGTGGAACTTCACTTCCAGCGTGTCCGCCTTGAAGCGTTTGCCGTGGCAGGATTCGCATTCCAGTACAAGGTCTGCCATGAATTGCATCTCCACCGTGATGGTGCCTTCACCCTTGCATTCCTCGCAACGGCCGCCTTCGCTGTTGAAGCTGAAGTATCCGGCACTGTATCCCATCTGCTTGGCAAGCGGTTGGTCCGCCCATAGTTTACGGATTTCATCGTAGGCCTTGATGTAGGTCACGGGGTTACTTCTCGATGACTTCCCGATAGGATTCTGGTCAACAAACTCTACATTGCGCAGGTTCTGCAAGTCTCCTCCAATGGAAGTGAACTCGCCTGGACGTTCGTTGCATTCATCCAACTCCCGTTTCAAGGCGCGGTAGAAGATGTCGCGTACCAGCGTACTCTTGCCCGAACCGCTGACACCGGTGACTACGGTCATTACATTCAGCGGGAACCGTGCCTCTACACCCTTCAGGTTGTTTTCGCGCGCGCCTTTTATTTCTATGTAGTTGTTCCACGGGCGGCGGTGTTCCGGCAGGGGGATGGTTTCTTCGCCCAGCAGATAGCGCACGGTATAGCTGTCACTGTCTTTCTGAAGGTCTTTCATATCTCCTTGGTAGACGACCTTCCCTCCCAGGCGGCCTGCCCGGGGACCGATGTCGATGATATAGTCGGCAGCACGGATAATCTCTTCATCGTGTTCCACTACCACTACCGTATTGCCCAACTGTTGCAGCTGGCGGAGCACGTGTATCAGTTTGTCCGTATCGCGGCTATGCAGGCCGATGCTCGGTTCGTCAAGAATATACAGGCTGCCCACCAGACTACTTCCCAGCGAGGTGGCGAGGTTGATTCGCTGGCTTTCACCGCCGGAGAGCGAGTTGCTGAGGCGGTTCAGCGTGAGGTATCCCAGACCGACATCCAATAGGAACTGGATGCGGCTGTTGATTTCTGTCAGGATGCGGCGGGCTATGTCGGCGTCATGCGGGTCCAGTTGCAGGTTGTCGAAGAAGAGCTTCAACTCAGTGATGGGCAAATCTACCAGTCGGAGATGTTGCGTCCTCCCACGCGTACGTAGTTTGCTTCGGGCTTCAGGCGGGTGCGTGGCATTTGGGGCAGAGCGTCTTTCCGCGGTAGCGTGCCAGCATCACACGGTATTGTATCTTGTACTGATTTTCCTGCACCATCTTGAAGAAGGCGTTGATGCCCTCAAAGTAGGGTGTCCCTTCCCACAGCATCCGGCGTTGCTCGTCGGTCAGTTCATAATAGGGAGTGAAGATGGGGAAGCCGGCTTTCTCGGCTCCGTGTATCACCATATCCCTCCATTCGCCCATCTTTTCGCCCCGCCAGCATACAACGGCTCCATCATAGACGGACAAGGAGCGGTCGGGTATCACGAGATGCTCGTCGATGCCGATGACTTTCCCGAATCCCTCGCATACGGGGCATGCACCGATGGGAGAGTTGAAGGAGAACATCTGGTCGTTCGGTTCTTCGAAGGTGATGCCGTCTGCCTCGAACTTGGTGCTGAAACGATAGAGGCAGGTACTCCCGTCGCTGGTAGAAACGCAGCAGGCAGGCACCGTCTCCTTCATACATGGCTGTTTCGGCCGAGTCGGTGAGGCGGCTGACGGAATCCTTTTCTGAAGAGGCTGTCATACGGTCAATCAACAGAAAAACTGTGTCTCCGGCTTTCGGCTTGTATTCGTCGATGCGCATCATTTCACCGTTCACTTCCAGACGGGTGAAACCTTGCTTCATGTCTATCTCCAGTTGTTGTTGCAGCGTGCGGTCTTCGCGCAGCAATATCGGGGCGAGCACGGTATACTTGGTTCCTTCCGGATATTCCAGCATGCACTTCACGATATCTTCTGCCGAGTGTTTCTTCACTTCTTGTCCGCTGACCGGGCTGAAGGTCTTACCGACACGTGCGTAGAGCAACCGCAGATATTCGTATATTTCAGTGGAGGTACCCACGGTGGACCGTGGGTTACGGCTGCTTACTTTCTGCTCAATGGCAATGGCAGGTGGAATCCCTTTGATGAAATCGCATTCAGGCTTGCTCATACGTCCCAAAAACTGGCGGGCATAACTGCTCAAGCTCTCCACGTAGCGGCGCTGCCCCTCGGCATATAATGTATCGAAAGCAAGTGAGGATTTTCCGGAACCGGACAGTCCGTGATGACTACGAGTTTGTTACGGGGAATCTCTACGTCAATGTTCTTGAGGTTATTGACACGGGCTCCCTTTATGATAATCGATGTATTTTCTGCCATATAAAAGTCACTTATGTGATTTAGGATTTGCAAAGATAATGCAAACCGGGGTAGAATAAAACGAACCTGCTGGAAAAATCGTATCAGATAGGCAAGGTTAAGATTTGTTATACTTTAGGATGACTGCTAATTTACATTAAATAAAAGCACTAAATTCGCATCCGACTCCTTTTAATGTCCGAACATGGTAAAGCGTAATATAAAATGGCTTCTTGTTGTGCTGGTGTTAGGTTTATGCCCCTCAATCCTGCATGCCGAAGACCCTTATGGAGAGATGAAAGCTCTGGCAGATAGTGCGCAGAAGTGTTGGGACAAGACCGATTGCCTTCCATCAATGCCCGGTGGATAAAACTTGCCCGCGAACTGAACGATACGGTACAGATTAGTGATGCCCATAACAACTTGATTTCTCATTATTATCAGTTGGGGGACATTGACCAATTGAAAGCCGCAACCTATGAATATATGGACTGGTGCCGGAAATACCAACGGACACGAGACCGGTATATGGCGTGGCGGCAGTACATTCAGCGTCTGACGGAGAAAGGTATGCAGGAGGAGGCGATGGCTGAAACCGTCAGGCTCCATCAGGATGCCGAGCAAGCCCGGGACAAATACGGATTGGCATGTGGCGAAATGTGCATCGGGTATAACCATCGGGTCTTTGGAAACAACGTAAAACTGTGTATAGAGAATTACAACAATGCACTGAAACTTTTCGAGGAAGGCAGCTATTATCGTGACGCATACGTGGTGTTGCTTAATATTATCCAGACTTATCTTTCACGCAGTGAGTATGCAGAGGCCGGCGAGTATCTGAGTAAATTGTCGCAACTGGAGGACAAACTGGACCGTAAACAAGTCAGCATAGACCCTTCCCTGCACCTGCGTTTCTGTGAATTCAGGGTTATAGCTTATTGGCCAATGAAGGTAGAAAGGCTACTGAGCCTTATATTGAGGAGACCGACCGCTTCTACCGTCAACATCCGAAGAGCTCGACGCCCGAAGCATGGTTTGGCTATAAGATAATGTGTTGCCGTATCCTCGGTGATTTGAAAGGTAACATTGCTTACGTGGATTCACTCATGGATTATCAGCATTCACTGGGGCTTTGCTATCCTTATAACCATTATATGAAAGGAGAACTGCAGGAACAGTTGGGCGATTATCGTGCGGCTTGCCGCAGTTATGCCAGATATGCCGCCGTGAGTGACTCCGTGCGTACGGCAGAAATGGATGACAAGCTAAGCAAATATACGGCACAGTTTGAGGTGGACCGGTTGAAGATGGAGAAGCTGGAGCTGAGTGCCAGATTGAACAAGGAACGACTGATGATAGCCTTGGCCGTTGGCGGACTGGTATTGTTGCTTTTGCTGCTCATTACTTATCTGTATATCCGCACCCTCTCCATGAACCGCAAGTTGGAAGCTGCACGCAGGGCGGTGGAAAAAATGAGCCAGGTCAAAAGTTCCTTTATACAGCATATCACCCATGAAATCCGTACTCCGTTGAATTCCATCGTCGGCTTTTCTACCTTGCTGGCTCAAGAGAAGCTGGATGATGTGGAGAAACGCGAGTATGTTGAACAAGTGGAGGGCAACAATACATATCTGTTGAGTCTGATGGAGAACATACTCAATATTGCGGATATGGATTCGCGAGTGTGGGAGATGCCGCGGGAGGAGATAGAAGTGGATGCGTGTTGCAAGGAATGTATTGAGGCTTCCGTCCGGAACTGAAGCCGGGAGTTGAACTGGAATATGTGCCTGCTTCCGGCATTATGGCCTTTTATGCAGCCCGGCAATGGCTGAAAATGGTGCTGGTGTCTTTGTTGGATAATGCGGTGAAGTTTACGGAAGAAGGTCATATACGCGTTTCCTGCGAGGAAGATAAGTCCCGACATGTATTGCGCTTCGTGATAGAGGATACCGGTATAGGCATCAGGCCGGACGAATCGGACCGTATTTTCGAACGTTTTTATAAAGTGGACACGTTTACCAAAGGGTCCGGATTGGGGCTTGCCATAGCCAATGAGATAATGGAGTTGGTGGGAGGCCGGATTTATCTGGATGACACCTATTGCGGAGGATGCCGCTTTATTGTGGAATGGCCGATGAAGGACAAACCTTAATTATAAACTATTTTAAGTATTAAAAAGCTGTAATTAGAGAATGAGAGTAAAATCCTTTTATGTGTATTCTTCTTGCTGCTAATGGCGGGAGGAGTATTTGCGCAAGTGCAGACCGGGTCTGCCTATCCTAAACGTGAATTTCGTGCAGCATGGATACAGTCAGTAAACGGACAGTTCCGTGGAATGCCGACCGAAAAACTGAAGCAGAATCTGATCGGGCAGTTGAATTCCTTGCAGAAGGCGGGAATCAACGCATAATTTTCCAGGTACGTCCCGAAGCGGATGCTCTGTATGCTTCCAGACTGGAACCGTGGAGTCGTTTCCTTACCGGAGTGCAGGGTAAAGCGCCCGAACCCTATTGGGACCCTATGCAGTTTATGATTGATGAATGCCATAAGCGTGGTATGGAGTTTCATGCATGGATTAATCCGTATCGCACGAAGACGACCTTGAAGAGTGAGTTGGCTCCCAATCATGTGTACAATATCCATCCGGAATGGTTTGTCACTTATGGCGACCAGTTGTATTTTGACCCGGCACTGCCTGAGAGCCGCCGGCACATCTGCATGGTGGTGAGCGACATCGTTTCCCGCTATGATGTGGATGCCATTCATATGGACGATTACTTTTATCCTTATCCCATTAAGGGAAAGGATTTCCCTGACGATGCAAGTTTTGCACGTTTTGGCGGAGGTTTCAGCAATAAAGGAGACTGGCGCCGGAGCAACGTGAATGTGCTGATTAAGAAACTGCATGAAACAATTCGTGAAATCAAGCCGTGGGTGAAGTTCGGGGTTTCTCCGTTTGGCATTTACCGGAATGAAAGCAGTGACCCGCTTGGCAGTAAGACCAAAGCCTGCAAAACTACGATGACCTTTATGCGGACGTGTTGCTGTGGGCCCGTGAAGGTTGGATAGACTATAATATTCCGCAGATTTATTGGCATATAGGACATCCGGTTGCCGACTATGAGACACTGGTGAAGTGGTGGGCCAGAAATACGGAAAACCGCCCCTTGTTTATCGGCCAGTCCGTGATGAACACCGTGCAGAATGCCGACCCCAAGAACCCGTCGATAAATCAGCTTCCTCGCAAAATGGCCTTGCAACGGGCCTATCAGACCATCGGTGGCAGTTGCCAGTGGTCCGCCAGTGCGGTTGTAGAGAATGTAGCAAGTATCGCGATGCCCTGATTGCCGAATATCATAAGTATCCGGCGCTACCTCCCGTTTTCGATTTCATAGATAACGAAGCCCCGGCAAAGGTACGTAAGATGAAACCGGTGTGGACGGAAGACGGATATATTCTTTTCTGGACAGCTCCCAAGTATAAAGAGGAAATGAACCGTGCCGTCCAATATGTGGTCTATCGCTTTAATGACAAAGAGAAAGTGAATATAGATGACCCTTCCCATATTGTAGCCATCACGCGCGATAATTTCTATAAACTTCCTTATGAAGACGGAAAGACAAAGTACCGCTATGTGGTGACAGCCTTGGACCGTCTGCATAATGAATCGAAATCCGTTGGAAAGAAGATTAAACTTTAAAAATTAGGGATTAAGGATTAGGGATTAATCATTAACGTTTAATCCTTAATCCCTAATAAAGTATCAATCCTGCTATTCCACAAGCTACAATCATCCTATCGGGTTCAGTTTATATTTCTTTGTGCCTATAAATGCCACGAGGAAGATGAGGCAGCTGATGACGAAGGAATATATGTCTTCTTTGGGAGAACTGAAGTTTTCCGAATTCATCAATACCAGCGCGGCTGAGGCCAGCAGACCGACCACTGCCGGGCGGAGTCCACTGAATACCGCTTCCACGGAAGGATGTTTCTGGTATTTCAGAAAGAATTTGCTGATGGTCAGCATCAGTAGGAAAGAAGGAAGCACCACGGCAAACGTAGCAATAATAGAACCTAAAATACCATAGCTTGTACCGTAGCAATCAGCTATCGTAGTATAACCCACATAAGTTGCCGAATTGATTCCTATCGGACCGGGTGTCATCTGGCTGATTGCCACAATATCAGTAAATTCCTGCGCTGTAAGCCAACCGTAACGGGTAACTACTTCACCTTGTATCATAGACAACATGGCATATCCGCCACCAAAGCCGAAAAGCCCAATCTTAAAGAATGTATAGAATAACTGTAAGAAAACCATGATTAGTAATTAATGATAAATGGTTAGTGATTAATGATTAATGATTAATGTTGCTATCCTTTTAATTTTTAATTCTTTAATTTTACTTCTTCGACGTGAAACGTCCGAAGAAGTATCCTCCTACACCTGCCGCAATGATAATCCAGATGGGAGAGAAGCCCAACAGCCAGATGAGCAGTGCTGAAACCACCGGTATCCATATGTTGTATCGGTTTATCCGGGCCGATTTAGCCATGCTGAATGTAGGGGCTGCAATCAATGCAACCACTGCCGGGCGGATGCCTTTGAATATACGTTCCACAATGGTGTTGTCCTTGAAGTTGTGAAAGAACAACGCTATGGCGAGGATGATGAGAAACGAAGGAAGTATGGTTCCCAATGCAGTGATTATGCTCCCTCGTATTCCCCGTAGCCGGTACCCTATAAAAATGGATATATTGACGGCAAGAATGCCCGGAGCGGACTGTGATATAGCAAGCAGGTCAATGAAATCTTCTTTGGCTATCCAGTTTCGTTTGGTTACGATTTCGTTTTCTATCAGTGGTACCATGGCATAACCGCCGCCGATGGTAAAGGTCCTATCTTAAAGAATATGGAGAATGCTTCAAGATATATATTCATATTCAAAATGTTGTAATTTACTTTATTTCTTTATCATCTTTCCCTTCTTTCCCTCTCTTGGCATATTGGCTTGGCTCATATCGAAATGTTTCTTGAATACTTCACGGAAATATTTCGCATCACTGAAACCGGTCAGCTCTGAAATCTCGGTGATGGTATGCTTTTGTTCTTTCAGAAGTTGGGCAGCATGTTTCAGTCGAATCAGCCGGATGTAGTCAGCCGGAGCTTGGTCGGTCAGTGCCTTTATTTTGTTGTAGAAGCTGGTTCTACTCATATTCAGCAGGTTGCAGAGCACGTCGACGTTGAAGCTTGGGTTGTCCATATTGTCTTCGACACTCTTTTTGACGGTTGCAATGAATTTCCAGTCCAAGTCGTTGGAGCAGTTGATGCAATCCGTATTGTTTTTCTCGTCGTTCAGGTCCAGGCTGGCATATTTGTGGCGCAACAGTGTCCGGTTAGTCAGTAAGTTGGCAATGTTTGCCCGCAATATACCGATATTGAAGGGTTTCACAATATATTCATCTGCTCCGCTTTGCAGTCCCTCGATGATATTCTTGTCGGTATTCAGTGCTGTGAGCAGGATGATGGGGATATGTGATGTCTCGATGTCGTTCTTCAGGATATGGCACAACTCGTCTCCTCTCATTTCCGGCATCATGATGTCTGAAATGACTAGGTTAGGCATATACTCCTTGACAATGATCAGTGCCTCTTTTCCATTGGAGCATACTTGTATGTTGTACTGTTCAGACAATGTTCTGCGCAGATATTCCCTTAATTCGTCATTGTCCTCTACAATAAGAATTTTCTGGTGGCTACTGTTGTTTTGCGACTGTTGCTGCGTCTTGTCGTAGATGCCGCTGGAAGCAGGGGACGGTGTGGCGGAGGCATTGATGGGCACTCCGGAAGCCGAATAAACAATCCGTTCGTTTTGGGGTTGAGGGCGTTGGATTGCCTTGCGGAAATGCTTGTTCCCTTTGGGGAACGTGATTTTGATGCAAGAGCCTTTTCCTTCCATACTGCTGAAGTTGAGCTTTCCTTTATGTAAGCGTACAAGTTTCCCAACCAAGAGTAGTCCGATGCCGCTGCCGGTAACTTTGGAATTGATAGCATTGCTGCCGCGGAAATGCATCTTGAACAGCTTTTTTTGTTCCGAGGCCGGAATTCCGATACCGGTATCTTTCACCTCAATACTCCAGGTATCTTCCGTCTCGGAAGTAAAGACATGTACATTGCCGCCGTCCGGTGTATATTTCAATGCGTTGGATATGATATTCTTCAAAATGGAATCCATCTTGTCCTTGTCCAACCATACGTTCAGATAACGGAAACTGCTTTCGTAGGTCAGGTTGATGTGTTTTATGTTTGCGTATGGACGGAATGCATCGATTGTCTCCTCCATATATGTGCTCAGTTCGTATTCGGATACGTATAGACTTCCGGAATAGGTGTCTGCTCGTTCGAAATTAATAAGATTGGTGGTCAGGCGCAACAAGGCATTTACGTTTCGCAGAGCTGTGTTGATGTTGCTCTGTCCGCTGGAAGTCAGTTGTTCGCGTTCGGTGATTTCTTCCAAGGGTGCTTTGATGAGCGTCAGTGGAGTACGTATATCATGTGCCGTGTTGACGAAAAAGCGTATTTTCTCGTCGGATTCTTTCCGCTGTTTTCTCAAGGCTATGATTCGCAGGGCGATGCTTGCAATGGATATGATAATCACTGCATAGAGTATTAATGCCCAAAAACTGAGCCAGATGGGTTGTTCGATAATGATGTTCATACTACGTTCCTCCAGGACAATACGGCGGTCTTCGTTGGAGATGGCACGTACGCGGAGGGTATAGTTACCCGGACTCAGATTGGTAAAACGAATGACATTTTCCTGTCCCGGGCGGCTCCAGCCCTCATAGAATCCTTCCAGCTTCCAAGAGTACAGAATCAGGGAAGGGTAGTCATAGTTTATATCGGAAACTTGCAATGAGAAGATGTTCTGGTTGTACTTCAAACGCAAGGTTTCTGTCTCGTCTATATCCTGAATAAGTGGGGAACCTTCATCTTTGGGATAAACGGTCTGATAGAAAACCCGCAGGTCGCTGAATACCATTTTGAATTTATAGTCACGTGGCAGGACCATGTCCTTATCGAACTCTATGGCTCCGTCCGTACTGCCGAAAATGAAATTGCCGTTTCCTCTTAAGGTGCCTGAAGCTGCATTGAAATGATCTGACTTCAGTCCTTGTTCTTGGTCCAGTTATGGAATGTCTCTTCGGCAGGATAGAAGGTGGACAGACCGTGTTCTGTACTCAGAAGA
>ENA-OQCS01001090-OQCS01001090.1-human-gut-metagenome-genome-assembly--contig:-NODE-1090-length-14505-cov-5.427945_pt1 | contig 14505 bp, 17 predicted proteins | sample MGYA00242757_ERZ504575 | MGnify/ENA primary metagenome ERZ504575 (study PRJEB26092, sample SAMD00036297) | human gut metagenome | host: Homo sapiens | study: EMG produced TPA metagenomics assembly of...
TACTTTTGTGTCTTCTACATCCAGACTATACTGTCGGTCTTGGAATCACACCAAGTCAGCCACTTGCGTGGGTCGCGGACTTTTACCGCCGGTAGGGAATTGCACCCTGCCCCGAAGAACTCATTGAATCTATGTTCGTGAATAAAATAGCACATAATCTTTCATCATGCAACTAATTTGTTCATTTTTTCACAATATCAAATTTATCTTGCGAAAAACAAGGACATACATTTTCACACGAAGCTATGACAGAACTAGCTAAATGACTACCTATCTTCATAGCCTCAAGCATACTCTTACCATAAGTTAGTCCAGCACTTGTCCCAGCACAAAATGCATCTCCTGCTCCTGTTGTATCCTTTACCTCGATTTGACGAGCCTGACAAAAGCCGCTTTCACCATTGCTTTTCACATATAAAGATCCCGCTTCACCAAGTGTTACAATCAAAGAGTTAAATTCGGATTGCTGCAGTTCATCAATCAATGTATGACATAATTCTTCTGCTGATATCTCTTTAAAATCTCTTGAAAAAAGAATACTCGATTCTAATTGATTACAGATCAAACAATCAAATTGCTTCAAAAGATCTTTTCTTTCAATCGCAATATTCATATTGCTGACAACACCAAATAATTTTTTATTATGTTTTTGACATAAATAAACAACTTTTTCAACAATTTCCTCATCCATATCTATTTCAGCCACCACAGAATCGCTATTTTCAATAATTGCGTCTCCATTTTCTTCTAAAATTGAATAGATCGGCATTAAATTCGGACGATGAGATATTGAACCCGCTAATTCTCCATTATGATCAAAAACAGCTAGCCATGTACCCATACCGTTTTCGATAGATTTCATATAATCTGTATTCACATTTCGATTTTGCAATCTCTGTTTAACATCTTCTCCTAATGCCGTATTATCAACAATACTAACAAATGTTGAGTTTAAACCTAAATTCGCAATATCTTCTACAACATTTCGTGCTACACCACCATGAATATACTCAATATATCCTGCATTTCTCCCATCAGGAACATATATATCTTGTGGAAAGCCTTTAATATCCACAAAAATCGCACCTACTACGACAATTCCATTCTTTTTTTGAATCACGTTATTTTTCACCTTTCATCTCAAATAAGATATCTCTTAATTGTGCTGCTCTTTCGAAATCTAGAGTACGGGCTGCCTCTTTCATTTCCTGCTCCAATTCTTTGATCATCTTTTCCTTTTGTTTTGCCGGCAACTTTTTCTTCTTCAAATACTTAGCTGCCATTTCCTTTGTTTCTTTAGAACGAACGACATCATGGATTGGTTTGATAATTGTCTTTGGAACAATTCCATGTTTTTCATTATATTCCATTTGAATCGATCTACGTCTTGCAGTTTCATCCATGGCTTCCTGCATACTTTCTGTTATCTTATCTGCATACATAATAACTTTACCTTTGGCATTACGTGCTGCACGACCAATGATCTGAATTAAAGACCTTCGTGATCTTAAAAAGCCTTCTTTATCTGCATCTAATATTGCGATCAAGCTAACTTCTGGAATATCCAAACCTTCTCTTAATAAGTTGATACCTACAAGTACATCATATTTACCTTGGCGTAAATCATGAATGATTTCAGTACGTTCAATCGTTGTAACTTCATGGTGTAGCCATGCTACCTTTAAATCCATATTCTTTAAATAGGAAGTTAAATCCTCTGCCATACGAACCGTCAATGTCGTGATCAATGTTCTTTCATGTCTTTCAATACGCTCCTTGATTTCATCTACCAAATCATCAATCTGCCCTTCAATAGGACGCACTTCGACTTCAGGATCTAATAATCCTGTTGGACGAATGATTTGTTCAACAATTTCTCCATGCGTTTGATCCAATTCGTAATCACCCGGTGTTGCAGATACAAAGATGGCATTTTTAATCAATCCTTCAAATTCATTAAAACGCAAAGGACGATTATCCAAAGCACTTGGAAGTCTAAATCCATAATCCACTAATACTTGTTTTCTTGCACGATCTCCATTATACATACCTCGAATTTGTGGTAACGAAACATGGCTTTCATCTACAACAAGTAAATAATCATCTGGGAAATAGTCAAACAATGTATAAGGCCTTTCACCTGGTTTTCTGCCATCAATATGCCTTGAATAGTTTTCAATACCTGGACATACACCAAACTCCCTTAAGGCCTCTATATCATAGCGACATCGTTGTTCTAAACGTTCTTTTTCTAATGGTTTACCCTGCTCATCAAAGTAGGCTAATCTTTCATCCAATTCTTCTTGAATGGTATCTGCTGCATGATTGATGATATCCATACTTGTCGCATAACCATTAGCTGGATATATAATATATAGCTGATAAGACTGATTGACATGTCCTGTTACTGGATCGACTTCACAAATTCTTTCCACTTCATCATCAAACATTTCAATTCGAATCAAATAACGATCTGTATGTCCAGGTGTGATTTCAATGACATCGCCACGCACTCTAAAAGTTCCTCTTAATGGATCCGTATCATTACGCTTATATTGTTGATGGACCAATGCCAACATCAATTCATTTCTTTCTATGATTTGCCCAGTTCGCAAAGTAAAAATCATATGACGATATTGTTCTGGATTGCTTGCACCATAAATAGAGGCAACACTTGCTACAATAATCGTATCTCTTCTTTCTAAGACACTATTTACAGCTGCCATTCTAAGCATATCCAATTCTTCATTGTCTTTGTATTTTTATCAATATACGTATCCGTTTTTGGCAAATAAGCTTCCGGCTGATAATAATCAAAATAAGATACAAAATATTCCACGCGATTGTGTGGAAAGAATTCTTTAAATTCCGAATATAATTGTCCTGCCAAAGTTTTATTATGTGCAAACACCAAGGTTGGTCGATTGACTTGAGCAATCACATTTGAGATGGTAAATGTTTTTCCAGTTCCTGTAGCTCCTAACAATACTTGAAACTTTTTATCTTCTTTTAAACCAGAAACCAATTCTTTAATCGCTTCTGGCTGATCTCCACTCGGTTTATATTCAGACACTAATTCAAACTGATCTTTCATAGCTTCACATCCTTCTTCTCCATTATATACAAAAAGTAGGCTTATACCTACTTTTGAGCCTCTTCAATCGCTTTTTGTCTTTGTACATCATCGCTAGGTGTTTCATTTATCTTCAACAATACTTTTTCCACCAAAAGATCCCACGTTGTTTTGTCACAATCCCCTGTTACTTCTAAGCCATGATCCTGTTGAAAATTTGCCAAACCTTGAGAACTCGTATTCGAAAAATATGTATCTGTTCGATCAACATTATATCCTAAATACTGTAGATACACTTGAAGAGCTTTGGCATTATCATCCACACTATCTTTTTTAATAACATCCTTTTTCTTGAATTTGTAATAGGATGTTGTCTTAGCTTCACCAAGCTCGACTTCAATATCTGGTTTAAATCCTTTTTTATTAATACTTGTTCCATTTGGCGTATACCAATGTGCTATTGTATATTTAAAACTTGTTCCATCCGAGAATGGTACGGTCACTTGTTCTGTGCCTTTACCATAGGATGTTGTACCAACTGTAGTTACTTTATCCCCAAGATTATCTTTTAAAGCCCCAATCAACACTTCGGATGCACTTGCCGTATTTTCATTTTGTAAAACAACAATTTTATCCATCTTTACCTGATTGAATTCATCTTTTGTCTTTTGTTTGGTCACTTTTCCATTCTTATCTTTTTCTGTAAATACAACTGACTTTTTTGGAATCAAAGAACTTGAAATTTCTAATGCAGCATTTAAATAGCCACCACCATTATTACGTAGATCCAATACTAATTTTTTGATGCCTGCATCTTGTAGACGAGTCAATGCTTTTGAGAAATCTTTTCCACTATTTTCTGAGAAACTCGATAAAATAATTTCTCCATATCCTTCATATATATTGCATACAACTGTTGAATCAAAAGTACCAGGAATTAAATTTGTAGTATATTCTTTTCCATCACGAAGATATTTTGTCTTCACGCTCTTTCCTTCATGCGCCTTAATATATTTAATGATTGTATCCGAATCATTTTCACCACATTTTAAATCATCTAATGAAATAATTTCATCATTGGGTTTTAAGCCCTTTTTATCTGCCGTTGAATTAATATATACATTGGATACTACAAAATTTTTATTCTCATTTAAATAAAAGGAAATCCCCAATCCAACATTGCTTCCTTCAAGACTGCTTGAGAAGGCTTTGGCCTGTTCCAAATTAAAATAGTTTGTATGAATATCCTTATCCAATGTAGTCATTCCTGTAATGGCTTGTTCCATTAATTTGGAATCTAAATTTTTCACTTTATTTGAATAATACCAATCCGAATTCAAAATAGAATAGATCGTATCAAATTTTTCGCGTTCTTTACTATCGGCTGATGTTGTTTTATTTAAAACAACAGGTACACTAACACCAGCACCAAAACATACGACACATAATAATATGATTAATAATTTCTGACTCTTTTTACTCATAAACTCATCCTACTCTAAAACAAAATGGGACGAATCATTCGCCCCAATAATTCTATACAAAAAGTATACGAAACAATTTTTTATTCTGCAATGGTTTTTATCGTTTCATTTTTAAATATTTTCTTGCCGCAAGCAAAGAGGCAAAGCCACCAATCAAAACACCCGCAAGAATGATAGAGAATCCTACTTGAAAACGGATTGTGTTTGGTTTAAACATGGCAAACATCGGTGTAAATAATTGTCCACCTAGACTTGTATATAGCTTTTCATATCCAAAATGAACAATTAAATACGGAATTACAGCTCCAAGTAATCCAATTAAGATTCCTTCTACAATAAACGGATTACTAATAAAGCCATTTGTAGCACCTACAGTTCGCATGATCATGATTTCATCTTGCCTTGAATCAATTGTTGTGCGAATCGTATTATAGATCAAATATAAGGATAATATGACCAACAATGCAACAAGGCCCAAACCAATTTTTTGAATCATATTCAACATTTCAACTAAAGAAGTGACACTATCTCCACCAAAAGCTGTACTCGCTACACCATCGATTTTCTTGATTTGTGCACTTGTTTTACGAATGTTAGAAGCATCCTTTAGATAAACAAAGAACGCATTTGACAAAGGATTCGAATCTCCTCTATATGCTTTAAAAGCCGAACCTTTTTCTTTGATCATCAATTCCAATTCATTGTCTTTGGATGAAAATTCAACTTTATCCACATTTTTTAATTTGGAGATTTTATCATTTATATCTTGCATAGAAGCTTCATCCTTTATATCCTCATTTAATATGACATGAATGCTTAAATCTTTTTGTACGTCATTCGAAAAATAATTCACATGAAGTCCTATAATTAGAACAGCTCCAATTAATAATAACGTAATACCAATTGCGCTAATGGCGGAAAAACATAACATGATATGTCTTTTCATTTGTAAAAAGGCATATTTAAGTTCATATAAAAAAGTTCTTAACCCTTTCATAGACTCTTATACCCACCTCTATTCGAATCGTGAATCACATATCCTTTATCGAGCATAATCGTACGTTTTTTAAAACGATCCACCAAAACTTTATCATGTGTAACCATCATAATCGTCGTATCAAGTTTTTTATTGATTTTTTCAAGCAAGGTAATGATTTCTAAACTTTTTTCTGGATCTAGATTTCCTGTCGGTTCATCCGCAATCAAAACCATTGGCTTATTTGCGATGGCACGCCCAATTGTGACACGCTGTTGTTGTCCACCAGATAATTCATCTGGATAGCTTCTGGCTTTTTCTTTCAAGTCTACAAGATCTAAGACTTCCATGACACGTTTTCGAATTTGTTTACGTGGCATACCCACAACTTCTAGAGCAAACGCAATATTTTCATAAACAGTTAGCTTAGGTAATAAACGATAATCTTGAAAAACACACCCAACATTACGTCTGTAGTATGGAACTTTTCTATGTTTCAATGCACCTACATTGACTCCACCTACAATAACAGTTCCTTCATCTGGAACAATTTCGCCATTTAACACTTTGATCAATGTTGACTTTCCTGAACCAGTAGCTCCAATCACATACACAAATTCACCTTTATCAATATGTAAATTTACATGATTTAAAGCATGTACCATTGGGATATGCTTTTGAAACATCTTTTAAATCAATCATAATGTTCCTCCTAACTAAAGAACTTTTCTGGTCTTTCTCGACATGGTGCTGCACTTCCTGCTTCACAAGTACTTCCTCCAGACCATCCTGTTCCCCACGCAAAATCAGCTCCGGCACTAAAGCGAGCTACCGCATCACTAACAGACATCGATCCTAGATTATAAACTTCAATATGTGTATGTGCTCCACTTGAATTTCCTGAATTTCCAGATAATGCGATTGTTTGTCCTTGTGAAACACTCTGTCCTGCACTTACATAAATGCTTTGCGATAAATGGAAGAAACTTACGGCATATAATGTGCCATTCACATTACATAACATTTGAATTGTATTTCCTCCACCGGCAGGATAACCTGTCCAGTTACCTAAATACCCACTATTACTTCCTACTGGAGCTGCGGCATATAAAATAACACCACTTGCTGGAGCTACAACAGCCGTCCCTACAGGAGCTGCCCAATCTAGACCTAAATGAAGCCCACCACTAGCATAAGCCCATGTACCAGCACTTTTACTTCCTCCTTGTACGGGTTGTATAAAGCCTGAAACCGATTCAATGGTACCAGAGAAGCTTGTTGAAATCACAAAATCACGAATCGAACTCATATCTACTTGTGCAGATCTTTTTTCCGCTTCTAACTGAGCGATTTGTTTCTGATATTCTTCAACTAGCTTGTTATAAGATTCCTCTAATTCACTTGCTTGTTTCTTTTGGTTTTCTAATTCTGCCTTTTGACTTTTTGCGTCTGCATCCAAACGCTTTTGTTCATCTTGCTGCAAAACAAGTTCTTTCTTTAATTTATTTAACTTTTTAATTTGCGACTGATCATCTTCGGTAATTCTTTCGACACCTGAAATACGACGAAGCATATCACTCAAACTATCCGATCCCATAATCAAATCAATAATCATATTTGTACCAATCGTTGTTTGTTCATTTTTCATTCGCGTTTCAATTTGTTCATTCCAAGCTTCGATTTCCGCTTCCTTAGCCTTGATTTTCGTTTCAAGCTCTTCAATATTCTTTTCAATCATCTCAATCGATTTTTCTTTTTCACTAATTTGTGTTTGTAAATTTGTAACCAATTCTTTTTGTTCCTTTGCTAGCTTCTCCATTTTTGAAGTATCACTCTGCAAAGAAGCTATGTTGAATTATAAGAATTAATACTATCTTGAAGATTTTGTTTACGATTCTTTTGATATTCCTGAAATCCTTGACAAGCTTTTACTCCCGATTGAGAAGTTTGCGCTTGGCTACACTTGGCATACCAAGTTTCTGTATCCGAATAGTCTTCGGCTGAAACAGGCATAATCAATGAGCAGGCCATAGCTAAGCTTAAAAAACCTGCACCAGCTCTATATTTTATCATCGTGTCCACCTCAAATATTTTCTAACTGCCAAATAACTTCCTAGCATTCCTACAACCATTCCAATCAAAAGAATGCCACCAGAAGTCCAAAGTACGAATGGATATGGTTTTAACATTGTCATCATATTGCTAAAAAACATACCATTCAATACATGGTATAAACCTGTATATCCAAATATACAAATCAAAACAGGGCCTAAAGCACCCCAAAATCCAATAAAAATTCCTTCTAATACAAATGGAAAAGAGATGTACCAATTATAGGCCCCAACTGTTCGCATGATCGCAATCTCATCTTTACGTACTAAAATCGTCATTTTAATCGTATTTCGAATCAAGAATACGGCAATCAACACCATAAGTCCTACAAAGACACTTCCCCATACACGGATATTCTTAAACAATTGAATCATCGTATTGATTGCACTACCTCCATAGGTAGCCTTAACGACACCATCCATCTTAGAAATTTTTTTTTTGTCACCTTTGAAATTTTCGTATTATCTTTTAATTCCACATTTAAAACATCATATAAAGGATTTTTATCCTTCCCTTTATATTGTTTAAACATAGGTCCGTTTTCTTTGATCAACGCATCCAGTTCATCATCTTTACTTGAATATGTGACTTTCTTTACAGAAGACGTAGAAGCAATCGAATCAGCTAATTCACTAATTTCTTCATCTTCTAGTGTTGGATTTAAAGAAACTTGAATCATAAATTCATTTTCAATTTGATTGGTAAATCCTCCGACATTCACGTAAATCACAAATATAAACAAGGCCATCAATAAAGCAATGCCAATCGATACAATGGAAGAAAAAGTCATTGAGAAATGACGATACATATCTTTATTGGCATTACGCACTAGTCTTGGTAAACTCTTAAAAAACAGTAACATTTTATCACCTACATTACTAATTATAACACAGCTATCAAATTGACCTACAAATCACAAAATTTCACATACACCTTAATTCTAATTTTTTCCATGTGAAAATAACATTAAAACCGAAAAAAAAGATCGATTTCTCGATCTCTTATAAACTTTGACCTACTGCATCTGCTTTTTTAATAGCCGCAATAAATTCTTCTTTTGTGAATGGGAAAGGTGCATTTTTCCACTCATTTGTTTTTGTAGCTGCTTGGGTCAAAGCTTCCAAATGGCTTTCATTCAAATCCATATCCGCCAAAGTCACTGGTAAGCCGATTGATTTATTAAATTTTGCCATTTTCATTAAGTTTTCTTCGTCTTTGGCATATGCATACAATACCAATACACCAAAGGATACTACTTCACCATGTAAATGGTGTCCGTTACGTGCAATTGAGCAGCTTCCATTATAGAAGGCATGTGCAATGCTTGAATTATAATAATATTCTGGTTGGTTCGTTAAGTTTGAAACGTATCCAGTAGATACAACAATATCCAAGGCGATGGCTTCGATTGCAGCTGAATTTGTATCATTTTTACAATCTTCCATACCTTGTTTACCATATTTCAATAATGGTTCTGTACATGTTTTAGCTAATGCCAAACCCATTGTAGCTGTATGATCTAAAGTCTTTCCTTGCGTTGCGAATTCAACTTCACATTGTTTAGACAAGGCATCCCCAATTCCTGCCCAGAAATATTCGCTTGGTGCTTTTGCGATAACATCTGGATTGATAAAGATATGTGCTGGACAATGAGGGTATGAATAGTGGTCCAACGCTCCATTATCATCATAGACTACGGCAATAGCTGTAGCGGCCGAACAGTTTGAACAGATTGTTGGAAATGAGAAAACCATTTTATCATCCATTTCAATGGATGCAGTTTTACAAGTATCGATAGCTTTTCCTCCACCAATCGCAAAGATAACATCGGCTTCTTGTACGTTTGGATTTGAAGTCAATTTATGTACGTTCGTCATCGTACATTCAATACCATATACAATTGAATCTGTAATAATAATATCAGTCTCTTTAATGGCTTCACGAATTCTTGGCTCAGCAGCTGCCAAAGCTCTTTTACCACCAATCAATACAACCTTTTTAACATTGTATTTTTCACATACACTTGGGATTTCGTTGTAACAACTTTCTCCGACTGAATAATTAGACATTTCAATTGTTTTCATAAACTTCTACTCCTTCTTTTACTTCAACATTTTCTGTATGATAATTCTTGTATACACCGACCGTTAAGAATGGAACGATGATGATTGCGATAGCTAAATATCCACAATAACCATATCCATATTTAATAATATTTGTTAATCCAGCCATTGAAATCGTCATAGATACTACAATAATAAATGCAGATACAATGATTCTTTTCTTTACTGGATTTTCTACATTCTTTAAAACACGAATATTTTCAAAGCGAGCCACAAATCCGAATGTTGTTGTTACTGCTGTAGAAATTAAGCATAGTAATAAACAAATACCATATACAACAACCATCCAGTTGGCATTCATTGCATTTAAACTTGTCAATGTAGGTAGAGTTGTTTCTCCATAAACACCCTTCCAAGAAATTAACATCAATACACTTAATACTAATGCGACAGCATTCATCGCAAATGAGATCCACATTGCTTTTGAACAAGATTTACGATCTGGTAAGATAGCTCCACAAGCAACGATTGTTGGTAATGTCACACATTGAAAGCCTGCATATGTAAATGCATTTAAGATAGCTTTAGGCATATTCATAAAACCATTTACAGTAAGTCATTTGCTAAAATAGCTCCAATATTTTGACCTTTCATAATTCCCATACCATAAATAACTATGGCTGTTACCAAAATAGCCATACCCATATATGTACTTGCCATTCTTACAACACTTGCGCCAAAAATGGTTAAGCAAAGAACAACGATTCCAACCGCAACGACACAAGCATAATAATTAAATCCAAAGTATTGTTGCAATGCACTTGCAGCTCCACTAATAGCTGCTGCAACAGCCATCAAAACCATGATATTAAAGAAGATCTCAAATAAGATTTCCAACTTATCAAATGGATGATATAAGTTTTCAAACAATTCCTTTGCGCTTGTCAATTTCTCTGGTTATACATCACCATGGCTTCTCGCATTGTCAATATCAATAGCAACATAGCTATTATGGCACTCACAATACCAGTCCATCCTAAACCTACATAATATGTATTTGCCTGATTTCCTGTGGCAAATCCACCTCCAGCATGTGCTGAGAATAATACGGCGCCTACCGAAAATATCGCCATTTTTCCAACTTTTTGTGCTTTCATACTTTTCCTCCTATAGCGTGCACAACAAGCTAACAAAAAAACCAATCGCTTCTTGCTGCCTGTTAGGCAGAAGAGACGAAAGGTTAGAATTACAATACTTCCGCGGTACCACTCTTCTTCATTCATTTAAGAATGCACTCATTTAGATGCTATCACATCCTGCTTCATTAACGTTAAGCATACGTTCAAGTCTTATCAACCTGACCACTCCATGGTAAGTTCAAAGTTTGATCTTTCATGTCTTGCACCAACCGACAACTCTCTAACAAAGACTTTCCTTTTACTACTCCATTTCCTTGTGTTTTGTGCGTTTATAATATCACCACATTTTCATTTATGCAAGCATTTTCTTACATTTATTTTCAGAAAACTTGTAATCAGAAGAAAAAAGACTCCAAACAAGGAGCCAATTTTACATATTCAATCCTAAAATTCTTTTTTCTTTCTCAAATTCAGGAAAAACATGTTTATGCACTTTTTGAACAAACTCTATTTCTTCTTGGGAACGCTCAGAAAATCCAAGGCTTTCACTAAAATCATCAAAACTTATAAAGCTTTCAGAACTATCAAGAATCTTTTTTTCTGTTATTTTTAATGCATTATTTATTTCTTCTTTTCGTTGAGAATACGCATAACCACTATTACTTAACTCATGAAGAATACTTGCCATAACTGTAACAAAGCCATACCGCTCGATACAACTATCTAATATATCTGCACCAATAATTTTTCTCCACTCCACATATAAAATAGAATAAAAGGATTTATCACGAACTGAACATACATTATAAGTCTTATGATATTTCACATCCGATTCAATAATGTAATGCCGATTTTCATCCATTTTAAGTTCCTCTGTCAAAGAACGAATACACACAATAGACTCAATGGATGAAGAATAAGGTTCTAAAGAAAGTAATGAATCAATTTCTTTTTCAATAGAAGATCGTAATTCACTCTTATCAACTGAATCATAAGAATTACTTTCATCCACAATACGATCCAGTAATCCTTCTTCTTTTATTTTTAGCAAGGCTTCTTTAAATTTCATACTACTCTCATCACAAAATAACAGTCGTACCAACAGGAATCAAACTCAATAACTTATCTAAGCTCTTTTGTGATATACGAATGCAACCAGAAGTAAACGTATCATTTGAGCTGATTGAAGATGCATTTTTATAATCTGTTACACTTTCCTCATACATATCACTATGAATAAAATAATCCTCAAATACCACAATATATCCAAAGAATTTAACTGCATCATATCCAGGACGATATCCACTTACATATTCTGAATCAGACACTTTTTCCACTTGAAATACGCCATAAGGAGTAGGTGATTTTTCGCCACCAAACAAACAAGGCATAGAGTCAACCTTTTCAAACATCGTATATTCACTAGAATCAAAATCAGAACGAATAGAGTAATACTCATTCAATTTAGAATTCGATACTTTAGAATATACTTCCAAACAAGAATCAGTCGATTTAGTTTAAGTAAATACTTATCATTACTTAAACTATTTGTTTTAAAGATAAATAATTTAGATTTTGCCATATTTAAGCTCCTTCATTCACTTTTATAAAGTCTAAAAATTCTTTTACTATTTCCTCTATTGATTTATTCCACTCTTCTTTATTTAAATCATTTTTTGATATAAATTTAGTTTTAGGATTATGATAAAAAACAATTGCATCCGGAAAACTTTTGCATGGATTTTTCATACTCGGTAAGGTTTCTACCCCATCTTCCAACGAACCAGGATAAACCTGCCAAGACTTAAATTTTTGCGTATTGCCTTTAAATGTATTTTTATCCGCACAGATAAATTGATATGATTCCATTTCACAATTCACCGTTCCATTATTATTTTTGGCCATTCTAAAACCCATTAAATCATAATACTTTGTTTTGTTTTTATTCGAGCAAACCTATATATCGGTTCATAATTACCACAGCGAGAAAGCTTACATCTATATTTTTCCAATAGAGAAGATTTCGCAATAGCATATAAATTTGTATCTATTGAATTAGCACTATGGCATCTTAAATAGTTATCACGGGGTGCCAAGTGATAGTTTCCTAATCCTACTCTATTATCAAAAATGACTCTCGAAGTTATATCGTGATCATAATCATAAAAAGGGATTTTTGCACCATGTAAAAACAAGTTATATTTTACAGTATTATCTACGTTAATAGATTCGTTTTCATTTATAAATTCTATAAATTCTTCTGCTAGTAAACAAGCATACTCATTAAGATAAGTATTTGCATCTTTAGCATTTAATCTTTCAAAGCATAATTCCTCTATACCTGGATTATAACAATAATTTTTTATTCCATCTTTTTTCATAGAAACAATGTTATTTTCTAATTGGTCCACTTCAGAATCTGCAGTATGTGGATAACAAATTCCATTTTTATTAACATACTTACCTATACCTCTATCAAACTGTGGACAACCTAATATACAATTTATTTTATTGTCTTCATCAATATAAAAACGCATAAAATTTAAGTTATATATCTTTTCATCTATCTTTATTGAAATATAGTGAAAATAACCTATAGACTTAAATTTATCAGAAAATCTATCTTTTTCTTTTTGTGCAATCCTTATAGTCGGGCTGGTGCTATCAATGTTTAATCCTGTATCTGAACACTCTATAAAGCATTTCACTCTTTTCTCTAATTTACTCATTATTTCATTTGCTTCTTGCATGCTATCAAAATCGGATGAAAATAGATGAACATTATTACTTTCATCATCAAAGATTGTATATGCGTTTTCTTCTAAAACACTCTCCTTTTTGTTATTACACAAATACAAAGAACCTTGTTTATACTCTTGTTTTGTTTTTTTATCTATCAATTTTTCCCCATTAGCAAAATCCACATAATGATTTGACATTATCTTTACCTCCTATTTCCACTCTTCATCATCATGACTACCCATGACACTACAAAGGCTGCTATGCCTATACATGATATTTCTAATGCTGCCTGTATTTTATTGGTTCCTCCCCCTACTAAATCAACAATGGTTAATACAGAAGCAACAATTGAAATCAATCAAAATACGGCAATAAATGTTGCTATATAATTTTGTATTTCATTAGATTTTCGATCTAATTCATCTTTAATTAATTCAATCTTTTGTTCAATTTCTTCTAAAGCTTCATTTACACCATTTACTACAATTAAATTTCGATATGTTTCACAAACATTATTCCACCTAGAAACTTGTGAAGGAGCTAGTGTTCCTGAAGCTCTAAATTTCAATGCTTCTTGTTTTAAATTTGATACATTTTTAAAATAATGTTTATGTTTAGAATCACTCAACGTATTTTGCATCTTTTCATTTAGTAACATACAAGTATTTTTTTGATGAAGCACTAACATTGTCAACAATAAATCATCTTTTGCTTCTTCGATAATATTTCCTTCATTTTCCACAGCATATACATACGATATAGATTCCTGCCTTTGACAGCCAGAAAAGAAAAAAAAGTGGTCCAAAGCCTAGTATAAAGGCTTTGAGCCACTTTTTGCGTTGTTGCGGATTATAGTATTTTTTTCTTATCTTTTGTTTGATGTATGATGTTTCTCATTTTCTGCTTTTTTGTTATT
>ENA-OQCS01001091-OQCS01001091.1-human-gut-metagenome-genome-assembly--contig:-NODE-1091-length-14498-cov-2.783453_pt1 | contig 14498 bp, 21 predicted proteins | sample MGYA00242757_ERZ504575 | MGnify/ENA primary metagenome ERZ504575 (study PRJEB26092, sample SAMD00036297) | human gut metagenome | host: Homo sapiens | study: EMG produced TPA metagenomics assembly of...
CGAGAGCAGGCACGATACCGTTCATGATGGCGAACACGCCGGTCATGGTAAGCAGGGTGGTCAGCAGCAGACCCCAAGTACGACGCTGCTTGAGGTAATTGCGTGGTGACATCGGAGCCTTCTGACGCTTCTCAACATTCCAGAACACCACGAACAGCACGGCTGCAATAACGATTTCGACAGCGACCAGCGCCCAATTGGCGGAGCCCAGCTTCTGAATCTCGTTGATGGCCAGATATGCGGCCAAGAATGCGGCGGCAAGGGAAACCACGCCAACCCAATCCATCTTCGGAGTCTCGGAAGCGGTGGATTCTTCCGCATACACGAACACAAGCACAATGGCAAGCACCGCAACGCAACCATGACCCAGAACACGGAACGGAAACCGAACGTGCCAGCAAGCCAGCCGCCAAGAATAGCGTCGACACCGCCGATGCCACCATTAACGGAAGTCAGAATAGCCATGAGCTTGGCGTACTTCTTATCTTCAGTAACCTTGGCGTGCAGCATGATCAGCGTCATCGGCACAATCGGACCGGCAACACCCTGAATCACACGACCGATCATCAGCATCGGCACGTTGACCGCGAGCGCGGAAACCACGCAGCCCAAAGCGGTAAGCACAAGAATGCCAAGCAGCACTTTCTTGCGACCGATCAAATCGCCGAGTCGCGGCAGGAACAGCGAGAACACTGCGCACGAGGTGAAGAACACCGTCTGGGTCAAGCCAATCTGCGCATCGGTGGTGTTGAGTTCAACACGCATGGTCGTCAATGCAGGCGAAAGCATGGACGCGTTGAGCTGGAACGCGAAGATGGCTGCCATCAATGCTGCCATCAATGCGACGACGGACTTGCCGCCTTCGTCGAGCATTTTGCTGTTTTTGGTCTCTGTCATTAGAGCACCCCTTTACTTATCTTTCTCTTCTTTCAGCCGATGGTCTTGATTGCGTCGGTTACCAAATCCCAGAATTTGTTGAAATCAAGCTTGACTGCAACCTGGGTGTGGCATTCTTCGGCGCTCGGCTCTGGACCTCGCAGGTCGGCGACGGTCATGCCAAGTGTGAGATCTCCATGGATTTCGACATCAACCGGGCAACGACGGGTGGTCATGACGCTCGGATCAATGAGGTATGCCACCGTGCACGGATCATGGACCGGAGGATCGATGAAATCTTGATTGTCTTGATAGGTCTTGCGGAAGAAGTCCATCAGACCAGACACGAACTTGGCGAGATCAGTGCCAACGCCTTCGATACGCTGCTGCACTTCGGGCGTGCACAATGCCTGATGCGTCAGATCCAATCCGACCATGGTGATCGGCCAGGCTTCATTGAACACGATGTGAGCGGCTTCCGGATCGACCTTGATGTTGAACTCGGCCACGGCACTCCAGTTGCCACATGGTATCCGCCGCCCATAAGCACGACTTCCTTGACACGTTCAACAATGCGCGGCTCCATGCGGGCAGCCATGGCAATGTTGGTCAGCGGTCCGGTCGGCACCAGAGTGATGGTGCCTGGCTCGTTGCTCATAATGGTGTCGATAATCCAGTTGACGGCATGTCCGGCTTCCAGCGGACGGCTGGGTTCAGGCAGTTCACGCCGTCAAGACCGGTTTCGCGTGAATGGAAGCTGCCACTTCCTGCTTGCGCACCAGCGGACGGTCACATCCGGCATGCACCGGCACGTCGGTGGCATGCGCCTTTTCCAGCACTGCACGGGCGTTGTAGGTCACCTTGTCAAGGCTCTGATTGCCACCTACCGTGGTGACGCCCAGCAGATCGATATTGGGATTGCCCACGGCAAGCAGGATGGCGACGGCGTCATCATGTCCCGGATCGCAATCAAGGATGATTTTCTTGGACATTATGGTTCCTCCTTATGTGCTCCAACTTTGAACCGATAATGAGGTGGTCGACGATTGACTGACTCCGGCTCATCGGTCACACAACTTGTTGCAAGGCCGGCAATGGCCTTTGATATCAGCGACTTCCGAAACCTTCGAGCAGTTGTTCGGCTGCCTGAAGATCGATGTCACGAGGTGTGTTTCCTGCAAAACGCTCGTCAACTACGGCCTGCGCATTGGAAACGAGTTCTTCAACGCTGATGCCGTAATCCTCAACAGGATGCAGACCGAGCATGCGGTCGCGGAAATCCTTGAACGCTCTGCTTGCGATAATCGCAACCTGCTCGTCCGGCGCATTTTCCGGGTAGACCGCACCTAGAATCTGACCGATCTCACGAACCTTATGCGCACGTACGGGAGCAACGAACTCCATAACCGCCGGCAACGCGTAGCCAACGGCTTCACCGTGCACGATGTGGTATTTCGCTCCGAGCACGTGTGCGATGGAATGCCCCGCAATGGTTCCCGCATTGTTCAGCATCCATCCTGCAAGCGTCGACGCGACCATCACACGTTCCCTGGCTTCACGATCCTGACCGTTTGCCACAGCACGCGGCAGATAGTTGTACAGCAGGAACATCGCTTTTTCGCAAATGGCATCCGTGACCGGACTTGCCATTCGGGAAAGGTATCCTTCCGCGGCGTGGCAGAATGCGTCAAGTCCGCAAGCGATGGTCATTTTTGCGGGCAGTGTCAGCATGAGATCCGCGTTCAGCACGGCATATTCGCTGACTGCCGGATCGGCAAGCACCGCGAGTTTACGACCGGTGGATCCTTCGGTGACCACCAGCGCGTTGGACATTTCGCTGCCGGTGCCGGCGGTGGTCGGAACTGCGATCATACCGTTGCATGGTGCGATCGGCTTGGCTGGATCGGTGTATTCGATGATGGATCCGCCGTTGACACGCACGATGTTGATGCCTCGGGCAACATCCATGGAACTGCCACCGCCGATGGCGATGATGCTGTCAGCCTTATGCGCTTCGAATGCTTCGCGCCGGATTCCACGGTTTCGCAAAGCGGGTCGGGCTTGACCTGGTCGAATACCGCCACATCGACACCGACCTGTTCAAGCTTGGTACGTGCGGCAACGACCAGCGGCATGCTTCCGACGAAGGAATCCGTGACCATCAGCGGACGAGAATAGCCCGCGGTCTGCATGATATCGACCAGAGTCTCCCCTAAATCGTCAGTGCAGACCACTTTGACGGGTTGCAGCAGTTTGACTTCCATAGCCATCGGTCACTGTCCGATCTTTGCGGCCGCAGCGTCGGCATTGATGCAGAATTGACGAACCTTGTCGATGTCTTTCTCCATGTAGCCGCCGTCGTATTTGATGCTGGTCTTCGTCAGGGAGTCCACGCCATACGGCTTGCACTGTTCGATGGCTTCGGCAACATTGTCTGGTCCAAGACCGCCAGCCATGATGACCGGCTTGCCGCATTCGGCCACAATACGGGCGTCAATGCTCCAGTCGTGGGTCAGACCGCTGGCACCAATGCCGGTGTCGGGGGCCAGACCGGAGTCCGTGAGGATGAGATCGCAGTATTGTGCGTACTTCTTGGCACGGTCGACGGCGGATTCATCGTCAACGAGCACGGCTGCATGAGTTTGGTGTTCGGAGCGGCTTCCTTAAGTCGGGCCGCGAATGCTTCATCTGCGGCGTACCCATCGCCTGCGATATGCAGAATGTCAGGCCGCACCTCTCTGGCAAGCTCGATCATCTCGTCGGGATCGTTGGTCAGCATGATGGCCACGGAGGTGACGCCACGACGCTTGCATTCGTCGAAAATGCGGTGCACGCGTTCGATTGGCACGCGATGTGCCGGAACGCCACCATTCTGCATCGGCACCAGTCCAATGTTGTCGGCACCAGCTCCATGGTTTGACGGCCTCATCGTATTCGATCAGAGAATAGATCTGCTTGACTACCATTGTCGGTTCTCCTTGTGTTTGTATGGGTTGATGGACGTGTGATGTAGCAAAATTCAGGCGGTACGCACTTCGTCGAGCAACGGCTCGATCTCGCCGGACATCTTCTTACGTATGCGTTCCACGGTGATATCGGGCACTGCTTTTGTGCATTCGAGCGCGATGCTGGATGCTGCCTGCGCAATTTTGCCGACTTCTTCAAGATCTCGATCGGGGTTATCGAAGAAGCTCCAGGTGATGGCTGCCATGCCGGCATCTCCGGCCCCATTTGCCGTGGCGATTTCGGTACGGTATGGCGGCACATGCTTGAAGCTGTATTCGTCGTTTTCGTGTCTCGCGCACAGGATTCCGTTGGCACCCAATGAAATGAATACGTTCTTCACGCCCCTGTCGAGCAAGGTCTTCGCTGCGGCACCTGCCGAATACTGGTCGGCGATACCGATGCCGGTGAGTACGGATGCTTCCAAATCATTCGGCTTGAGCACGGTCATCTTGTTGAGGATCGTGTCGAAACGGTGCGCTTTGACTGTGGAAACGGTGTCTCCGAACAGTGGCGCGGTGACGTGTTCGCCAATCCATGCCATGGTTTCCGGTTCAAGATTGGCGTCAAGCAGGCAGATGGCGGCACCGTTGATGAAGTCGAGGCGAGATTCGAGGAATGCCGGATTGATTTCCTTGCAGATTTCCATGTCGTTGACGGCCACCAGCAGATCGCCCGTATCATCGGTGATGAACATGTAGGTGGAAGAACGGCGTCCTTCCAGCTGTGCGGCATAGTCAAGATTGATGTTGTTGGCCGCGCACGAACGTTCCAGGGTCTTGCCGTTTTCATCGTCGCCGTAGACGGTGATCAGGTATGTCGGCATGCCCAGATGAGCCATGTTCTGTGCGATGTTCTGCCCGACACCACCTGCGGACATGCTGACGACGCCGGATTCGAGTCTCGGTCCACTACGGTGCTCGTCGGTCTACCACAGATGTCCATGTTCATGCCACCGATGACCACAACGTAACGGTCAGGAACAGTATTTCCTGAAGTCATATCCGCCATGGATATTGCCTCCTACATTTTCGGGGATATATCTGCCTTGATACACCCTTGATGAAAACGTTTTATCTTCAATTTAGAGTACAACAAAAGTTTAAGCCAGTCAACTTTTTGCTTATATTTCATCGATGTAACATATGGAAAAATCGCGTGTCTCGCGATTACGAAAGAAACAAATGTAAGACCGCCATACCTGCGTTACTGCAGCAAATCAGCTTTGCGCCGCACAGCTTCTTCAGAAAAATCAGCGCAAATCGACTGCACCTGAGACATATTCATCGCAGCCGCCGCAGACGCATATCTAGCGCATTCCCGCTGTGTTTTATGCTCACGACGCGCCCACACCAGCGCACTCAACGCCGCCGACGCACCACCATTGGTATATCGACGTTCCTCCGCCCTTCCCGGCAAAGACCAGAAAAAGCTTTCATGTTCGCAGCAGTACAGCATGTCCGAATCATCCACAAAAAGAAACACATTACGCACACCGGACCGCAGCAAATGTTCGGCGCAATCTCTGGCACTGGCCTCGTCATGCACCTCAATCCCCGACACGAATTTGGCTTCGGCGGAATTAAGCACCATAGTGTCGATGCGATCGAGCACCGGCGTGATTCGCGCCGCTTTATTAACGGAAACCACGCGCACGAAAATCGGTCGACTTGTTTTTCGCAAACCCATGCTATGGCATCAGACGGCAAGCTCGAATCAATCGCCACCATTTCCGCATTGACGATGGTCTGCTCTCGTTGCGCTAGAAATTCCGGGGTGATTTCCGCACTGATCTGCATATCATCAAGACCCACAATCTGACGCCCCTGCGCGGAAACAACCGACAAGAAGGTGGAAGTAGGCATATGGGAAATCTGCTTGGCATGCGTGATGTCAATGCCGTTGGCATACGCGTCCTGCTTGACGCGTTCGCCGTTCTCATCATCACCATAGACGGAAATCAAATAATTCGGCACGCCAAGCCGGTTCAGATTGTAGGCGATATTGTAACCAATGCCGCCCACGGATGACACAATGCGCCCCATGTTGGAACTTTCCCCAACCACATCCTGCATGGCGACACCGTAATGGTCTATATTGATGGCGCCAACAACAGCCACATAGCTGGGCGGAGTGACGATATACTTGCCTTGGATGTACCCTTTTTTTCATCAGGTTGGAGATGTGCGCGGCCACCCCTGAACGGGTGATGCCGCACAGTTCCGCAAGCTCGTTTTGGCTGATCAAAGGATTCTGCTTAATCCACGCCAAAATCTGCTGTTCGCGATCGGTTGCGGCCATCTCTTCCCCCTTGCCTCTAGGGAAGATCCATGAAATCGGTGTCTTTCAGGTAGTTCTTCCCTGTGGTGATATCGTACTGAATCAGCTGGTAGTCGGCAAGCAACTGCTGGGTTTCCGCGTCGAAGTCGCTTTCGGCCATGGGATTGCCGTCAGCGTCGAGATAGATGTTCTGACCTTCAGGGATACGGTCCCATCCCTGGATATTGTTGACGACAGGTGGCTCCATGGCGGAGATTTTCTCATGCATTTGCGTGAGGAACGCCAGATACGGGGACACCTTGGCGTTCATATGCTCGGCGGCCTGCGCCACGAAGAAGTTCGGCGACGAATAGTCGGCGTTGTCGATCTCGTTGCCTTGCGAGCTGGACGCCTTGTTGGACCAGATGAAATAATCCGTCAGATGCAAGGCAAGCGAATTGTTGTCGTCTTCGGAAGCGGACGAATAAATGCCCGGCAGATGATCGCCGTAGAACACCACGGTGATCGGCTTGTCGATGGCGTCGAGCTTGTCAAGGAAGTCGGCGGTCGCCTCGTCGGTCAGAGCCGCACCCTTCTGATAGGTTTCGATGGACTCCTTCTCATCGTCCTCCAAAGGAGTGTCCGTAGTGGATTCGGCCTTGAAATCGTTGTTCTTATACCAATCGTGGTATGGCATGTGGTTCTGCATGGTGATGACCTGCAGGAACTGGTTGCCATCGGTTTTCTTGACTTCTTCGATGGTGCTCTCGTACGTCGCTTCGTCAGACACGTACGGCGAATCGTCGATCTTGTCTTGATGCGAGATGACGTCCGGACCGGTCAACGTGTAGAAATGCGAGAATCCGAACTTCTTATAGTTGGTCGCACGCGAGTACATAGACGATTCGTACGGGTGCAGTCCGATGGAATTCTTCGACGCCCCCCACAGCTGGTTGATGGTCGGCGTCCAATGCTCGCTCGGCACAAGCTGCTGATACGCTGGTGAGCGACGAATCGAAATTCGACATGCTCAAACCCGTCAATCCCATGTATTCGAGGTTTGCGGTACCACCGCCATATCCGGAAGAAAGCATCAAACCGGAGGTCGTATTCTCTTTGATGGAACGAATGTTGGGCATGGAATCCTTGTTGACCTTAAGCCCCGGCACGCGAGACGGGTCGGAGAAGGATTCGGACAGCACATAGATCACCGTACTGTCGGTCATGTTCTCGGTACGAGATGCGTTGATCTTCTTCGCTTCTTTTTCGTATCGTGCCGCGACTTCCTTCATGGTTTCTTCGGAATAGTCGTCAGGCTTCACCATGACTTCGGATTCAGCTGCCTGGTGAAGGCGACCATCGGTCCGTTGCGCTGCGCATCGTAGACGGAATCCCACATGGACGGCATGTCCCCCATTGCCGAAGAGAAGGTTTTCGCCCAAGATCCGACAGTGCTCACCTGCATGGAATACAGCGTGAAGAACGTTCCCGGCACGATGATCAGCAGTAGTCGCACGATGGCATTCAGCGAGCGCGACTGCTTGTCGTCGCCACGGAAAAGCTTGCCGTGACGGCCGTCACGATGATTCAGGAATACGAAAAGCGCAATGAAAGCAACGAATATGACGACGGCGAGCAGAATGGTCCACTGTGCGCCTGCCGGCATGAAGCTCATAAGATTGCCCGCATCGGCTTTGAGGAAGTTCAGATCGCTGGGAAGAATCGCCTCATATCGGATGGATACTTGAAATGTTCGATCACCGCGATAATGAATGTCACCGCCAGAAATATTGGCGTGGCGATCCAGAAGCGGTTGATGAGCATGAGCAGTATCACATACAGCACGCCCCACAAAATCAGGTTGAGCACCGCCACAAGTTGAGGTTGGTGAACATTTTGGTGACGAAGCCCCAACCGGTCAGCCACATGTTGTTCGAAAGCTTGACGCGTGTAGCGGATTGACTGACGCCAATCTGTAGCGCTGCCACACCGATGGCGTCGAACACCACAAACAGTATGCCGTACAACCACCCTGGGAATTCCTTACGTTCCTTGGCGGGTGCGTTGGATCAATCGTCGAGATCTTCAGTTCCTCAATCGTCTCTGTATTCACGGATTCGTTCGTCAAGTGTTTATCTCCACTCGTAACGTGTCAGTTCGCTTCGTTTCCCGCCTTACGGCGACGCCAAGGCACTATTCTCGCGACCATATCTGACAAAAAGCTGTAATGATCGATTTCATCCACAGTTTCTTCTGATTTTCTTACGCATATGTCGATGAAATCGCAAAAGAACGATGAGGGGGTATAGACAGTTCGGATGGCAGTATCTAGTTGTCGTCAAGGATTCCGCCGTCCGCATAACCGTTGTTGCTGAAATCGGCGAAATTGTTGAGATCGACGGAATTACCGTCGTGCCTCATTCCGGCAGTCGGGGCATAGTCCGAACACCTCAAGCGTATGCCGTTCGATGGTGAATCCGTATTTCTCGCTGATGCCACGCAGCCAAGTTTCGGATGGCGATTCGATTTCCACGGTTTTGCCGCAATTCGTGCATACGAGATGATGGTGATGCCCGTCATCACCACACAGACGGAACAGCTGTTGGCCTTCCAAACGCACGGTATCAGCCTCGCCTGCCTCAGCCAAGGCATTCAATTGACGATATACAGTGGCAAGGCCGACCTTCACGCCTTCGTCTTCCAGCTTGCGATGCAAATCCTGTGCGGAAATGAATTCATCGTTTGCCTTCAACGCATCATGAATCAGTTCTTTTTGTTTGGTGTTGCGCTCCACGCGTCCGTCCGTCAATCTATGTCCGTTCTTGATGGCTTCGCGCGCCGTCCTCCCCTCAGGGAAAGGCTGACGCGCGAAACATGCCGTCATCGGTTTTATTTCAAATCATCCCAGCAGCCGGTCCGTTCAAGATCCGCCACAGTTTGCCTGGTGTCGTCGGTCAGCACGGTGATATGCCCCATCTTGCGATCATGACGCACTTCAGCCTTGCAATAGTCGTGCATATTCCATTCGGGATGCTCGGCGATCAGCGCGCGGGTCGGTGCCACATACTGCCCGAGCACATTGACCATAACAGCCGGCTTGAGCAGTTCGGGCTGTTCGAGCGGCCACCCGGCGATGCCTCGAATATGCGCGTCGAACTGGTCGAACGAGCACGCTTCGATGGTGTAATGACCGGAGTTATGCGGGCGCGGGGCAAGCTCGTTGACGATAACCCGCTCATCCTTGGTAACGAAGAGTTCGATAGCGAGGATGCCGGCCAGTTCGAAGCCTTGCGCCAAACGCAAAGCGAGTTCGTGCGCTTCCTTCGCCACGTCTTCGCTGACTTCGGCCGGAGCGATGGTCATGTGCAGAATATTGTTACGATGCTCGTTGCGCACGATCGGGAAGGTCACATAATCCTTGCCGTTACCGGCAACGAGAATGCTCGCTTCGAATGCGAAATCGACGAATCCTTCGAGAATGCTCGGCGGGAATCCGCCACCGCGATCGGCACGGGCGCGTACCTTTTCGAGATCGGCATCGGATTTCAGCACGGTCTGGCCGTGGCCGTCGTACCCGCCGGAACGGGTTTTCAGCACGGCCGGGTAATGGATTTCACCGAGCGCCGCATCAAGCTCCTCAACGCTGTTGACGGCCTTCCATGGTGCGGTCGGCGTGCCATGATCATTGATGAACTGCTTCTCGTTGACGCGATCCTGCGTGACACGCAGCAAATCGGTGCCTTGCGGGGCTGCAGACAAGGAACGCACTTCGTCGATGGCGTCGGCGTTCACGTTTTCGAACTCGTACGTGAGCACGTCGGACTTTTCAGCCAGTTCTCGGATCGCGGTGATGTCGTCGTATTCGGCAGTGACTTGGAAGTCGGCCACCTGTGCGGTCGGGCAATCCGGAGTCGGGTCGAGCACGCCGATGCGGAAGCCATGTAGCGGGCGGACAACGCCATCATGCGGCCAAGCTGACCGCCACCGATAATGCCGATGGTGGCCCCTGGCATCAGACGTTCAACACGGCCATTGGTTTCCTCAGACAAGCTGGGCATTGGATTCAGCCACCTTTTCCTTCAGAGAGTCACGATATTCCTGCAAAGCATTGGCCAAACGCTCATCGGTGGTGCTCAGAATGCTCACAGCCAAAAGACCTGCGTTTGTGGCACCGGAGTTGCCGACTGCGGTGGTGGCGACCGGGATGCCGCCTGGCATCTGCACGATGGACAGCAGCGAATCCCAACCGGACAGCGCATGGGAACGCACCGGCACGCCGATGACCGGCAGGGTGGTCTGGGCCGCGACCATGCCCGGCAGATGTGCCGCGCCGCCGGCTCCGGCGATGATGACCTCAGACCGTTGGCACGGGCACTATGCGCGAACTCGCCCATCAATCCGGGGTGCGGTGCGCGGAAATCACCTGCTTCATGTACGGCACTTCGAACTGGTCAAGCATCTCGCAGGCATGCTTCATGGTTTCCCAATCGCTCGCCGACCCCATAATCACTGCGACTTCAGGCTTGTTGTCTGCCATCAAGGACCTCCGAAAGAATCCAAAAGAACATGTTCTTGAACACCGTTTACTTTACGCAATCGGCTAGATGTGCAGCACGATTTTTCCGAAAACGTCGCCATTCACGATCTTGGAGAACGCAAGATGCGCGTCGTCGATCGCATATGCGGAATCGATGACCGGATGCAGATCGGCATGTTCCACGAATTTCAGCAAACGTGCGAAATCCTCACGGGAGCCCATGGTATTGCCCTGCACTCGAATATCCTGGAAGAAGATTCTCGTAAGCTCTGCACCCGGCTGGTCGCCAGTAGTCGCGCCGCAAATGGCGATAGTTCCTCCCGGACGTACGGATTTGACGGAATGACTCCATGTGGCCGCGCCGACGGATTCAATGACGGCATCCGCCTTGCGTGGCAGTCGCGCACCCGTTTCAAAAGCCGCATCGGCACCGAGCTGCAACACTCGCGCACGCTTGTCTTCGCTTCGTGACGTGACGAACACTTCCAATCCGGCCGCGTGAGCAAGCTGAATCGCCGCGGTCGACACGCCGCCTCCGGCGCTTGAATAAGCACCGTGTCTCCCGGCTTCACATTCGCCGATGCGAACAGCAGGAATATGCGGTAAGCCAGCTGGTACCCAATGCGGCAGCCTCATCAAGATTCAGATTCGCGGGCTTGGCGAACACGTTGGCGCTGGGCACCTGTGTGTATTCGGCCATGGTTCCCGCATACCGTTCGGACAGGATCGAGCGTCTCTCCCCCGGCATCACACCGGCGCATCGGTACCAACGAAGGTATACAAGACCACTTCGGAACCGGCCTTAAGTCCCTTTCGTACGGGAATGTCTTCTTCCAACACGCCAGCCGCGTCCGTGCCGAGGATCATCGGCGTCTGCTCGTCGGAAAGCCCCACACCTTGCAGACTCCACACGTCATGATGGTTCACGCTCGCCGAGTTCACACGAATGGTGGACCAGAATGGCTTGGTTTCAGGCTCAGGCATAGTGCCCACTTCAAGCACGGACAGCGGATCATCATAATTCGTTCCGGTGGCATATACGGCTTTCATGTTCGCGCTCCTTTGCGAATAACGGCTTTTCACGATTGCAAACACCTCTATTGTGCCTCAAGTTGAGAAGACTTTGCGCTCCTTTGCCCGCAAACACCTCGTCGGGGCATACAGTGGGATATGATTTCGCACTTGGTTGCACTGATCGTAGGGAAGGGTGATTGCGCACGATGACCGCTGGCATTTTGAGTTCGATTCACACTCCGGCGGACGTACATGCTTCAGCCCAGCAATTACGCGATCTATGCCTCGAAATCCGCGCCACGCTGCTCGACTACGGCAAACAACATGGCGGGCATATCGGCTCGAATCTTGGCGTGGTGGAGCTCACTGTGGCATTGCACCGCGTGTTCGACTCGCCCCGCGACCGTTTCATTTTCGACGTGTCGCACCAAAGCTACGTGCACAAAATGCTTACCGGCCGCGCCGAAGCATACTTGGACCAATCTCGTTTTGATGAGGTGACCGGTTTCACGAATCCGCTGGAAAGCGAACATGATCCTTTGTGCTCGGCCATACCGGCACTTCGATTTCTCTGGCCTGCGGTCTTGCCAAAACCCGCGATATGCAGCGCGGCGCCGCCGGCGAAAGCACTATCGGCAATGTTATCGCCATTATCGGCGATGGATCCCTGAGTTCGGCCATTGCGTTCGAGGGGCTGAACAATGCGGCCGAACAGGGCGGTAATCTCATCATCATCGTCAACGACAACGAAATGTCGATCGCTGAGGATTTCGGCGGTATGTACGGGCAGCTTGCCAAGTTGCGTACGTCGAATGGCATGGCCGAACTGAATCTGTTCAAAGCATTCGGCTTGGACTACCGCTATGTGGAGCAGGGTAATGACGTTGACGCGCTGGTGGAAGTACTGAACGAGGTCAAAGACATTGACCACCCGATCGTAGTGCATATCCACACCACCAAAGGCTTGGGCTTCAATGACGAAACGGAAGCGACAATGGTTCGGATGGCTGCAATCAGACCAATCCTCAACCTCATGCGGGCCAATGCGAGGCCAACCATTGGCAGGATCCGGAGGCCTCGCTCGGCAAACCGCTCGACGCACGCAAATATTATGGCGAAATGGCCATGGCATCGCTGGAACGTCGTTTCGACAATGAGCCGGGATTGGTGGTCATCTCCCCCGCAACCCCCGGATCGAATGGCATCACCCGAGATTTTCGTGAACGTGCCGGCGCCCACTACGTCGATACCGGTATCACGAAGAACATGCCGCCGCGTTCGCCGCGGGTATCGCCAGGCTGGCGGACGCCGGTGCTTGCGACTTCCGCCACGTTCTTCCAACGCACGTTCGACCAGCTGCAGCAAGAGTTGGCATTGAATCATGTTCCCGCCACGCTGCTGATTTTCGGCGCGGGAATTTCCGGCGCGGACAATACGCATTCGGGCACATTCGATATGACGATGTTCGCCAATGTTCCCGACGTGACCTGTTTGGCTCCCGCGAGCGGCGAACAGATGCTTGACATGTTGGCTTGGGCTACCGGCCCGTCCGAACATGGCGTGGTGGCGATTCGTATGCCCGGCGAGCAGATTCTCGCACTTGAACGTGCCGCCGATATGGCGTTCGACCCGTTGCAGCGTGCCGAAGAGCATGATCCAGCCGTCAATATTGCCGGAGCATGCCCGTTCGTCCGCTATCAGATCGTTCAGCCCGGCAGGGATGTGGCGATTCTTGGACTCGGCAATACCATCCGTTGCTGCCGAATACGTCGCACTGGCCGAAAATGATGAAGAACATGCTGCGATTACCGCGACGCTTGTTGACGCATTGCAATATTCCACGATGGATGCCGAATTACTGGCGATGCTTGCCGATGGGCATCGTTTGGTTGTTACGTTGGAAGATGGCCAGCTAGAAGCGGATGGGGTGAGAAAGTCACCGCATTTTATGCCAATTCCAGTAATACCAAGGCTTCTCACGTTCGTGTGCTGAATTTCGGCGCAGCCAAAGAGTTCACCGACCGAGTGCCTCTTGGCGAGCTTAACGAACGTTACGGATTGACTTCAGAAACCATCGTCTCTCGAATCCGCGGTATTCTCAGCGAATAATCGATACTTAAGCGAATTGGCGGGAATGATCGGTATATCTGTGGACCATTCCCCGCCAATCTATAAATCAGCGATCTGTAATCAGCAATCACTGATCATTCTTGATGGCATCCAAAGCGGGAATCTTCACAGCCTTATTGGCCGGGCCGAGACCTGCTACCACACCAACGGCGATCGAAAACAGCATGGCCACCACAAAAAGCCACCACGGAATCACCGAAATGCGAGTCACATCTCGCCGCCCATAATCGCTTTGCCGATATTCTCAATGCTGAATCCACCCAAAGACGCCATATTGATGCCTATCGAACCAATCGCGGAAATCAAGCAAGCGATCACACCGCCGACAAGGCCGATCGCACCAGCCTCGCACAGGAACATCATGCGAATATCGCGCACATAGCAGCCAAGAGCCTTCATAATGCCGATTTCGCGCGTACGTTCCGACACCGACATAATCATGGTGTTGGCAATACCAATCGCGGCAACGAAGAACGACACCGCGCCGATGCCGCCCAAAGCCAACTGGATGCCCCGCGACTGCTTTTCGATCTCCTTACGCGTTTGCTCAAACGAGGAAGTCTGATAACCGGCGCCTTGATTTGCGCTTCAACGTCGGCAACGTCTTTGATGTCTTGGGTGTGCACCAGTACCTGATCGTAAACGACCTTGCTCGACGTGTTGGCCTTGGTGTCCCCCG
>ENA-OQCS01001092-OQCS01001092.1-human-gut-metagenome-genome-assembly--contig:-NODE-1092-length-14497-cov-4.066040_pt1 | contig 14497 bp, 17 predicted proteins | sample MGYA00242757_ERZ504575 | MGnify/ENA primary metagenome ERZ504575 (study PRJEB26092, sample SAMD00036297) | human gut metagenome | host: Homo sapiens | study: EMG produced TPA metagenomics assembly of...
ACCTCTACACCGCATCGGTCGCAGACGATTCCCTTATAACGGATACGCTTGTACTTGCCGCAGGCGCACTCATAGTCCTTGGTAGGACCAAAAATGCGCTCGCAGAAGAGACCATCACGCTCCGGCTTATATGTTCGATAATTAATGGTTTCAGGCTTAGTAACCTCACCATACGAATTTTCCAGGATCTCCTCTGGTGAAGCGAGACCGATGGTAATCTTCGTAAAATTATTCTTTACCTTTGTATCTTTTTTGAAAGCCATGTTTCTATATCTTAATTAGGGGTTCTCAAAATTAATCAAGTTTGATGCTCAAGCCAAGGCCGCGAAGCTCGTGGAGCAATACGTTGAGTGACTCAGGAATACCTGGTGTAGGCATTGGATCACCCTTCACGATTGCCTCGTATGCCTTGCTACGTCCTATAACATCATCTGACTTGATGGTCAGAATCTCCTGCAATACGTGGCTAGCACCGAATGCTCGATGGCCCAAACCTCCATCTCTCCGAATCGCTGACCACCAAACTGTGCCTTACCACCAAGTGGCTGCTGAGTAATCAGAGAGTAAGGACCGATAGAACGTGCGTGCATCTTATCCTCTACCATGTGACCCAACTTCAAGAAGTAAGTCATACCGACGGTAGCTGGCTGGTCGAACTGCTCACCAGTCTCACCATCATAGAGGTAAGTAGAGCAGAAACGTGGAAGACCTGCCTTGTCTGTCCATACAGAGAGGTCCTCAAGATGAGCACCATCGAAGATAGGAGTAGCAAACTTAACACCCAACTTCTTACCTGCAGCACCCAGGATACACTCGAAGATCTGACCGAGGTTCATTCGAGAAGGCACACCCAATGGTTCAATACCATATCTACAGGACGACCGTCTGCCATGAATGGCATATCCTCAAGACGTACTACCTTAGAAACGATACCCTTGTTACCATGACGACCAGCAAGTTTATCACCAACCTGGATCTTACGCTTCTTAGCGATATAAACCTTAGCCATCTGGAGAATTCCTGATGGAAGTTCATCACCGATAGTGATAGCAAACTTGCGACGCTTCAACTCTGCATCGAGCTGCTTATACTTGCGGATATAGTTCATGATCAGGCGCTGAATCAAAGTATTGGTATGATCATCCTCTGTCCAACCATTAGACTGTACGCCATCATACTCCAGGTTCTCAAAGCTGTTGTTGTGAACTTGCTACCCTTGGTGATGATCTCAGCACCAGAGTAATCCTTCACGCCCTGAGAAGTCTTGCCTTCAGTCAAGGTGAGCAACTTATCAACCAAAATATCCTTCAAGTCATCGCCCTTTGCCTCGTACTCCTCATCAATCTTGGCAAGGATAATCTTATCCTGTTTCTTAGACTCACGAGTCTTTACGGCACGAGAGAACAACTTCTTGTCGATAACAACACCACTCAATGATGGGTTAGCCTTCAATGAAGAATCCTTCACATCACCAGCCTTATCACCGAAGATGGCACGGAGCAACTTCTCTTCTGGAGAAGGATCGCTCTCACCCTTAGGAGAAATCTTACCAATCATGATATCGCCTGGCTCGATACGAGCACCAACGCGAACAATACCGTTATCATCAAGATCCTTGGTAGCTTCCTCGCTGACATTAGGAATATCAGAAGTGAACTCCTCAACACCACGCTTGGTCTCACGTACATCGAGTGAATACTCATCTATGTGAACAGATGTCAAAATATCATCGCGAACCATACGCTCTGAGATAACGACAGCATCCTCATAGTTGTAACCCTTCCAAGGAATGTAAGCTACGAGCAAGTTACGACCCAAAGCCAACTCACCATTCTCGGTAGCATAACCCTCCGTCAGGATATCACCCTTCTTGACGCGCTGACCCTTGTTACAGATAGGACGCAAGTCGATGGTCATATTCTGGTTGGTACGACGGAATTTAGGAATGCGGTACTCCTTCAAGGCAGGCTCGAAGCTTACGAACTCATCATCCTCTGTACGATCGTAGAGGATACGAATGGTTGTAGCATCTACATACTCGATAACACCCTCGCCCTCTGCAGTAATCATGGTACGAGAATCCTCGCACACCTGCTTCTCAAGACCAGTACCTACGATAGGTGCATCATTGTGAAGCAATGGAACTGCCTGGCGCATCATGTTACATCCCATCAATGCACGGTGACCATCATCATGCTCCAAGAATGGAATCAAACCTGCTGAAACAGATGCAATCTGCTGTGGAGAAACATCCACATAGTCAACCTCTGAAGGTGGAACAACTGGATAATCAGCATCCTGACGGCACTTAACTACGTCGCGGATAAATGCACCATCTTCTGTCAAAGGAGCATTACCCTGACCGATGATCTTAGCCTCCTCATCCTCAGCTGTCAAGTAAACAACATCATCGTTGTTCATATCAACCTTGCTATCGTTCACCTTACGGTAAGGAGTTACGATAAAGCCGAGGTCATTGATCTTGGCATACATACAGAGTGAAGAAATCAAACCGATGTTTGGACCTTCAGGACTCTCAATAGGACAAAGACGACCATAGTGAGTATAGTGTACGTCTCGAACCTCGAAACCAGCACGCTCACGAGACAAACCACCAGGACCAAGGGCAGAAAGACGACGCTTGTGGGTTACCTCAGCCAATGGGTTAGTCTGGTCCATGAACTGTGACAATGGGTTGGTACCAAAGAATGAGTTGATAACGCTAGAGATGGTCTTGGCATTGATCAAATCTGTTGGAGTGAACACCTCATTGTCGCGTACATTCATACGCTCACGGATAGTGCGGCTCATACGTGCCAAACCGATAGAGAACTGGTTAGCCAGCTGCTCGCCTACGGTACGAACACGACGGTTAGACAAGTGGTCGATATCATCGACAGTAGCACTTGAGTTGATGAGCTGAATCAAATATTTGATAATCTCGATGATGTCATCCTTAGTCAAAACGCGGACATCAACATCGGTATCGAGACCTAATTTCTTATTAATTCGGTAACGACCAACCTCACCCAAATCATAACGCTTGTCAGAGAAGAACAAGTTCTGGAAAACTTCACGTGCACTTGCATCATCAGCAGGATCTGCATTACGCAACTGGCGATAGATGTAGTTCACAGCCTCCTTCTCAGAGTTACTTGGGTCCTTGGCCAAAGTATTGAAGATGATTGTGTACTTGCTGGCAGCATCTACATCCTTATGCAAAAGCACAGAAGCAGCACCACTCTCTACAATCTCCTCAATGTTGTCGGCAGTAAGCTCTGTCTCACGCTCCATGATCACCTCGTTACGCTCGATAGATACAACTTCACCAGTATCCTCATCTACGAAGTCCTCATTCCAGCTCTTCAAGACACGAGCAGCCAACTTGCGACCGATAGCAGCCTTCATATTCTTCTTGTTCACCTTCACCTCTTCAGCGAGATCGAAGATCTGGAGAATATCCTTATCCTGCTCATAACCGATGGCACGGAGCAAGGTAGTAACAGGCAACTTCTTCTTACGGTCAATGTAAGCATACATCACATTGTTGATGTCAGTAGCAAACTCAATCCAGCTACCTTGAATGGGATGATACGTGCAGAATAAAGCACAGTACCATTGGCATGAACACCCTGTCCGAAGAACACACCAGGTGAACGGTGCAACTGAGAAACAACAACGCGCTCAGCACCGTTGATGACGAATGTACCATTATCAGTCATGTAAGGGATTGTACCCAAGAATACATCCTGGATAAAAGTACCGAAGTCCTCATGATCAGGATCAGTACAATACAGTTTCATCTTAGCCTTCAAAGGTACGCTATATGTAAGACCACGCTCCAAGCACTCATCGATGGTGTAGCGAGGAGGGTCAATATAGTAATCCAAGAACTCAAGAACGAAATTATTACGAGTATCGGTGATAGGGAAGTCTCAGAGAACACCTTATACAAACCGTCATTCTTGCGTTCCTCAGGCGGAGTATCCAACTGTAAGAAGTCCTTAAAAGACTTTAACTGCACATCGAGAAAATCCGGATATGGATACGGATTATGCACGCTGGCAAAATTTACTCTGTTATCAACAATTTTTGTAGCCATTAGAAGTTATTAAATGGGGGTTTTATTAACATGATAATAAAAGACACAAAAAGGTTAGGACTCGCCTAATAGGAGAATCCTAACCATTATGTAAGAGATGTAATTAATCTAATTACTTGAGCTCTACCTTAGCACCAGCCTCTTCGATAGCCTTCTTAAGGTTCTCAGCCTCGTCCTTAGATACACCCTCCTTGATAGTAGAAGGAGCACCGTCTACGAGATCCTTAGCCTCTTTCAAACCGAGACCACAAGCCTCCTTAACAGCCTTAACAACCTGGAGCTTAGCGCCACCAACCTCAGCGAGGACTACGTCGAAAGAAGACTTCTCCTCAGCTGCAGCTGCACCACCAGCAGCAGGACCAGCAGCTACAGCTACAGCTGCAGCAGCAGGCTCGATGCCATACTCGTCCTTGAGGACTGTTGCCAACTCATTAACTTCCTTAACAGTAAGATTTACTAACTCTTCTGCAATAGCTTTGATATCTGCCATTTTATTCTAAAAATTTTATTTGTTTATACTATTAATATATGAAATGTTGTATTTACTCAGGACGCTCACCCAAAGTCTTAAGCACACCATGAATAGTGTTGCCTCCTGACTGAAGAGCAGAAAGAACGTTCTTTGCTGGAGACTGCAGCAAAGCAACAATCTCTGCGATAACCTCGTTCTTGCTCTTGAGAGATGCGAGTTCAGCGAGCTTGTCAGCGCCTACATAGAAGCTTTCCTCAGCGTATGCTGCCTTCAATGATGGAACGCCTTCCTTCTCGTATTCCTTCAACAACTTAGCTGGTACGTTAGCTGTATTTGTGAACAATACTGCAGTAGTACCCTTCAAGCTGCCATAAAGCTCAGAGAAATCGATGTCTGAAGCCTCGAATGCCTTGTGGAGCAAGGTGTTCTTAACAACAACCATCTTAATCTCACTCTTAAAGCACTTGCGACGGAGATTGCTAGTCTTCTCAGCGTCCAATCCTGTAACATCTACAAGATAGAAGTGAGGGAATTCCTGAATCTTCTGACCAAGTTCGGTGATGATAGTATCTTTAACTTCTTTCTTCATTTTACAAAACTTTTAGAGTTATTCAACTGATTTAGGATCAATCTTGATACCCTTACTCATAGTGCTTGAAATAAAGATACTCTTGATATATGTACCTTTAGCAGCAGCAGGCTTCAACTTGATAACTGTATTGATGAACTCCTTAGCATTTCCGTAAATCTGCTCAGGTGTCATGCTGACCTTACCGATTGATGTGTGGATAATACCAGCCTTATCAACCTTGAAGTCAATCTTACCTTGTTTAACTTCCTTAACTGCCTTAGCAACATCCATAGTTACAGTACCACTCTTAGGGTTAGGCATCAATCCACGAGGACCGAGAACACGACCCAAAGGACCAATCTTACCCATGCAAGATGGCATTGTGATGATGACATCAATATCTGTCCAACCACCCTTAATCTTCTCAACATACTCGTCGAGACCTACGTAGTCAGCGCCTGCTTCCTTAGCAGCAGCTTCCTGATCAGGAGTACAGAGTGCGAGCACACGAGTAACCTTACCGGTACCGTTTGGCAATGAAACAACGCCACGAACCATCTGGTTAGCCTTACGTGGGTCAACACCTAAACGTACATCGACATCGAGAGATGCGTCAAACTTGGTAGTAGTAATCTCCTTTACCAACTCTGCAGCCTCTTTCAAAGTGTACATCTTCCCTGCTTCAACCTTATCAGCTACTGATTTTTGATTTTTGTCAGTTTACTCATTTTTCTAATTGAAGTTTTAAATTATTTACCAGGGAAGTCTCCCTTTACAGTAATACCCATACTTCTTGCAGTACCAGCGATGAGCTTCATAGCTGACTCTACAGTGAAGCAGTTCAAGTCCTTCATCTTATCCTCAGCGATTACCTTTACCTGATCCCAAGTAAGAGAAGCAACCTTCTGACGATTAGGCTGAGCAGAACCACTCTTGATCTTAGCAGCCTCTTTCAACTGTACTGCAGCAGGAGGAGTCTTGATTACGAAATCGAACGACTTGTCAGTGTAATATGTAATAACAACTGGCAATACCTTACCTGCCTTGTCCTGGGTACGGGCGTTGAACTCCTTGCAGAATCCCATGATATTAATACCTTTAGAACCCAATGCAGGTCCTACTGGAGGTGAAGGATTTGCAGCGCCACCTTTAATCTGTAATTTGATTAATCCAGCAACTTCTTTAGCCATTTTTTTGTTAATATTTAAAATTGAAACTTATAAAAGGACTTCAAGTTCTCGTAACAGAGCCTTATTCCTTTTCTACTTGCATAAAACCTAATTCCAATGGAGTTTTACGTCCAAAGATCTTAACCGTAACTTCAGCTTGCGCTTCTCCAAGTTAACCTCTTCAATAACGCCGCTAAAGCCACTAAATGGACCTTCCATTACCTTAACAGTATCATTAACCAAGTAAGGACAATCGAGATTCTCCTCAAACTCAGTCTCTTCTACAGTACCCAGCATACGATTGATATCTCGCTGAGGTACAGGAGTTGGTTCATCCAAACCACCAAGGAAACCTAAAACATTAGGCATGAAACGCAGAGTATGCGCAACATCGCCCTTCAGTCTAGCTTCTACAAAAACATAACCAGGAAGAGAAACCTTTTCTTTAACGACTCTCTTACCGTTACGTACAGATGCATGCTTCTCGAGTGGTATTAACACCTGAGAAACATTTGCTGCAAGTAAATCATTGTGCTTCATCTCAGCTTCGATGTATTCCTTCACCTTAGCCTCCTTGCCGCTTACGGCCTTCAGCACATACCATTTATTTCCTGTGTCTGCCATTTCCTCTAAAAATTAACCTGGATAAACTACACCCATAAAGGCTTTGAATACAGAATCCATCGCGAACACTACCAATGCAATGACTAGGGAAGCAGATAATACAACCATTGCACTATGAGTTAGTTCGGCACGTGATGGCCAAGTAGTCTTATGCGCAAGTTCATCGTAACATGCCTTGCAATAACTTACTATCTTATTCATATTATCTTCTATTTAGCACGGGTTGAAGGGCTCGAACCCTCGACACCTGGTTTTGGAGACCAGTGCTCTACCAACTGAGCTAAACCCGTAAGTTGACTTCCGCCTCCGCAGAAGCGGAAGTCATATATAGTAAATCTAGAAAATTCTAAATTACTTGATATCGTCGAGAATTGATGTAATCTGACCAGAACCTACTGTACGACCACCCTCACGGATAGCAAAACGGAGACCCTCGTTCAAAGCAACCTTGTAGATCAACTCTACCTCAATCTCTACGTTATCACCAGGCATTACCATCTCAACTCCCTCTGGAAGCTTGATTTCACCTGTACAGTCCATAGTACGGAGATAGAACTGAGGACGATACTTGTTTCCGAATGGAGTATGACGACCACCCTCTTCCTTCTTCAATACATAGATAGAAGCCTTGAAGTGATCGTGAGGAGTAATAGCACCTGGGTGTACAACTACCATACCACGCTTAACCTCTGCCTTATCAATACCACGGAGAAGCAAACCTACGTTATCACCTGCCTCACCCTCAGCGAGAACCTTACGGAACATCTCAACACCAGTGATGACAGACTTCTTATCCTCACCAAGACCGAGCAACTGAACCTCGTCACCTACCTTGCAACGACCAGTCTCGATACGACCTGTAGCAACAGTACCACGACCTGTGATTGAGAATACGTCCTCGATAGGCATCAAGAATGGCTTGTCAACCTCACGCTCAGGCTCCTGAATCCACTCATCAACTACGTCCATCAAGTGCTCAACAGACTTAACCCACTTCTCTACACCGTTCAAAGCGCCGAGAGCAGAACCGCGTACGATTGGAGTATCCTCCTCATAACCGTACTGCTCGAGGATCTCATGAAGCTCCATTTCAACGAGCTCAAGCATCTCCTCATCGTCAACCATATCACACTTGTTCAAGAAAACAACCAAACGAGGAACGTTTACCTGACGTGCAAGAAGTACGTGCTCACGTGTCTGTGGCATAGGACCATCAGTAGCAGCACAAACCAAGATAGCACCATCCATCTGAGCAGCACCAGTAACCATGTTCTTTACATAGTCAGCGTGTCCAGGACAGTCAACGTGTGCATAGTGACGCTTTACTGTCTCATACTCGATGTGAGCAGAGTTGATAGTGATACCACGCTCTTTCTCCTCAGGAGCATTATCAATCTGATCGAATGACTTAACTTCCTCAGATGTACCGAGCTTCTCATTCAATACCTTAGAGATAGCTGCAGTAAGAGTAGTCTTACCATGGTCAACATGACCAATTGTACCAATGTTTACATGCGGTTTGGTACGCACGAATTCTTCTTTAGCCATAGCTTTTTCTTTTTATTTATATAAATGAATAATCAATTAATTAATATATTGTCTCCACATTTTCTACTTCTCACTTCCGCTTGAAGTAGAGCTGTAACTGAGAGTTGAACTCAGGACCTCTTCCTTACCAAGGAAGTGCTCTACCACTGAGCTATTACAGCATTTCAACATTGAGCGGAAAACGGGGCTCAAACCCGCGACCCCCAGCTTGGAAGGCTAGTGCTCTATCAACTGAGCTATTTCCGCTTATCAAAGAAAGTGGGTAGTGATGGATTCGAACCACCGAAGCATAGCCAGCAGATTTACAGTCTGCCCCATTTGGCCACTCTGGTAACTACCCATAGTCTTTCTTTTTCTGAGCCTCTTGTCGGATTCGAACCAACGACCCCGAGATTACAAATCACGTGCTCTGGCCAACTGAGCTAAAGAGGCAATCTTTACAGCCGTAATGCGACTAAGTTTTCGACCTATCGGAAAACGGCTGCAAAGATACAACTATTTTTTCATTCCACCAAATTTTTCGGAATATTTTTTATCGATTTCTTGTTTTTTCTTTAAATTTGGTCAATTGAACCTTCATTGAGTCCACTGCTTGGTCAATTCCTTCCTCAAAAGTATCACATGTCTTCTCAACGAACAATGTCGTTCCAGGGACAGCAACTTCAAGGTGAACTTCCTTATTAAGAGCGGTAGCAGGCTTGATGACCTTTAATTGCACCTCTACTTTCTGTATATCTTCATAAGTTTTCTCCAACTTGGCGACCTTCTTTTCGATAAACGCCTGTAACTTCTCGGTAGCGTCGAATGAATCGACTGAATCTTAATTTCCATAGTGACCTCCAATTTTAAAAAGGTTACGCCCTAGGATGGGCAATATTATAAACTCGTTTTAATTGCTCGAACGTAGTATGCGTATAAATCTCGGTTGTCGAGAGATTCGCATGTCCAAGCAGCTTTTTCAAACTTTCAATTCCTACGTGATGATTCAGCATTGCCGTAGCAAATGAATGCCTCAACACATGAGGACTCTTTTTCTTCAACGAGCAAACCCTTGCGAGGTTCGTTCTCACGATATCCCTGACCTTTGCAGGCTGCATCCTTTCACCTTTATCAGAAAGAAAGAATGCCGGAGAAGAAGCTTCAACGCTTGCATCCCTCAACTTAAGATATTCGCGGAGCTATTTTTAAGCTCGTCACCGAATGGCACTATTCTCTGTTTGTTTCCCTTACCCGTTATCTTGATCTCCGAATTCACGAAGCTGACATCACAGTCATCTAAATTCACGAGTTCCGACAGTCGCATCCCGGTTTCATAGAACGTTATAATTATGGTACGCGCACGTACATTATTATAATCATCGCCCCACACCTGCCTATCCAGGAGTTCATCCATCTCACTTTCCTTAACGAATTGTGGAAGAGGTTTCTCTTTTTTAGGCCCCTTGATGCTATATACGGGATCAGACTCAACATAATGTCTTGTCAAAGCAAACCGGTAGAAGGTTTTCAGAGCACTGAGCCGACGTTCGACCGTTGCAGCTGAGTTTCCCTTATCCATCATGCTTTCCATCCAATTCCGAACCATGTCAGAATCGACGGTCTCCCAAGAGAACGAATCAGACAAGCCATTAGCAAACTTCTCGAAGTATGTCAGATCATCCGATAGCTTTCTACTGTCCGCGGCGACCTGTTCAGCTCACTACATAAGTATTCCAAGAACTTGTCTATATTCAACATAACAGTTGTAGTTTTTGTTATTCGGCAACGAAATTACGAAAATATTTCGAAACCACCAAATATTTTGAGGATTTTTTACTTAATGCTCTCTTCTTGGATTTTTGCTTCCAATAAGAGAGCATTTTCATCCTCTGCCGAGGACAATATTATTCCTCGTTAGCGCGCAACTGCTGTACGTAGATGGCGTGTTCCATCTTGAGACGCTTCAAAACAGATGGCTTGTCGTACTGCTGACGAGCACGCAACTCCTTAACAACACCTGTCTTTTCAAACTTCTCTTAAACTTCTTGAGAGCTCTCTCGATGTTCTCACCGTCCTTAACTGGTACAATAATCATTTTTTTGCTTTTTAATTTATTATGTTAAACTTATGTTATTTCTAGCGAAATGGGCGTAATGCCACAAATTGCGGGTGCAAAATTACATCTTATTTTTCAGAAAACCAAGATTTTAGGCATTTTTTTGCTCTAAAACCTTTTATTTTATGGCTTTTGTGGCATTTTTCAGCCATTTTTTCTCTTCTTCATCGAGATGAGGAGCCAATCTTGCATACACTTCAGCATGATAATCATTGAGCCATGCAATCTCTTCCGGCAAGAGCATCTCTACATCTATCGGAGTAGTGTCGATCGGACAGAGGGTAAGGGATTCAATCTGCAGGAACTTACCGAATTCTGTCTCCTTATAATCTTGAATCAGTACAGTATTCTCGATTCTCACGCCGAACTTTCCAGCAAGATAGAGTCCTGGCTCATCTGTCAGCGTCATTCCTGCACGGAGAGGTGCCGGCATATATTCCATACGAACCTGATGAGGACCCTCATGCACATTCAGATAAGAACCTACACCATGTCCGGTACCGTGCAGGAAGTTCAGGCCTTCTCTCCACATGCATTCTCTGGCAAGCGCATCCAACTGAGTACCAGAAGCTCCATCCGGGAATTTTGCCAACTCCAGCTGGATGTGTCCCTTGAGGACCAAGGTGTAGATATGCTTCATCTCGTCTGTTACTGGACCAAGAGCGATGGTACGGGTGAGGTCTGTAGTTGCATCCTGATACTGGGCTCCGGAATCCAGCAGAAGAAGTCCTTCCGGCTTGAGCGGCATATCGGTCTCAGGAGATGCCTCGTAATGCACGATAGCTCCATGCTCCTGATAACCTGCTATTGTATCAAACGAGATGTCGCGGAACAAATCCTGCTCAGCACGCAATGCTGTCAACTTCTTATCGATGGAAATCTCGGTCTCACCTCCAGCTTCCACAGCAGGGAGCAGCCATTTCAGGAACTTGACCATTGCCACACCATCACGTACCATCGCTCGGCGATAGCAGCAATTTCAGCTTCACTCTTCACAGCCTTCATAGCTGGGATTGGAGAGTTCTGGGAAATGATCTCCTGACATTTCACGGTTTTCCAAAGATGATAACTGGTTTCATTGCCATCCAGGAGAATATTATATTCTGCATACTGCTTCAATCCCTCTTCCACCTTATTATAATTATATACAGAGATACCAGCTTCCTGAAGGTAAGCACGAATCTCACCTGTAAGCTTAGCCTCATCTACAAAAAGCGACACCTTATCAGATGCAATCAGGAGATAACTAACGAATACCGGATTGCAATGCACATCCGTACCACGCAAGTTCAAGGTCCAGGCAATATCATCGAGTGCAGACACCAGCATACCATCAGCATGAACACCTCGCAAAGCCTTTCTGACCCGAGCTATCTTAGAAACGGCTGTCTCACCGGCAAAATCCATAGGCTGAATTTCCATAGGATTTTCCGGAATCGCAGGACGATTTTTCCATATCTCCTTCAATGGATCAAAATTAGTGCGCAAGGTAATACCACCCTCCTTACGCAAATCAGAGATAAGTGCCGAGGTCATTGAGTATGAGTTGACCATACCATCCAGTCCGACCTCTGGAGATGCAACATCTGCCAATTCCTTTCCCAGCCATTCTGCAATAGTAGGAGTTCCAGGAATCTTGAGCTTCATTAACTGGAATTCTGTTCCACTCAACTGTTCTTCTGCCGCAAGGAAGTAGCGAGAGTCTGTCCACAATGCAGCAGAGTTCATGGTTACTACAGCGGTTCCAGCCGATCCGTTGAATCCGGAGATCCAAGCTCTGCCGAGCCAATGGTCTGCCACATACTCACTCTGATGAGCATCCGTACTAGGGAAGATAAAGGCAGCCAGATGCTCACGCTTCATCACTTCCCTCAAGCTAGCTAATCTTAGATTGATTTCATTCATAATTGCCAAGTATTGATAATAACATATTCGATTTTCATGCCATTTACCGCCTCCAGAGCAGAGGAAATAACGGCATTTTGCTAATTAGAGATTACAAAGATACTAATTTTAAGAATTAATCACAAATTTAAGCGAAAAATAATGCACGATTTACATTACTTTTTATTAATTTTGCGGTCGGAAAGCTAAAAGTGCGAGATTTACGGTCTTTTAAACCGATAGCATCCCAAAAAGCAAGGGGTGCGACCAGGTGCCGCCTACCCAAACAAGAAATTTATAAACACTTATATAAAAAATTGTAGTTATGGAATTTTTAACAAATGACAAGCTCGTTATCGTCGGTGCAGGCGGTATGATTGGTTCTAACATGGTTCAGAGCGCTTTGATGCTCGGTCTTACTCCTAATATTTGTCTCTACGACATCTTCGAGCCAGGTGTTCACGGTGTATTCGATGAGATTCAGCAGTGCGCATTCCCTGGTGTTAACGTTACTTATACAGTAAATCCAGAGGAAGCTTTCACTGGCGCTAAGTACATCATCTCTTCTGGTGGTGCTCCTCGTAAGGAGGGTATGACTCGTGAGGACCTTCTCAAGGGTAACTGCAAGATCGCTGCTGAGTTCGGTGATAATATCAAGAAGTACTGCCCAGAGGTTGAGCACGTAGTTGTTATCTTCAACCCAGCTGACGTTACAGCTTTGACAGCTCTTATCCACTCTGGTTTGAAGCCAAATCAGTTGACTTCACTCGCAGCTCTCGACTCTACTCGTTTGCAGCAGGCTTTGGCTCTCGAGTTCGGTGTACAGCAGGATAAGGTTACTGGCGCTCACACTTATGGTGGTCACGGCGAGCAGATGGCAGTATTTGCTTCTCAGGTTAAGGTTGACGGCAAGCCATTGGCAGAGATGGGTCTTTCTGACGAGCGTTGGGAGGAGATCAAGCACCACACAGTACAGGGTGGTTCTAACATCATCAAGCTCCGTGGCCGTTCTTCATTCCAGAGCCCAGCTTACAACGCAGTAAGATGATCGAGGCTGCTATGGGTGGTGAGAAGTTCACATTGCCAGCAGGTTGCTATGTAAACTGCGACAAGTGCGGTTTCAAGAACGTAATGATGGCTATGCTACTACTATCGACAAGACTGGTGTTCACTTCACAGAGCCTACAGGTACTGAGGAAGAGCTCGCTAGCCTCCAGAAGTCTTACGAGCACCTTTGCAAGATGCGCGATGAGATCGTAGAGCTTGGCATCGTACCTCCAGTAGCTGAGTGGAAAGAGATGAACCCTAACTTGTAATTCTCCACTTCGGATTTTTAGAAGTTAACTCGATAAGCTGAATCGTGAAAATGCTTCATGATTCAGCCTTTTTTGATTTCCATTTTTCCTGCCTTCAGCAACTTTATCCGCAAATACGCCATAAAGTTACACTTTTCAGTAAATCAGGTTATACGACTTTGGCATTATTTTGTAATTTTGCAAACAGAAATAACAAATAAGAAAGGATAATAGAAAATTATGGAACAGATAAAGAACAAATCATTCGGAGGCGAGCGCCCTCTCTTTGGTGCTCACGACGTACGCCTGGAGGACATCACGATTACAGATGCGAGTCGGGCATCAAGTGCTGCAAGAACATAGAATGCCACCATTCCAAGTTTTATGGCAAATATCCTTGGTGGCATGTGGACGGCTCCCTCATCACAGATTGCTACTTCGCCCCAGAGAGCCGTTCCGCCATCTGGTATAGTGATAATATGGTGATGAAAGACTGCACCATCGATGGTCCTAAGTTCTTCCGCGAAATGAAGAACCTGGAATTGGAGAACGTCAACATCACGGATGCAGACGAGACTTTCTGGAAGGTAGATGGACTGAAACTGAAGAACGTAAAGCTCCACGACGGCACCTATCCATTCATGTTTTCCAAGAACATCTATGTAGATGGACTGGAGAGCGATTCCAAGTATGTATTCCAATACTGCAGGAATGTGGAGATTCACCATGCCAAGATT
>ENA-OQCS01001093-OQCS01001093.1-human-gut-metagenome-genome-assembly--contig:-NODE-1093-length-14493-cov-3.558193_pt1 | contig 14493 bp, 20 predicted proteins | sample MGYA00242757_ERZ504575 | MGnify/ENA primary metagenome ERZ504575 (study PRJEB26092, sample SAMD00036297) | human gut metagenome | host: Homo sapiens | study: EMG produced TPA metagenomics assembly of...
TTTCTTGACGTCTTCACCTGCAGGAAGATTTTCTGGCACAATGCCACGTTGGAGCATCATATTACGAACAGCCTTATTATTATCGACATGTTCTTGACAGATAGATTGCTGACCATGTAAATCCTTTTGCTGAACGTTGACAGAAGTCATTTCTGCAGCAAAATCTTTAGCTTTGATATTGAGTGTTGGAAGGAAATCGGCGAGAGGTCGGTTGTTAGGAGCACACAATTTACGTTTGAGAAGAGCCGTGTCGAGATTAAACAACGCCTTGTCACCTAGTGAGCGAATGATGGCAAAGCCTTTGCTGTCCACACCTCTTTCATACAGCACACCAGAGAGACGCTTCTCTGTTTCTGCAAGTTTTGCACGTGCTTGTACACGTTCGTATTCTAGCAAACGCTTTTGCACCAGTCTGCTCGGCGAGTTTGTACGGCAAAGTAGTTTTGGGCAAAAGAGATTTGTGGCTTGCGTGGATCACCGTTTTGGGCAATGAGATAGCAAGCATAACGAGTCAGCATATAGTCTTTGACTTCACGCTGAGATCCAGAACCAAGGGTGACCATGTTTGCTGACGTCAGCAATGGTATGATACCTCTTGCCCTGCATTAGTACAAGATGCTTTTGCCTTTTCGATAATTCCTTCGAAATTACGCCATTGGCTATAACCTAATACTTGTGCAAGTTCTCTTGCACTCCAACATTCTACGCCTTCGTATTCGTTGGCAATAGCTTCAAATTGCTCGAACATTTCTTTGATTTCTTCTTCTTTCATAATTGCTTATTTTTATGATATTTCGGCAAAGTTACGCTTTTTATTTGGTTGTAGCAAGGAAAAGGTTATTTATTTCCTTCTTTGCTCATCAATAAATACTTGTATCTCTCCTAAATCTCCAATTTCTTTTGGTAGAACAAACATATTGTATGGGTTCGCATATTTACGGAAATGCTCTTCTATAGAATGTATATCTATTTCATTTATGCTTTTTGAACTGTTAAAACCGATAGGTTCAATGTGACATAGCTTCCATCCTTGTAAAGCATCTGTTCCTAAAGGCTTGGAATACTTTGCTTTTTGTTTGCCATCTTTAGTTCGCATAAACAGCATAGGAATCATATTGTTTTGAAGCATTTCTTTAATTTCTTTCAATGTTGGGGTATGTTGTTTCATAACTTGACCATATACCAGATTGCAAATGTATTGTCAGAAACTATAATTTCTCTTCCTGTAGGATGTATGAAAGATTGACCTCGGAATTTAATGTCTTTTCGAACAATTAATGCATGTCTTTGGCATCCACCCAGTCATTAATGATTTTGTTCCAATAATCTAATGTTTCTTTTGATATTTTAGGGTTGAATTCTGAAGAACGCCATAGTTGACCAATTTCCTTGATTTTTCTTCGTATATTATCACCGACCAAATCTGGAGTTGTTTGTTTTGGTTTTAAACCAATGTTTTTCGTCTCATTTCGTTCAAACAAGTATTTATTGGCTTTTTGGGGAGTCTTCGTGTAACTATACACTCCTTGTTCTCTGTAACTTTTTGTTGGATAACATTTGGAAAAGATTTGTAAAAATCTCCTTTCGTCATTTGAAAACTCCCAACAGGTGTCTTTATACAGAAAACGTCGTTTTCTTTTAAGGATTCTATTATGCAAGCTTTAAAAGTTAGTCTGCTACAAGAATATTCTGTGTAACTCATATCGTTTAATTTTGAAAAGACTTCTTGGCTTCTTTCAAACTGTTATATAGCTCATCGTCAAACTCTCGGATGTCTTCGTCAGTCAATACTCCGTCATAGTATAGGTAACATACGGTGATGTAATATCTACCTCCTGACATCCCATCGTATCGGCGAGCGATATGCTTGTCGAATTGGTATACCTTATCATATAGTTTGAGGTATGCATCGTGTGCATCCTCTGCTGATGCGTTCTTGTTCATGAAATCTTTGGTAGATTGCATGAACTTGGCGCACTCTCGCTGCAAGCCCAAATTAATGAGCTTGCGAGCTGTTTTCTTCTGAGACTTCGTTAATTCTATCATGTTCTAAACGTTTCTTTTCTTTTTTAGCCTTATTTCTTATTGATATACAGTTCTTGCAGATGTGCAGTCTGTGTCCTTTACCACTGAACGACTCGTTGGATTTATACTCTCCACACATCTTGCAATAATGTCCTTGATGCTTATGTTTCTTTTTACCCATGACTTATTTTGCAAACAACTTTCCTATGAGATTCAAGAGATTAGAGACAGTCTCTTTGCTCTCCACAGGTATCTTGATGGAGGTTTCGCCTGTCTGCTCGTTTTTCCCAACAATGGAATCAACCAGCTGGGCTGTGGCTTCTGGCGACTTTAAGGTTTCGGCTAAGCCTGAGAGGAAAGATATTCCTTGGACTACCAAATTCTTTGGCTGACTTGAGCGGTAAGAGGCGGAATCTCTGTTCGAAGATGAGTTCGTTTGCTGCTGGAAGGAAACCTCTTCTTCTTTTTCCTGGTGGTCTTCTTGGCGCTGTTGCCGTTTTGATCAGCTGTCTGCTTATTGTTTTTGCCATTGTTGTATTACTTTAAATATATTGACGCAAAGTTACACATTATAAATGAAAGATACAAAAAAATCGTGGAAAATTAACTAAAACTTGGGGTATGAGACGAGAAAAAGCTGGTGGTATAGTTTTCTCAAAAACTTTTCTTACCTTTGCGAAAAAATCAAGGCTTATGTCAGAGAATCAAGATATACGATGGATACAGCGATTGAGCAACTACGATAAGGCAGTGGCTCGATTGCAGAATGCCGCAAGGATTGTTTCTACGGAGAAACAATTCAGTGGCGAAGTGGATGACCTTTTGAAAGAAGGTCTGGTGCAACGCTTTGAATATACTCAGGAGTTGGCATGGAAAGTGATGAAGGATTATGAGGAATATCAGGGCTATACCGATGTGCAGGGTTCAAGAGATGCCATCCGCAAGGCTTTGCAAATGGGTATCGTAGAGAATCCTGCCTGGATGAGTACCATTTCATCCCGTAATCTTACTTCCCATTGTTATGATGAAGAGGAATTCAATATGGTATTGAACCAGATTATCCATGATTATCTCCCGATTTTCGTGAAGTTCAGCGAGAAGATGAACGCCATCAAGGCTTCTGAAGTCTAAGTTCTCCTGTTCTTGTTTATCTCTTTTATTTCGATAATCTAGAAAAGAATCTCTTTGATATTGACAGATGAAAAAAATATGGCATAGAAGAGGGCGACTGGAAGAAAGTGTTCTCGGTTTTCTCCCATTTCCCTCATATCGGTAAGGTAATACTTTTTGGCTCAAGGGTCAAAGGAACCCACAAGCCTTTTTCCGATGTGGATATCGCATTGGTAGGCGAAGCTTGTCGCTTACCGACTTGCTTCAACTCAAGAATGAGATAGATGATTTGCTCCTGCCCTACGAGTTTGATTTTTGTATCTATAAGGATTTGAAGAATGCAGAACTCAAGAGCCATATTGACAGGAGAGGGGTAGAGATATATGATAGAAATTCTTGGGAATTATAATAGAAGTCGTTGGAGAAGATAGGAGAAATTGTTGGAAGATATAGCAGGGCGAAGGCATTTTGATGCGTCCGCCCTGTAGAACCATGATGATCATTTCGCTGACGTCAGCAATGTTATGAAACCTCTTGCCCTGCTTTAGATTTCGTTCTCTAGGACAAAGGAAAATAAAGGCCTATTACAAAAATGATTTTTAATAGTCTTGATGTAAGATTCGGATTTATTACAGCTATTTTGCACGTAATCGTAATATGACTCATCTGGAGTCCTATTATAATACCAATTATCATCAGAGTTCTCTATAGTAGAATTATTCATACTATATACATCACCTCCTAAGATTGGAATCGCTAAAAGTTTACATGTTTGCACTATTTTAAGTGCTTCTTGGTATGGAAAAGCATAGCCTTCAATACCTAAATTCTTCAAGGAATAATATTCGGAAATATCATTATCTTGAATGATTGAAATTATATCATTCTGTTTCATTTTAAACGTTTAAATAATTGGATGCAAAGATACACATTATGGATGAAAGATATGAAGAAGTCGTAGAAAATTAACTAAAAAAGGCATCCACAGACTCTGTGAATGCCTTTATGATAGCATTTTTTAGAGATTCTTTTCGAATTGCTTCAATACATCGCATCTGGTGGTGTAGCTATCTACAATTTCCGGATGCTGATGACAGAACTTGCTCCATTCCATCATGCCTGATATTGAGCGGATTGTGGCTGTAGAAGCTTCTGCTCTTTCCAGTTGACATCGTAGGTTATCTTAAACCATGGATCGATGCCGATGGATGAGAGGGCATAGAGCGAATGATAGCGAAGCGTGAGGTTACTGCTTTGCTTGCTTACCTTGAGATATTTCTGAGCGATAGCTGCGAAATCGGCTTCGCCTGTGCGGGCACTATCGGCCACACTCTTGCCATAATGGGTAAGATACCAGCAGTCGCCATAGCAGGATGCCTGATAATAGCGGGTGGCAAGCTCATAGGCAAGTTTTTCTCTAACTTCGCCTTTACGAGCTACATTGTATTGGCTGATGAGCTGGTTCATCTCCTGGCAGAATTTCCATTTCGGGTTCTCCTTCAGGTGGGCATAACTGCCTGAATGCTCCACATATCCGAATCATTTACCTTCTGATGGTTGAACCAGTAAGGCACAGCATAGCTGCGTTTCTCGGCGTAGAAGCTGATGGCCTGGTTGTTGATGAACTTCAGGGATACATCCTTCTGCCAGCGGGCAGCTTCGCCAAAATTGCCTTCGGCAAGATACTTGGTGCCTATCATATCCTTGAAGAAATCGGCATTGCGATAGAGTGACTGGCAGACGTATTGCTGGAAGGCATCCTGATGCTGAGCGGTGATGAAGCGATAGTAATCTGCCAGCTGCTGCGCAGAGAGTGAGTCAAGACGAATGGCGTATTCTGATGAATAAAGATAGCGGCTGATGTATTCTTCATCCTGTTGCTCCTTGTAGAAGGTTCGCATGTAGGCATCCATCATGCCATACATCGCCGTAGCCATGCTTTCGTAATCTCTGCCGGCTTCCTGCCGGTTTTCCTTTTTCGCCTTATCTGCCATCGTCTTGAACCGGTTGTACAGGCGCGGTAAGCCACACGTTCCTTCACCTCTACATAGTGAATGTCGGGATTGGTGAAATCATCCTTTTTCGGGTATTCTCCCTTCGCTTTTTGGCTTTCTCCCTTTGCCATCTCGTTGAGCCATTTGAATTCACCGACCAGATATTGCGGATAATCGTTATCCACCTGTGTGTTTCGGGTAGAAACCAGGAGGCGGATGGCTCTTGCATTATTCTTCATTCGCTGTGTGCCATCCAGAGCGACTGCTTCACTAATCTCCTTCCATGCTTCCCGCTGATATCCATAGAGATAATGGAGCATGGCGGTGGCAGAACGCCACAGGCAAGGATTCTGCGTCTTGCCTTCAGCGATGACCTTATTGGCAAAGGTGATGAAGTTGAGGGCTTCTTTCTGATAGATGACCTTGGCGCCTATTTCCTCAATCCACTCCTTATTTAACTGTTCTTTGGAGCGACAGTCTATCGTCTGCTGACAGTTGTTCACGAAATCCTGCACCAGATAGGTGAGCATAGCCGAGTTCGGATTCTTGAGATAAGTGCTCTGAATGCCTGCAAGATTGCGATAGTTTCGGGCGAGCACCCTGATGCTTGCCATATCTCCCTGCTCGGCATAGATATCCAGTGCCTGCTGATGTCTTCCCGTCTTCCATAAAGCCCGGGCATAAATGTTGCGCATCGCCTCTCGCCATGGTGATTTCGGAAGTCGGGAGGCAATGGCATTCCAATAGGTGATGTTCTGCTGGTGGAATCCCTTCATCATGTTGGTGCGCATACGGAGCAGGGCATACTGGCTCTTGAGTTGGGTGCCTTTATAAATTTTGGCGGCATTGTTGAGCCGTGTCAGCGATTGCTGTATCTGCAGTCGTTCTTGCTTCGAGGCGTAGTTCCAGGCATTGGGATTCAGTTTCTCACAGGCATCCAGGTAGGCATTCAGGTTTCTCAGGTAAGAAAGCATTCCTGCATCCTTCTTGCTTTTGGCAACTTTTTTAATATTCTCCTTGTTCCATCTGTAGAAAGATAAGTTGACGGAGGATGTATTGCCGGCATACTTCTGCCAGTAGCTGGCGATATCGTAGAGATATGCAGGCGATGTAAGGTCGCGGTTGAACACGCTGAACATATAGTAGTTATGATCAGAGTATTCGGCAACGCAGGCGTTGGCGTGGGTGCTAAATGCTGCTGCCATCACTCCTATGATTAAAAATCTTTTCATAATCTTCTGATTTAAATCGTTTGATATTATCGGTGTTGAGGTCGAAGAGAATGACCTCGCTGTTGATGTCTTCATCCTGGTGATTGATGCTTCTTACGGCTTCCATGATGTCGCTCATTTCGGGCTTTCTTATCACGATGCTGTCGTTTGGCAATACGGGTAAATCATCATCTGCATGCATGATGCCTACGAATTTTCCTTCTCTGAAGAGGACTCGCCAGCTGAAGAGCGGATAAGCGGCAGAAAGCGGCAACGGATAACTGCCCAGATGCTGTATGTAAGGAGCCACATCCTTCATATCGAGTATCGGCTTTTGGCAATTGAGCTGTTTTACATCGCCCGTATTATACATCATCAGGATGCCTCTATCCACAGGGGGTGGGGTCATCGAGAACTGGTGTAACCGGATGGTTGCGGAAAGTTGCATCTTCTTGTCTTTGGCTTTCTCCTTTAAAAAATGGAGAAATTCAAAAATAAGCATCCTTCGTTGAAGCTGTCCAGTCGCAGTCAATCTGAATCTCTTTCACGTTCTCGATGTCATTGGCTTCGTTCATCTGAAGGATGCGGTTCAGAATCTTATCTGCGAGTTGCCGGGGTGTTTCATCTGAAGATTTCCAGCCCGATTTGTCGCTACTGATAGGATTCGTCTTGGTATTTGCTTTGAAACAGTCGTTTACGATATAGACAACGGGGATAATCTCCATTCCTTTCGGCATCAGAGATTCTTTCTCCTTTTCTTCAGTTGTCCTTTTCTCATCGGCTGTATCAAATTGCAGGGTAGCATTGGGCATGATTTCTCCATCCGCATCCCTTACCACATCAAAGAATCTAACGTAGAGTCGTTTGATATGGTGTTTCTGGATGAAGTTCTTCTTGCTGCTGTCCATCTGCCAGGTCGTACTCCAATAGTAGGCGGAGCGTATGGTTTCTATTGTTTTATCTTGTGAACAGGAAATCAAGCAGATGCAGGTGGATAATGCCAGCAGCAAGCGCATTGATGTAAGATCATTCCATATTCTTCTCATCATCTATAGCGTTTTGTCGGCAAAGATAGATATTTCCTGGCGAATGTGGCAAGAAGCGAGATGTAAATAAAGTTGAAAAGGTCTCATATCATATTCCCTACATTGGGAAAACGACATGAGACCTTTTGTTGGTATGATGGTTTTTATCCTTCAATTACCCCTTTCCACAAACCGTGGAGATTGCAGTATTCGCGAGCTGTAACATCCTTGGCTTCAGCACTTGTCATGAAGATGGCTTCCGGCTTTTCGCCCGGTTTCAACTCATGGCGGAGCACATCGGTAGGGGTGAGCAGCTCAATCCACTGGATGTAATGCTCTGGGAGCATCGGATGCTCCACGCTTCCTACAGTTACTCGGTAGCCGCCCTCGATAGGTTCTATCACAGGCACGTGCTTCTCCTTGGCGCCATCGCTGGTGTTTTCCTTCATCAGCTTCATCGGCTCGCCACAGCAGCTGAGCACGGCTCCCGGGTTTACTACTTCTACCACGTTACCGCAAATCTGGCAGCGGTAGATTTCTCTAATCTTCGTCATAATGGTTCCTCCTATTATTTTATGAATGTGTTGCCTGAATATCAGGCTTTTCATTCAGATGATTCCTTTGTGAGGATTTCCTTCGGGTGATTCCCCAAAAGAGTCTTACTCCTCTACAGGGCTGAAATCGTCCTTGCCTACTCCGCAGAGAGGGCAAACCCAATCATCAGGGATATCCTCGAAAGCTGTACCTGGAGCGATGCCACCCTCTGGATCTCCTACTTCTGGATCATAAATCCAGCCACAAACGTCACATACATATTTCTTCATAATGTTTCCTTTCTTCTTTTTATATTAATAATCTTGTTCTTGTAGTCGTTATCAGACAAGTACTGCTGTATATCTGGGAATATCCTATTGCTCAGATGTTTTGCTATACTTCTTTCTGACTGACAATGCAAAGATACAAATAGTTTTTCTAAGTTCCAAATAGAATTGAATAAATTATAATTTTATTATATCTTTTAAATTCTGATAACATTGTGTTTTTCCCAAATTCCTCGTAAAACTGCTCCCAGTTTTTCTCTAAGCTACCTCTAATCTTTCCCTATAACTCCTTTCTTATCCCCATTCCTGGTCTTCCTTATCTCGCTGCAGGCATCTTTTTTATCCTCTTATATAGAGTTTTTTGTGTTTTATCGCTTTGACTCTGAAAAAAAATTGTATATTTGCACCATCATAACTAACTATAACAATTTAATTATGGGAATTAAAATGAATTTCAAGTCACAATTATGTGCCGCAATCCTTACTTTGGGTTGCTCTTGCCTTTCGGCTAATGCCATGGTTGCGAATGATGCTGCCAAGGAAAACAAGTCTCAGCATTATCAGCCATCAGCAGAAAACCTGGAATCACGCAAGCAGTTCCAGGATGATAAGTTCGGTATCTTCCTGCATTGGGGATTGTACAGCATGCTCGCCACCGGCGAATGGACAATGACCAATAAGGACCTGAATTACAAGGAGTATGCCAAGCTGGCTGGCGGTTTCTATCCTTCTAAGTTTGATGCTGCCAAATGGGTGGCTGCCATCAAGGCTTCTGGTGCTAAGTATATCTGCTTCACTACTCGCCACCACGAGGGATTCTCTATGTTCAAGACCAAGTATTCTGATTATAATATCGTAGATGCTACTCCTTTCCGCCGCGACATCGTGAAGGAACTGGCGGATGAGTGCCACAAGCAGGGCATCGCTTTGCATCTTTATTACTCTCATATTGACTGGTATCGCGAGGATGCCGTTTGGGGAAGAACGGGTAGAGGCACTGGTCGCCCTAACCCTGAGGGTAACTGGAAGAGCTACTATCAGTTTATGAACAACCAGCTTACTGAGCTTCTTACCAACTACGGTAAGGTGAGATGTATCTGGTTTGATGGATGGTGGGATCAGGATCAGAATCCTAACTTCGATTGGCAGTTGCCAGAGCAGTATGCGCTTATCCATCGCCTGCAGCCAGGCTGCCTGATTGTAAACAACCATCACTCTTCTCCTTTCGAGGGTGAGGATGTTCAGGCTTTCGAGCGTGATCTTCCTGGAGAGAATAAGGCAGGATTGTCGGGTCAGGACATCAGTCGCCTGCCTCTTGAAACCTGCGAGACCATGAATGGCATGTGGGTTATAAGATTACCGACCAGGATTATAAATCTACCAAGACTTTGGTTCATTACCTGGTGAATGCAGCTGGTAAGAATGCCAACCTGCTGATGAACATCGGCCCTCAGCCAGATGGCGAACTTCCTGCAGTTGCCTTGGAGCGTTTGGCAGAAATGGGAGAGTGGATGAAGATTTATGGTGAGACCATTTATGGTACCCGCGGTGGCATCGTGGCTCCTCACGATTGGGGTGTTACTACCCAGAAGGGAAACCGTCTCTTCGTTCATATCCTGAACCTGAAGGATAAGAGCCTCTTCCTGCCTCTCGGAAACAAGAAGGTAAAGAAGGCATTCGACTTTGTCAGCAAGAAGCCGGTGAAGGTTCAGAAGTGCGAAGGTGGTGTGCTCCTGAATCTCGGTGAGGTTCCTACAGAGATGGATAAGGTTGTGGAAATCGCACTCTAAGATTGTGTGAATATTATATTGGAAAAGTGTCGTAATCTCCTGGAATATTGGAAATTGCGACACTTTTTTGTTTTGTGGAAAAATGCTATCTGCGTTATCGGAAACAATCCTTTCTTATTATCGGAAACATCTTTTTCGTTATAGAAAAATCCTATCCCAAAAGGTTGGCGATGGTTTGCTTTACTCTTTCTGCAGAAGTAACAGGAGAGTTGCTTTCATCAGCACCCTCGGCACCCATATACACGTTGGTGTTGAGCTGTTTCATCTTGCTTGGCACATTGACTCTTGCCGAGAAGTGATATTCGTGGATATCGGTAGCATCGAAGATGGTGCGGATGTTATCCTCGTTTACGCCACATCCGGCAAGGAGGATGATTCGTCCGGCTGCTGCCTGCTTGAGCTCTGAAAGAAGCGCTACGCCTTCTACTGCCTTAGGTTGCTGGCCCGATGTAAGGATGCGGTCGCAACCCAGAGAGATGATGTCTTCCAAGGCTTTCTGAGGATTGGCTGTTCGGTCGAAGGCACGGTGGAAAGTAACGCTCATCGGCTTCAGTTCTTTGCCGTCTTTCGCCTGTTCGTCACAGCCTTTCGCCAGTTCCACGAGTCGGCGGTTCGCTCCATATCCACCTCTCCATCTTCTGTGAGGCATCCTATCACTACGCCATCCACGCCCAGTTTTCTGCAGAGGCGGATATCCTCCTCCATGCGTTCAATCTCCAGCGGAGTGTAGAGAAAATCGCCACCACGAGGGCGGATGATGACGTGGAGCAAGGTCTTATCCAACAACTTTCGGGCAACTTTTATCTCGCCATACGATGGGGTGGTACCACCCTCAGGTATGCCTGCACACAGTTCCACACGGTTGGCTCCACCTTCCTGTGCAGCCAGACAGCTTTCTACGCTGTTGGCGCATATTTCAAACTTGAAATCGTCTCTGTTCATAGTTTCTATTTTTCTTTCTATTTAGTTATTTGATTATTACTAATTTTACTTGAATTCTCAATATTTGCTGCAAAGATAACATTTTTTTCTTTTGGGGATGGCTATTATTTCGAAAAAAAACATTATTTTTGCAGAAAGTTTGTAACGTAACATCAATATATTAACTGGAATATAATAAATATAATTAAAAAGCTAACTAACAATGAGAAAGTTTTTAGTAATGTTCGCCATTACATTCTTAGCCTCTTGGCAGACAATGTTGGCAGCAAACGGCCACTTCATTACCGATGCAGCTTATCGCACGAAAGTGGAAACGGCCTTCAAACAGAAGGTAAATCTTGTAGGTAAGCAGTTTTATGACCAGAAAATGCTCAAGCAGCAGAAAGCTACAGCCGATGAGCAGGGAGCCTTGCAGTTTCTCTATGCCTACATGCCTGTGGCTGATGTAACCGACTATCCTACCAGCTTCTTCCTGGAGAATGTGCGCACCAGCTTCGAGGCACGCCAGCAGATGGCTTGGGGAAACAAGGTGCCTGAGTTGCTCTTCCGCCATTTCGTGCTCCCTGTACGCATCAACAATGAGAACCTGGATAATTCGCGTATGGTATTCTTCAAGGAATTGAAGGAGCGCGTCAAGGGATTGAGCATGAAGGATGCTATCCTCGAGGTGAACCACTGGTGCCACGAGCTGGTAACCTATCAGCCATCCGACGGCCGTACTTCAGCACCGCTTTCTACCATCCGTTCGGCTTACGGCCGCTGCGGCGAGCAGAGTACCTTTACGGTAGCTGCCCTGAGAGCTATTGGCATTCCTGCACGCCAGGTTTATACCCCACGCTGCACATACCGATGATAACCACGCTGGTAGAGGCTTGGGCAGATGGAACCTGGTATTTCCTGGGAGCCTGCGAGCCGGAAGCTGTACTGAACCTGGCTTGGTTTAATGCTCCTGCATCCCGTGCGATGCTGATGCACACCAAGGCGTTCGGTGACTACAATGGTCCTGAGGAGGTAATGCTCCGCACTTCCAACTATACCGAGATTAACCTCATCGACAACTATGGTTCTTCTGCCCGCATCGACTTCGAAATCGTAGATGCAGCAGGCAATCCTGTAGATGGTGCCAAGGTGGACTTCAAAATCTACAACTATGCAGAGTTCTGCACCGTAGTAACCAAATATACAGGTGCTGATGGTGCTACCTTCCTTTCTGCCGGCAAGGGCGATATGATGATCTGGGCATCCAAGAACGGCAAGTATGGCTTTGCAAGGCATCTTTCGGCAAGGACAAGAAGGTAGTGGTTCGTATGGATCATCAGGTAACTGTACCTGGCGCAGAGCAGAAGACCATCCTCTTCCGCGACTCCTTCGATATCGTTCCTCCTCCAGAGCATGCCAACATCCCAGAGGTATCTGCCGAGGCAAGAGCCAAGAACCTGGAGCGCTTTGCCTACGAGGATTCTATCCGCCATGCCTATCTTGCAACCTTCTACAACAAGGAGAGTGCATTGCAGGCTCTGAAGGATAATGGTCTTGCTGCAGGTTCTGAGGAGAATACCCAGAAGATGGTGAAGTATCTGGTAGGTTCAAGCGGCAACCACCGTGTCATCCTCACCTTCCTGAAGAATCACAAGGACCGTATCGACCGTGCCATCAAGCTGCTCGGTACCTTGAGTGCCAAGGACTTGAGAGATATGCAGATGGATATCCTGGAAGATAACTTCAATGCCAAGAGCGATCAGCTTTCTCCTCGCGTGGAAAACGAGATGATCATCACTCCGTTCAAGCAGTTCTTCGAGAAGGAGTTTGCCAAGCAGCAGGTAGCCTTCAAGAACAATCCTAATCTCCTGGTAGAGTGGGTGAAGAAGAATATCCGCATCAATCCAGACCTGAAGGCTCTGCAGATTGCCCAGACACCTATTGGCGTATATCGTTCACGCCTTACGGATGCCCGCTCTCGCAAGGTATTCTTCGTAGATGTAGCCAGAAGCTTGGGTATCGAGGCTCAGGTGGATGAGGTGACCAAGAAGACTCAGTATAAGAATGCCAATGGTGGCGAATGGATTGACGTAGATTTCGACAATGCTGTGCAGAAGGCTTCTGCCATGGGCAAGTTCGTGATGAACTATAAGGATAATGGTGCTGTGGATGATCCTAAGTACTACAGCCACTTCACTATCCACCGCATCAATCCTGATGGTTCTACTTCGCTTCTGGAGTATCCTGAGGAGGGTTGTACCTGGAGCGGTACCTTCAAGAATGGTGTAGATCTGGATGAGGCGATTATGCCCTGGTATCTGGTACCCGTCTTGCCAACGGTGGTGTGCTGGCAGAGATGCAGCTGTTCCATGTAAAGCAGGGTGCTACTACCCAGGTGAATATGAACCTGCGCAGTTCTGAGACAGAGATTACCGTAAAGGGTAACTTCAATTCAGAATCCAAGTTCATCCTCTTGCCAAGCAATCAGGAGGTTAGCCTTTTGAGCCAGACAGGTCGCGGCTACTTCGTAACAGGTATGATCGGTGTAGGTCAGGAGCCAACCAACCACGCCTTGAAGGACATCGCCAAGGTGGCACAGGTATTCGAGAAGTGGGGTCGCCCTATCGTTATTCTCTTTGAGGATGAGGCATCTGCCAAGAAGTTCAGAATCTCAGAGTTCCCTGGTTTACCAAAGAACATTATCTTCGGTATCGACAAGGATGGTTCCTGCCGCAAGGAGATGGTGGAGAATATGAAGCTTCAGAACAAGAACCTGCTTCCTATCTTCACGATTTCTGATACCTTCAACAGAGTGGTATTCCTCTCTCAGGTTATACCATCGGATTGGGTGAGCAGCTGGAATCTGTGATCAAGAGATTATAAAATCTGAGTTCAGCGTTTCACTTCATTTTACGCTAGTACTTTTTGCGTGAGCGATAGTGCAAACACCATATAAAAATAAAAAGCCCAGGGCATTCCGCCCTGGGCTTTTATTTTGCTGTTATTTCTTTACGGAGATGGTTTTGATTTCTACCTGCATATCCTTATCGGCTGTACGGTTCTTGGTAAGCCACTTCTGGAAATCCTCGTACTTCAACTCTCTAGGCAAACCGGCTACGGCATTATCTATCGCCTTGATGAATGGGTTAGGCGAACTGATTACATAGATATAATTCGTTTCTGCCGCCTTTTCGCAGGTCATGTTATATTCATCTACGTCTGCCGGCTGAAAGAGCGGTGCAGCCGTCTTGGAATTGAAAAATACGTATCTCGTGTTGGCATCCACCTCACCTTGCCATCCTGCGATGACTGATAAGGCAGGAGACAGTAGGCATTCTTGCTGTCATCTATCTGATAAACGGCTACGTATCCCTTGGTAGATGACTGGTAGGAGAGATAGAAATCGTCGCCACTCTTGAAGTTGTCGCTTTCGAATCTGTCTTCTGTACCGTTTCTCAGAATCTTGGCCACCCTAAAATCCGCAACTATCATCCAATACACGATTAAGGGTAGATTTATGAGTCGTTAGTAGCAGCTTTCAGTAAAAAGCAACAGCACAACATCAATATGTAGCCACCATCCCCTTACCCCACGAT
>ENA-OQCS01001094-OQCS01001094.1-human-gut-metagenome-genome-assembly--contig:-NODE-1094-length-14487-cov-2.978830_pt1 | contig 14487 bp, 22 predicted proteins | sample MGYA00242757_ERZ504575 | MGnify/ENA primary metagenome ERZ504575 (study PRJEB26092, sample SAMD00036297) | human gut metagenome | host: Homo sapiens | study: EMG produced TPA metagenomics assembly of...
TGGCCGTTGACGAAGATATGAAGCAGCACCTTATTTTGAAGCTGCTGGAAGAACTGCCACACTTCCCGATGGGGCAGGCATAAGAAAAAGAGCGCCGGACGCAGAGGCACACAGCCCCCGCGCCCGGCACTCTTTATTTAGGTCTGTCCATAGAAATAAAACAGACAACAGAGTTATAATGTGATTACTTAAAAACAAAAATTTCTTCAATAGGTGTGTTTACAGCCCTTGAAATATCAATCGCTAATTTTAGCGACGGGTTATATTGTGCCTTTTCCAGACGCATGATTGTTTCGCGGCGCACTCCAACTATTTCTGCCAACTGTTCTTGTGTCAATCCCTTTATCTGCCTATACTGCTTTAATTTACATTCAAAATCTGGCATAGTTAGTCCTCACCTTCATCAATCGGATCGTCGTGGTCATAGTGATAAAGCAAGAACTCGCTAAGGAATACTTCAAGCGCGATAGCAAGAGAAACCATAATTATATACGCAATAAAGGTATATTCCAAATTCCCCATAAGTTTGCCCTGTCCCAAAATCAGTGTTACAAGAAAAATAATTGTAAGAGCTGTTTTATTGGCTACGGAATGAGCGTGCATTTTGTTTTCTTGGTATCGCTCGTCCATAAAAGTATTTGACAATTTTCCTTCATAGAAGAAACCAAAGAAACCAAAAAACACAAAAAAAACAAAGGGGAAAATAGTTTTGTCGATGTTGTATGTCCAGAACCCCAAAAAGCCGAAAAACCCCAAAAAGCCTAAGAAACCCAACTTAGGATTAAGATTTCGGGTTATAGTTGCATTGTTGCCTTTCCTTTTATTGACGGCTATAACCTGTATCAGCAGAACGACAAGGTACAGCACATAAAAGGTAATTAAGATGCCCGAAATAATCATAGGCAGGTCTTTAAGACGGAAAGTATAGGTCGAAATATCCATTGGGACAATAAATCTGGCTTCATTAAAAGTAATCGTATACCATGAAGAAACAGCGACAAGCAAAATACATATTGCTCCTAAAATAACAAGCAGTTTTGTTTTATTTTTTTCATTTTTACAGCCTCCAAAATGTGATGTATTTGTCACCTAACGAGATAAATATATCACTTCGGATTGTTTTTGTCAATGGGCAAGATACAAATATATCTCTTTTGGTAAAGAGCGCCGGACGCAGAGGCATACAGCCCCCGTGCCCGGCGCTTTGCTATGCTTGGATCACTCGTCCGTGAAATGGAATTGCTGCGCTTCAAAGTCGGCATCGTGCATGGTGTCCAGCTTGTCGGCGGTCTGGCGGGCCAGCGCCGCCATGTCCTCGTCCATGTCCGGCAAGGCGGCCCGGATGTTGGCCGCGTCCTGCGCCGGTCGCTCTTGTGATACATACAGATCAGGTTTTCTTCTTCCACGGTAAACTGCATTGTCATACCTCCAATTCGTTTTTCTTGGTTCTGGCCGGGGGCTTTTTCGGGGCTTGGGCCTGTTTGGTTTCGGATAGCTGCCTGCGGATGAAGCGCGGGGCCTCCGCACTTCCTTGTCCCGGTTCTCGTCCTTGCCGATCACCGCATACAGCCGTGCCGGTCTTTCATGCCGGTAAAGGCCAGAGATTTATAGGGCAACATGGAAAACAGCCGGTCGGTGTCCTTGCTGGATGCCATCTGCACGAAATACGGGGACAGCTCCACCATGAAATGCGTCTTGTTGGGGCTGTTGGGGGCGGACAGATCTTTCAGCCCGGCCACGATCCGCTGCGCCTCGGCCAAAATCATGCCGTCATGCAGCGCCGTGATGTGGGCCTTAAAGTCGCCGGGCGCAAGCTGCGCCCGGCCTTTCTGTTCCTGCCGCAACAGCTCTCGCAAGTGTTCCGGCTCATTGGGCTTGGCCTCATACCGCAGGAACGCCCCCAGCTTGGGATCGGGCCGCCCGTCGAAGTACAGACCGGCGGGCTGCTCTCGATCGCCCTTTTCATAGTGCAGGATGATGTTGTCGGCCTCTACCGCCTCGGCTGCGACGTGCCGGAAGTGCTGGGGATAGTCCAGCTCATAGAGATTGCCGCGAATGATGCCCCGCACATTGCCGGTCAGCTCCACGGCGTAGGCCAGCACCCGGTCACGGGTCTGCTCTCCGTAAAACTTCCATGTGTTGTGCTGCCGGGTGCTTGCAGGTACACATCACTTCCCGGAAACAGTGCGTCCCGGACGGCGGGACATCCACAGCAGCGTCTTGTCCTCGGCCTTGTCGCTGGCAGCGGCCCGCCCGATGATCTCTTTGTCGATCTCAAAATCGTTGCGATAAAAGGCGGTGTTCTGCCGCATGAGCTGTTCCAGCGCGGCCAGAACATCCACATTCTCAAACCTGTTCATGGTGTCACACCTCCAATTCCTGTGCTTTTTCCCGCTGCGGCGGTTTCTTCTGCTGTTCCTCCTTGGCGGCTTTGAGCTGCGCCCGGATGGACGGTTTTTTCTGTTTCTGCGCCGGGCGCTGGGTCTGCTTGGGCTTTTGGGCCTCTGCCTTGGCTGCCTCGGCCACGTCAAACAAGGAAATCTGTTCCCCAGCTTTGGCCTTGGCTTCCAGTTCACTCATGGTCGGGGCATTGTTCAGAACGCCGTCGATCATGTTGTAGTTCTGCTCGGTTGTCATTTCAGCGGCCTTGATGGGGCTTTCCTGCTGGGCGGGGATGGCAAAGGCGTCTGTGCCGTTGCCCATGATAAGATACTTGCCGTCCTCGGATTGGTGGTGGAAACCATAGCCTGCGGCCTCCAACTGCTCCCGGCTCATGTCGGTTACAAGGAAGCTACCTCTTGGGGTCTGGATGCTCTCGCCGGTGAGCAATTCCCGTGGCGTAAGCTGTTTTTCCCGCTGCAAGAAAAACTCCGGCACCGGTGTAAAGCCGAAGCTGTCACAGTAATGGGCTTCCTCCTTGCCGCTGCGGGTCAGCACCACAACGTCGGAAACGGAAAGGCTGTGGCCGGTGAAGTCGGCGGGACGGTCAAGGTTGAATGTACAGTAGATGTCCTCCAGCGTGGTTTTGCCGTCCAGCGGGGCCGTGTAGATAAGATCGTAATTCTGCCGGTCAACGGCCAGCCCCGCTTCCTGCAAGCTCTCGTAAGCCTCAAAGCGATAGTCCCGTGTTTCCGGCCCGCCTTTGAGCTGGTAGATGGTAAAGGTGTCGCCCTGTTCCGGGGGATCGACGGTGAAATGCGGGTTTTCCCATTGGGTGAAAGGCATATCCGGCATGGCCTTGTAGCTGCCGTTCTCCACCACATAGGGCCGCACCCGGTCAAAGCCGATTTCCTGTGCCACACGGGAAAGGCTTTCCAGTACCACGGGATCACTCCGCAACCGTTCCATGCGGGTGAAGTCCTCCACAAGATAATTCTGGCCCGCCCGTACATGAAGAATATCGGCGGCGCTCATGCCGTCCTTGCTTTCCATGCCCAGCGTCAGATGGGCATAGGGTCGGCCATCGGTGTTCAAATCCTTGGCCTCGCTGTTATAGGGCTGGCTCCGCAGCTCGTCGAACCGGGCCTTGGCTTCCTCAAAGGTGGCGAAGTGTTCAATCGGGGTTTGCTGTTCGGCATTGGTGGCCCATGTTTTCAGATCGGGGATGATGTAAAAGCCCCATTCCCGGCCTGCCTCCGGCGCTGCGGCGCTACGCTCGGCCAGTGTTTTTTCGGCACGTTCCCGCACATCGTCCCGCAGCGGCACCGTATAGAGGCTGGAATCAGAAGAAAAGCCCACGTTATTGAAAACGTAGTCCACATCGGCCTCTTTCAAGCACCTGCCGGATAGTAGTCAGCCCGTGTTGGGGTGTCGCTTACCTTGCCGTTCGCAATATCATGGTTCAATCCCGTTTCCAGATGGGTACAGATTTTGCCGTCCACGGCCAGCGTCACATAGTACCAGCCAATATAACCGCCGGTCTTTTCGTCGGCTCCCTCGTTGAACTCCACATTGAGCAGCGTGTAGGGCTTCAAGCCCTTTTGGGCCGCGATCTCGTTGTCCTTGGCCTCCCGCTGCAACAGCGCGGGCAGGGCCGCTTCCTTGGTGGCCTTGACGATCTCCGGGTTGTACTGTACCAAAGTGCGGTTGACACATTCCGTCTGCACCTTGACCGTCTTGGCTTTTGGCGTCAGGTGGTTGCCGATAAACAGGGACGCGCCGTTGTCAAAACGGATCGTCATATCGCTGGTGCCGCGCCATTTGCCGGTACAGGGGGACGTGTGAATTTCGCCGGTCTTGCAGCCAAACGCCTGCGCGATCACATCAATCTTGGCCTGCAAGGGCAGGTCTTTGTAGCGGTCAGCGATTTCCAGCGCCTTTTTCTGCAACTCCGTCAGGGTTTCGGCGGGAGCCGCCTGCGGCTCGGTGTCGGAAGTAACTTCCTGCGCCGGGGCGGTTTCCGGCTCCGGCTCCTGCACGGGTTCTTGTTCCGGCTCCGGCTCTTGTCCCGGTTCCTGTTCCGGGGTGGGTTCTTGTGTCGGCTGCTCCTGTTCCTTGGCATACAACTCCTTGACGGCCTCCTGCGTCAGCTCCCCGGTGTTGAGCTGATCCATCAGCTCCCGGCACCGTTCCGGCGTCCCGACGTAGAGAATATCCCCGATCTTGGCCCTGCCGTTATCCTGCGGGATATAGGCTTGCAGCATATACAGGTTTTCCCGGCTGTCGCTGCGGGGGTTGGCGTGTACCCGGTAGAAGTAGTCCGGCTCGGCCTGTTCCTGTGCCATCTGCGCCCGCTGCTCCCGGCTGCTGTTGCGTTGCAGCTCCGTGGCTTGATGCCGGAAAGGGGCTGAATACAAGCGATCCTGTCCGACGCATGGTAGGCGTTGTCGTTCAAAAGCCGCTGCCATGCGCCCACACTCGGCGCCCAGCGGAAACCGTTCTCTTTCAACTGCTGGCGGGCGTCCGCTTCCGGCTTGCCGTCAAAGAACACCTGCAAGCGGCCCTGATCCCGGTTGGCCTCCACATGGCGCCGTCAACTCCCAGCCCACATAGGCCACTTCGTTTGCGCGGGTCAGGCTTTCGATCCGCTGCCGGACACGGCGGATTTCCGCATTGTTGTTGGACAGCTCCCAGCTCTGAAACGGCTTCTTTTCATAGTGCCAGCCGGACGCCATATCTGCTTTCAGGCTTTCAAGGTTTTCAGGAGAGAGGTGCGGGCAGCGTCCAGCGTACCGTGTTTGCGGTAATAGGCATTGACCGCTTTCATGGTTTCCTGCGCCTTTTCCAGACCGGCCAGCTTTTTTGCAGCTTGGGAATGGCCTGCGGGTCGTCCTGCCGGATGCCGCCCATGCCGGTGCTGCGGATTTTATCAAGCAGCCCTTGGATGTACTGCCATTCCTGCATATTGCTGTCGCGGGCCGCGTTCTGTTTCTCTTTCTGGCGTACCGGGAAATTGGAACCACCGGCAATCAAAATGGACGGAACACGGGCGTCAATCTCATAGCATGGTTCACGTTGGCGGCCAGTTTCCGCGCATAGGTGTCAAGCAGGCTGTCGATCTTCTCATGGTACATGGGATCGACGCGCTTTTTCTGTTCCTGTGCCAGTGCAAAGGCTTCATCCACATAATGCCGGTACTCGGCTGTGGCGCTGCCGGGCTTGTAATCGGAAAAGCTGTTCATTTCCTTGGCACGGCGGGCCGTACCCTCATTGATGGAATAGTAGTAGTCGGACGCCGCAGGCTCTTTCACCGGCTGTTCCGGGGTTTCCTGCTGGGGCGGCTCTTGGGCCTCCTGCGGCTGGGCCGGAGCCTCATAGCCAGCCGCCGCATATTCCTCTACGGTCATACCGGCGTCGGCGGCCTCCTGTGCAATTTCGGCCTCCACCTGCGCCTTGTAGTCCTGCAAGCTCTGATCGAAGTCGGTCAGTTTCGGCATTTCCGGCAAAGGCTCTCCGTGGTTGAGCAGCGGACGGCACTCCATAGCGTAGTCCACCAGCGCCCCATAGTAGGTGGTTTCCTCTGGCGTCAGGGTGTCGCTGGACGCCAAACGGGTCTGCGCCTCCTGTTCCAGCCGGGACAGGTTGCAATGCAGCTCCATGTAGGGGATGATCTCGGTGAGAAAGGCTTCCCGCTGGCGTGATCCTCCGCCCATGCCTCCGGGCCTCCCTGCCGGGTCAGATGGTCTTTCCATTTTTCGTCGTTCAGATAAAAGGTCTGATGCTCCCGGATATGCTCAATCAGGGAACCGTCCCGGTCGCCAAAATCCTGCCGCCCGGAATAGCTGTGCGGCTCTCCTTGGAATGTAAAATCAATGCGGAAGTCGGTCTTGTCGTACCAATGGCCCGTATAGCCCGGCTGCTCCCGTTCATGGCGTCTGGCGCTGTCCAGCTCCTTAAAAACGGCCTCGGCTTCATGCAGCGGCATTTGCTGGCCGTCTTTCAGATGGGGGCTTTCACTCCAAAGGATCGTGACAACTGGCTCCGCTGCCGGATTCTGGGCGATCTGCCGCTTGGCGTTTGCAACGGCAATCTCACTTCGATCTCGCTTTTCACAAAGGAATCCATCTGCCCTTTTGCAGCTCATAGCCCTGTTCACACAGGCGGTTGATAAGCCGATTACCTTGTCGTTATCGCCCACGGCCTCGGCATAGGCCACGATCAACTGCCGTTCCTCGCTGCCCAAACGCGGGGCGTTTTTCTCTGCCAGTTCAATCAGAGCGGCAGCCCGGTCAGCCGGGGACGCCTCCGGCATGAACGGCTTTCCATTCAAAAGGCCGTCGATCCCATTCCACGCCTGCGGCTGGGGAATGGCGTTGGCCTGTTCGGTTGCTTCCAGAAAATCATCCAGCCCGTCGCCGGTCAGGGGTTCTATTGTCCCAGCCGGTCGCTCATGGATGGCAAGGATTTCTTTTCCGGCTTCCGCAAGGGACAGGTCGGGATTGTCAAGCTGGCCTCCGTCCAGTTCTTTGTAGTCGGGACCGTACAGCGTGTAATCGTAGCCGGTTTCTGATGTCTGGATATACAGATATTCGCCGCTTTCCAGACGGTAGGCGGCCTCCTGCGGGGCTTTGGCCTGTTCCAGCGTTCCATCCCCGGCAATGGTAAAGCCCTGCGCCTGCGCCGCCTCCTTGGTTCCCTGCGACACTTCGCCGGTGGATTTCAAATCCGCGTCAATGAGGGTTTGCAGCATGGCTTTTACGCTGGCGGTCATTTCCTGCTGTTGCTCCGGGGGCAGCTTGGAAAATACGCTGTCCGGGTCTGGCTGCTCGGCGGCCTGTTCCAGCGGTGCGGCCTGCGGCTGCTCCTGCTGGGCCTGCCGTTCTTTCTGAAGCTGGGCAAGGTGGCCGTCAATGGTGGTAATCAGTTCATGGGCGGTGGCCCGGATGGTTTCAAGGGAGGCTTTCAGCTCTTTCAAGTCCTTGCCGGAACTCCAACCGGCCACATAGCCAAAGGAATAATCGGAGGTGTCCAGCGTAGTGCTGGCAGACGGCATAGGCCACGCTTTCGGCCTGCACTTCGCGGGTGCGGCTGTCGGGACGGTCGGCCTGCTCAATGGCCGGGGCTTCCGGGTCGATGGCGTGGAGCTTGGAATGGGCGATCTCGTGGATAGCCGTCTTTAGGGTCTGTAATTCGCTCATGCCCTCCTGAATGGCGATCCGCTTTTCCGTCAGGTGGTAGTAGCCGTGGGAACCGCTCGGAATGTCCTCAAAACCAATGGGAACCGGGGAGGTCTGTTCCAGCGCCTTAAAGAATTCCCCGTAGCGTTCCACGCTGCCGGTCAGTTCTTCCACGCCGATAGAGGCAGCGGTTCTCCCTCGGTCTGGCTCACATCAAAGACGGAAACGATCTTAAAGGCCGGAACCTGTATTTCCTGTACTTCGGTAACAGGCTTTCCGTCTTTTCCCATCACCGGCCTGCCCTGTGCGTCCAGCTTTTGCACTTCCTTTTTTGCCTTGAACGGGGCCGGGGCCAGTATCTTGATGGCCTTTTCGCCTTTCTTCACATTGCGGTGAAAATCGTCCCGCCACTTGTTGTAGCCTGCCACAAGCTGTCCGCCCTGCATGGCGATCAAGAGGGTATTGTTGAAGCTGTAACTGTGGAACTTGGACATGGTGGTGAGATAGGCTTTGTAGCGTTCACTCTCGAAAAGCTCCTGTATGCCGGTTTCCAGCCGGTCGGTGATCTCTTTCATGCGCTCGGCGCTGTTCTGGCCGTTTAAGAGAATGGGGGTGACAGGCTGCGGGGCCTTTGCGGGGGTTGCCGCCTCCGGCTGCACCTTGCTTTCCTCCCGCAGAATTTCCGGCGCAGGATAGGCCATCACCCGGTATTCCTCCGGCACTGGCTGGCCTCATGGACGCGCTGCCATTCGTCGCTGGTTCGCAGGATATAGCCGTAATCGGTAAAGGTTCCCTGTTCCTCGTTGGCGATAAAACTTCCCAGCCGGTCGGTGTCAATGGCCGGTTTCCACGGGTCGGGAACGACAAACAGCCCGGAATCATTCAGATAATATTCCCCCAGACTGCGGTTGTCCTTGGCGTTGATTAAGACAAAACAATCGGTGTTTTCAGCGTAGTCCAAAAGCTGCCCGATGGTCTGCATTTTCGCCGGGGACTGCATGACGCGTTCAGCTCCGCAAGCTCCACGGCGTCAGCTTTTGAAGCTGGGCAGCAAGGAAGTTCAGTTCGTCCACGCTGGCTGTCTTGATTAAGTCCTCCGGCAGTTCCAGCGGTTTTCCCTCCGGGGCGGAAAAGTCGCCAATGAACAAGTCCTGCTGGTTGTCGGCGGTGATATGGATTTCCTTTAAGGTTTCCTGTACCTGTTCGGCGGAAGTCGGCAGGGAAAGCCAGTACCCATGCGGCCCGCCGGTCTGCGCCTCGGCGCGGTTATCAAGAAAAATGGAAAATACTTCGTTCACGGGTTCCCTCCTTTCCGGGGTGGCTGTGGTCTGTTGCGGCTGTGCGGCTTCCTCCTGTGTGGGAAGTGCTGCGGCTTTTGCCGGTTCCTCCCCCTCGATGGTATAGCCGGGGAGCAGGCAGCCATTGACCTTAAAACAGTCGGCGTATTCCTTGGGGATGGCCGGGGAAATTTCGGTAAAGTAATGGTCGTGGGCTTTGATCCGGCCATTCAGGTACTTGTCCAGTTCTTCCCGGCTGAAAAGACTTTCCGTTCCTGTCCGGCGATCTTTTCCATCGGGTTTCCGTGGGGTGCGTTGGTATAAAGACCCCAGCGGAGCGTCCACGAGTAGGGGACGGATTTTTGGGCGGCGCTGTCATACCGGGTGTTCTCGGAAATGGAGTAATCCATCTGGTAAACCATGTTGCTGCGGATATGGCGGTATTCGTCCGGGGCCTCCCACTGGTTTGCGGTGTGGGTGACGGGAAGCGTCCGGGCATATTCAAGGGCTTTGTCCAGAAACAGGGTTCTTCCGGCCTGTTCCTCCCATGCGGCGGCCTGTTCTTTCAGGCGGTCAAACACTTCCTGTTCTGCGGCGGCGCTTTCCGCCCGCAGGGAAAGAAGCTCCGCAAGGGGCAGCTTTACCATTTCGGAAAGATCGGCCTTGCCGCTTTCAAAGTAAATCCGACGCTCGATCGCATAGTGCTGGCCGGTTCTAAATCGTCGTGGTCGTAGGAGCTGTAAGACATTTTGGGTTCACATCCTTTCTATGGCGGTGATCTGATACAAGGGGTTTGGGGCTTCCCCAAAGAGAAAATCCCCGGCCCGGCAGGTGCGCCGGGTCAGGGATTTTGCCGGGAGTGTGGCTACACTCCCTATGCTTGCTGTTTTTAGTTCTTGCCCCTCTGTTCCACGCGGTAGTTTACATACTTGCCGCCGGTATCGGCCAAAAGCACCGTCCCGTCATAGGTTTTGCCGGTTTTCATGGAGCGCAGGCCCTTTACCTTTGCCTTTCCGTCTTTAAGGAGCGCGGCGGCGATTTTCGGGGTGAACGCCTTGCCCCGTTCCTCAAAAAATCGGTCATTCTTCCACATGACAAACTGGCAGCTTCGGTTTCCGCAGTAGTAGTTCTTTTTGCCCTCGTAGACGCTTTCCCCGCAGCGCGGACATTTGCCGATAACCACACGCTCGGCTTGAAACAACTTCTGCGCGTCCTCGCTGATCTGAGAGTAGTTTGCGATCAGGCCCCTTGTCATTTCTGCAATGCCAGCCATGAAGCTCCGGGTCGGCCTGCCCCTTGGCAATGGCCGTCAGCTCTGTTTCCCACTGTGCCGTAAGCTGGGGAGAGGTCAGCACCTCCGGCAGCACGCAGGCAAGGTTGTGGCCGTCCTTGGTGGGAAGTAGCTGTTTGCCCCTGCGCTCCACAAAGCCCATCTGCACCAGCTTTTCTAAGATGGAGCGCGGGTGGCCGGGGTTCCCAAACCTTGGCGCTCGGCGTCCTCCGGCAGATCGTCCGCACCGGCGCGCTCCATAGCGGAAAGGAGGGTATCTTCTGTGTAGGATTTTGGCGGTGCGGTGAAATGCTCGGTGACTGTGGCAGTTACCTTGTCAAAGGTCTGTCCCTCGGTGATCTCCAGCAGTTCCGCGCAAGCTCCGGGGCGGTGTCGTCGCGTCTGTTTTGAACGACGCCTTAAATCGTCGGTCAAGCTCTTTCCAGCCGGGGGTCAGGATGGTCTTTCCCTTGGCGGTAAAGGTTTTCCCGGCACAGGTGAATGTGGCGGTGACAGCCTCGTACACATGGGGCGCGGCCACGGCGCACAGCAGCTTGCAGCACACAAGGGACAGCAGTTTCTTTTCCCCCTCGGCCAGCCCGTCAAAGCCTTTCTGCACAAATTCCATCGTCGGGACAATGGCGTGGTGGTCGCTTACCTTTTTGCTGTTCAGCACCCGGCCAAACTGCGGGGACAGGTCAAGCCCCGCCGCAAAGGGAAGCAGCGGCCACAGGCCGGACACAAGGCTTTCCGCCGTTGGCAGCATATCATCGGTCAAATACTGGCTGTCGGTGCGGGGATAGGTCAGCAGCTTCTTTTCGTAAAGCTGTTGGGCATAGTCAAGGGTCTGCTTGGCGGTAAATCCAAACAGCCGGTTTGCCTCCCGCTGCAAGGTGGTGAGGTCATAGAGGCGGGGCGCTGCTCCGTCTTTTTCTCCCGTGTTACCGACACACAAACGGCCTGCGCCGTTTCACAGGCGGCTTTCAGGGCCTTGGCGTCGTCTGCGTTTCCCATGCGTTCACTGGCCGCCTCCATGCCGCCCGCCGCGATCTGAACAATGTGGTATTTCTCTTTCTGAAAGCTGCTGATCTTGGCCTCCCGGTCAACCAGCATTTTGAGGGTCGGTGTCTGGACACGGCCCACGGTCAGGGTCTTATGGTAGAGGATGGAGAACAGCCGGGTCGCGTTGATCCCCACCAGCAATCCGCCTGCGCCCGGCAAAGGGCCGACTGATACAGGTTATCATAATCGGTTCCCGGTTTCAGGTGGGCAAAGCCGTCTTTGATGGCCGCGTCCTCCATGCTGGAAATCCAAAGGCGCTGAAACGGTTTCTTGCAGCCCGCCATCCGGTAGACGAAACGGAAAATCAATTCCCCCTCGCGCCCGGCGTCGGTGGCACACACAAGGCCGGTAACATCGGGGCGCTCCATCAAAGAACGCAGGGTGTCAAACTGCTTTTTCTTATCGTCGGGAATGATGTACTGCCATTCCTGCGGCAGAATCGGCAGGTCGTCATAGCGCCATTTTTTGAAACGCTCGTCATAAGTCCCAGCGTCGGCAAGGGAAACAAGGTGGCCGATACACCAGCTCACCAGATAGCCGTTCCCCTCCATGTAGCCGTCCTGTTTCTTGTCCGCGCCGATCACGCCCGCAATGCTGCGGGCTACGCTTGGTTTCTCTGCAATTACTACTGATAGCTCATACTTCGTCCTCCTTATTTCCATCTTCACTTGTCATATCCTCGTCCGGCTCCGGGGCTTCGTCCTCGTCGTCCTCGTCCTCGCCAAGTCATACTCGGCAGATCGTCATTTCCTGTGGTGTCGGCTTTTTCCTTTTTGAATTTCAGGAAGTAGAGGGCTGCGCCGCCGCCCAGCAGCACCACCACAAAGAACACCACAAGGCCGCCCATGCCGCTTGGCTTTTCCTCCTGCGGCTTTTCTTCCTCCGGCTGGGGTTTAGGCTCCGGCCCGTTGCAGGCGGTCAGGTTGTTTTTACAGACCGGGCAGGCCGTATTGACGGCCCCGGCTTGACACTTGGCCGTACAGTTGCAGACCTCCGGCTCTTTTTTCCCGTCCTCCAACAAGGCTTGCAGGTCGGCGTCGTCCACTTGGTTGAGGAAATGCACCGCCGTTTCCTTGTCCTCGTTGGCCCGGTCGATCAGGATATAAAAATAATTCCCGGCCTTGGTGGTGACGGTGATAAGCTGCTTATCCCCGAAAAAATCATCCACCAGCGTAGCGTTGCCTGCGGGGTGACGGGTACGCCCACCGGCTCCATGCCGCCGGTGGTAGGTTCTTCGGTTTCCTCCGGCACTTCTGCGGGGGCCTCGGTGGTTTCCGGCAGCGGCACAGGGTCAGGGTCAGCGCCCCCGGCGTAGGCGGTAACGGTCGTGGTCGCCATGCAGAGCGCAGCGGCCACAGCCAGCGTCAAGGTGCGGAACAGTTTAGATTTCTTCATGGGCGCTGTCCTCCTGTTCAAAGTCCGGGATCGGGGCCGGGGCCGCCTGCAACGCGCCGCCGCGCACAAAGGCGGCGAACTCCTGCGGGGTCATGTTGAGGCCGCGCACAAGCTGGACGATCTGCAAGTTTTCCTGTTCGGTCTTGGCCGCTTCCAGCTCCCGAAGCTGCTTTTGCAGCTCCGCGATCTTGCCCTTGGTTTTCTCAATATCCTTTTCAATGCGCTCCAATTTGTTCATTGCCATAGTGATTTACTCCTTTCTGGTGTCCTTTCATAATAAAGTCTTACATTTACAAGTGCCTTTGTGATAAAATAGTTTGACAATAGAAAAGCCTGAAATGCTCTGCACTCCAAGCTGGTCAGCGTGACGATTCCACGTTCTGATTTATGACATTGCCACCTATGGTATTTATCCTGATATTGTCAGGCTTTTTTATGATTTTTGCTTTGTGGTTGTCATACTTTTTTATCAGCCATTCGTTGTGATAAATATTGTCACACTTTTTTATGAAAATGTCGTACTTTATTCTCATATTGTCAAACTTAATTATTTTTAGACATCTGGCGTTTAAGGCAACCGCCCGTAACAATAAAAATGCTGCTGCCAGTAGCTTGAATTGAGGTTTGTGTAGGAAATGGGGTCTCCGCAGTGCAGCATGACCGAATTTCCCACATACAGCCCCACATGGGACATCCCGGCAGTGTCATAAGTGCCGACGAAAAATACAAGGTCGCCGGGCTTGGCCTGCTCCGGGGAAACGGGAGTGCAGATGTTGTAAAGCCCCTGCGCCGTCTGGCGTCCCACATTCCAGCCGGAATGATTGATAACCCAGCTAATGAAGCCGGAACAATCAAAGCTGGTGCTTGGGGAGCTGCCGCCCCACACATAGGGATAGCCCACATACTTTTCCGCCTCGGCGATCATGCGGCAAAGGCTTCGTCCTTTAGCGCCTCCGGGGGGATTTCATAGTAGGTCGGCTCTTTCGGGGTGGAGGCGTGGGGATAGCTGCCGTTGGGGAACAGGTCTGGCCGGTTGCCCAAAGTCTGCATATAGGCAGCATAAAAGCCATCTGTTCCTCGGTGAGAATGTAGATGGGCAGGTGGGACAGGTCAAAGTTTTCCAGCTTCACATTGCAGATGTAGTAAGTGTAGGGTACTTCCACGGTGTAGGTGTTTCCCTCGCTGTCCGTCCTCGTTTCGGTGCGGTAGCGGGTTTCCGTTTCGATGGTCTGGGTCAGGATGTACTGTTTTTCAAAGAGCATAGCAAGATCGCCCTGTACCTCCCCCAAAGTGAACACGCCGTTATGCAGCGCGGAGAGGATGGAGGTCAGCACATAGGGGTCATGCTTGATCTCGTCCAGATCGAAACGGTATTCGTCATAACCGGGGTGCAGGCTTTCGTAGTTGTCAAGTTCGTGCTGCAAGTCTGCTTCCAGCGCGCCATAGGCGGCTTCGGCTCCCAGCATATCGCTGTCCTCGGAGAGATAGGAGGTGGCGGCAAGGCCCGTCCCGGTGCTGCCAAACATGGCGGTGCAGGATTGCAGGCCGCCCATCACCAGCAGGAGCATGAGGCCCACGCCGCCGACGATCAGCGCCCTTTCCAGTGCCGGGCGGCAAAGGACGCGGCCTGTCTGCTTTTCTCTGCGGCTTTCTTGGCTGCGGCAGCCGTGGTCTTGGCGGTGCTTGCCGCCCCCTGTTGCGGTCTGGCCCGCCGCCCTTGCTGCTTGGCATATTCCCGCTTGATGTGCTGTTTCTGCCAGAAGCGGGAAACGGGTTCTTTGGTCGCCTGCGCCAGCTCCGGGTTGTCCCGCAAGGATTTCTGGTAGATGTACTCCGCATTGGCGGCAATGGCCTTTTCTCGGCCTTGGCTGCGGCCCGGTAGGTTTGAGCTTGTGGCGGTGGACGCCGCTGCGGATCATGCGGCCCG
>ENA-OQCS01001095-OQCS01001095.1-human-gut-metagenome-genome-assembly--contig:-NODE-1095-length-14486-cov-1.943380_pt1 | contig 14486 bp, 18 predicted proteins | sample MGYA00242757_ERZ504575 | MGnify/ENA primary metagenome ERZ504575 (study PRJEB26092, sample SAMD00036297) | human gut metagenome | host: Homo sapiens | study: EMG produced TPA metagenomics assembly of...
ATCGCCGCGCGCTGATAGTTCCAGGCTCTGAGGTGCTCCTGAAAAATGTCGGCATCAACCCGACCCGCGACGGTATACTCCGCGTCTGCCGCGCCATGGGTGCTGACATCACACTTCTGAATGAGCAGAACTCCGGCGGAGAACCGGTTGCAGACCTTCTCGTGCGCTATACGCCGTCTCTTTCCGGCACCGTCATCGAGGGCGAACTGATCCCGACCCTGATCGATGAAATCCCGATCATCGCGGTTCTTGCCGCCACAGCGAACGGTACAACCGTGATCCGGAATGCGGAGGAGCTGAAAGTCAAAGAATCGAACCGTCTTGATATCATGGTAAACGAACTCACCGCGATGGGTGTTTCCCTGGAAGGCACGGACGACGGCATGATCATTGAGGGCGGAAAACCATTCCACGGCGCCCAAATCGACAGCCGCCTCGACCACCGCATTGCGATGTCGTTTGCAATCGCTTCGCTTGCCGCAGAGACACCGACGGAAATCCTGCGCGCCGGCTGTGTGGATATCTCGTATCCGACATTCTACCAGGATCTGGCACGGCTGCAGGCATAAAAAACGTTTAAACAAAAAATGGATTGTGAAGATCATTTCCTCACAATCCATTTTTGCTTTTACCCTGTTCTTCCGGCCGTTCCAACCGTTTCTCCCTGCCGTACCCGCGTTTCGATTCCAAGCCGCGAATAATTCCAGATCCGTTTTTCCGGCACTGCGCTTCCCTTCTGTGCCAGAACGATCACTGTCGAACCACCGAAGGCAAAATAGCCTTTCTCTTCGCCGCGCTGTACACGTCTCGCCGCTCCGGCATTTTCATTGACAATCTTTCCGACCATCATCGCGCCGACCTCCATCTGCAGCAGTGTGCCGAAATTTGCGGACTGCAGCAGCGTGTAGGTTCTCGTATTTTCTTTATAGATCGGGCAAAAATCATTCGCCGCCGGATTGACCGTGTGGAGCACGCCCTCAATCCGCCGTTCCGTCGAGCAGATGCCGTCATCTACAAAGAGATACCGGTGATAATCGTCCACGGAAAGCCGGAACAGAAATAACGTTCCGCCCTCATACCGTTTTGCCAGCTTCCGGTCGCGCAGAAGCTGTTCCAGCGTATATTCTGTGTTCTTGATCTCAAACTTCCCGTTCTCATGAATCGGATAAACCGTAAGCCGCGCATCACACGGGCTGATAAAATCCTGCGGCGCATTGGAAAACGGACGTGCATCCATTTTCAACTTCCGCACAAAGAAATCATTGAACGAGATAAACTGCTTTGCGGTACATTCCTTCAGTGAAATATGATTTTTCTTTACAAACGGTGCAACCAGCGGCACCGATAAGCGGCTGTCCAGAAAGCAGCCTGCCGCACGAGATACAAATGGCTGAACCAGCGGCTGCATCGCGGCTCTTCCGGCGGCATGGCTGTACATCATGTGTAGAAAACGGTCCTGCATATCATTTTCCTCGCGGATCAGATCAAGCTTGGATGATTTTTCCCCTGTTTTCGGTAAGGATAAGCGCAGAGTCTCAAATCGTTCTTCCTCCCTTCCAGATCAGAAGTCCGCGGAGCACAGCCACTCCAACGACCGCTACCAGCACAGCAAGCTCTTTATTCGTCGGCTTGCGGAAGCGGAAATCCGTGATAAATAGAACACCGACCGCCAGCACCAGCAGATGCAGCCAGATTAGAAAGTATCCGCGGCAGAGCGGCGCAAAGACGAACAGCAGCGGCAGAGCCACTGACATCGAGGTAATCGGCAGTCCCTGGTAATATTTCCGGTTCTCCGAAGTTTCATTCTGACGCTTCTCTTCCATTACGTTAAAATATCCCAGACGGATCACGCCCGCAAGACCGTAGAAAATAAGAATCGGAATGCTGTAAAAATGTGTCATGCCAAGCTCATAGCAGAGCACGATCGGAAAGACACCGAAACAGACCACATCGCAGAGCGAATCGATCTGAATGCCGAACCGCTTTCATCTTCTGTCCTGTTTTTCTTCGTCCGAGCAATTTTTCCATCGAACATATCGCACAGTCCGGAAAAAGCAAGACAAAAAATCGCCCAGTTAAAGTGTCCCCGCGTTGCAAGAAAAATGCCGCTGATGGACGATGCAAAGCTGATATATGTTAATATTACGGTATAATCATAGAACCCTATCATATGTAGTTCCCCCTCTTTTTTCTCTTTTCGTATTCCCGATCGTAAGCTGTGCGACGATGGTAAAGACTGCACTCACCAGCAGTTCCCCGTAGTAGCCGAGCCCTCTGGAAAGCACCATTGCCGGAAGAAGCAGCGTGCTTCCAAAGACCGGCGGGAAATTTTCAGGAACAGTGTCTCGCTGATTCCCATTCCTCCCGGAAGCGGCAGCATGTCAACCGATACGGAAATGACCGCCTGCAGCAGCACAATGGTGATAAAGGAAATGCCTGATAAATGGAAGGCGCGGTATACAAACCATGTTGCTGCAAATAAAGCAAACCTCTGTGCAAAGGTAATCGCAAGGACATTGACCAGCACCATTTTGTGGGTGCCAAGATACGCTGCCGTATTCTGGTAGACTTCCATGGAAGCTTCCAGTTTTTTCAGGCGGCTTTCTTTTCGTTTCATCAAATGCAGTTTTTCCACGATTTTCAGTCCCAAAACCAGAATTGTCCGCGCAAGCGCCGGATGAAAAACCAGAATAAGCATGGCTGTGACACAGAAGACATTCAGACCGATTCCCAGATAGAAAACCGGAAGGATTTCCGTCAGATACCGGTGCAGGAAGCCCTGTCCGAACAGAACAAGCCCAAGTCCCACCACGACCAGCACCGCTTTGTAGGTGATCGTGACGATCATCAGAATCACCGTTGATACCGGAAGAGATATTTCTCCTTTTTCATATAGTAAAGCTGCATCGGCTGGCCGCCGCTTGCGGACGGTGTGATACAGCTGAAAAAGAATCCGACGGAAGAAAACAGAAAACATGTCCGCTTCTTCACCGGAATCTGGAAGGAATGCATCATGTACCAGATGATGATCGATTCTCCCCAGATAAAAAACACGACACAGAACAGTCCCGGCAACAGCACCGCACATCTGCCCGCCGCATTGCTTCCATCATTGCGCCAAGGTCTTCGCCGTGGAAAACACCGTATATCGTCAACGCAAAAATCACAACGAGAAAAACGGTATTCACGATCATTTTTTTCTTACTCTGCACGGCGTTTCCACCTCCTTCGTTCCAATATCATGCCATACCATGCACCAAGATGCGTGCGTCCCGCGATCTGCCACGTCACTTCTGCCAGAAGCGCTCCGCCAATCACATCTGCAATCACATGCTGCTTTGTTGTCAGCGTAGAGACAAACACGGCAAGTGCCGCCCAGAAAGAGAACCGCTGATACCAGCGCGGAATCTCCCGTCTGCTGCGGACTGCGATATAGCAGAACCAGCTGTTCAGGCAGTGAATCGATGGGAACAAATTGTCCGCCGCATCCATCTGGTAGAGCAAGGCAAGCATCTGATTCCAGAATCCTGTTCCGGGATCGACGGCCTTACGTTCGTTGTCGGCAGCAGCAGATAAAATGCCATACAGACAAGCCGCGCCAGAACATCTGCTGCAAAGAACCGCCAGACAAATTCTTTCTCTCTGCTTGCGGCAATCAGATAATTTACAATCCAGACCAGATAACAGCCAAAATAAATCACGATCGTCCACGGGATCACCGGGATCTGCTGGTCCAGCACCGTTTCTATATTGTAATGTTTCCACGAACTGGTAAACGCCGCGTTCCAAAATAAGCGATAAAATTCGCTGTCAGCGTCAGAATTAGCGGCAGGATACCATAGTATGGAAACTTCTTCTCTCGTCTCTCTTCAAAATCCGTCCTCCCTTGTCTCAAACACGTATCAGTATACGCAAAACATTCCCTGACACAACCCAGTTCCGCTCGTTTTCAGAAACCTTAATAAAATCTTCTGTTTTTCGGCAGGGAAAAAGAAAGATTTAGAAGATTCGCAGAGAAAAAAAACGACCATATAGGGCTTCACGGGTGTTCCTATATGGTCGTTTTCTTTCAGCATCGTATTTTTGTCATAAACGAATTTTTTATTCAATCATCATGGCATCGCGAAGGAGAAAAAGCGGTATTTTTCTCTTACAGCCTCTTCATAAGCTGCCATAATATGCTCTTTTCCAGCCAGTGCCGATACCAGCATCACCAGTGTGGACTCCGGCAGATGGAATTGGTGATCAGTCCGTCGATCATCTTGAAGCAGTAACCCGGATAGATAAAGATCTCGGTCCAGCCGCTTCCGGCTTTTAAAATGCCGTCCTCGCCGGTTGCCGACTCCAGAGTACGGCAGCTCGTTGTTCCGACTGCGATCACACGGCCGCCTGCTGCTTTCGTATCGTTGATCAGTTTTGCCTGATCTTCTTCTACCACATAGAACTCAGAGTGCATGTGATGCTGGGTGACATCCTCCACTTTCACCGGACGGAAGGTGCCAAGGCCGACATGCAGGGTTACATGGGCGATCTTACACCGGCATCCTGTACCTGCTGCAGAAGCTCTTTTGTAAAGTGCAGTCCTGCGGTCGGAGCTGCTGCGGAGCCTTCGTGTTTTGCGTATACCGTCTGATAACGGTTCTTGTCCTGCAGTTTATGTGTGATATATGGCGGCAGCGGCATTTCACCAAGCTGATCCAGAATTTCTTCAAAAATGCCTTCATAGCGGAACTGGATCAGGCGGTTTCCTTCATCCACGATATCGACTACTTCGCCTGTCAGAATTCCGTCTCCAAAGGATATTACGGTTCCGACCTTGCATTTTTTGCCCGGTTTTACCAGCGTTTCCCAGATGTCATTTTCTTTTCTCTTTAAAAGAAGAATCTCAATTGCTGCATCCGTTCCGACCTTGGAACCATAAAGACGCGCCGGAATTACCTTCGTATCATTGATAACCAGACAGTCGCCTGGTTTCAGATACTGCAGAATATCACGGAAATGACCATGCTTATATTCACCTGTCGTTTTATCCAGATGCATCAGGCGGGAAGCGCTGCGGTCTTCCAATGGATCCTGTGCAATCAGTTCTTTTGGCAGATCATAATAAAAATCTGATGTTTTCATTTGTTTCCTCCATTCTATGGCAGCCGGCATGATTCGCCGGATTTGCTCTGTTCATTCAACTTTTTTTGCCCAACGGATCCATTATAGCATTTTCCGTACTTTCTGACAAGGAATTCTCTCGAATCCCAATCATCTCCTGTGTGGTCTACTCGATCACTGCCCGGCTTCCTACACCATCCCGGCTTCGATTTTTCGTCACAATGATTTTTTCTCAATCCGCTCTTTTAACTTGGGCACATGAGAAATAATTCCGACCAGACAGTTTCCATCCGCCAGACCTTCCAGTGCTTTCACCGCCTGATTCAGGGACTCTTCATCGAGAGAACCAAAACCTTCGTCCACAAACATGGAATCTAACCGGATTCCTCCTGCATACGACTGAATTTCATCTGACAGGCCAAGTGCCAGCGAAAGCGATGCCTGAAACGATTCGCCGCCGGAGAGCGTGCGGACACTCCGCTCCGTTCCGTTATAATGGTCAATCACATTCAGTTCCAATCCGGCTTTTTCTTTCTTATTCGTGCCGTCTTCCTGCCGTTTCAGCTCATACTGTCCCTGGCTCATCGTCAGGAAACGCACATTGGCTTTTCGCAGAATCCGGTCAAAATACGCCATCTGCACATACGTTTCCAGTTCAATCTTTTGCTTTCCGCTCACATTTCCACATGCGGTATCCGCAAGCGCATTGACCATTTGTACTCTTCTTCCACGGTCTGCATCTGACTTTGCTGATTCCGAATGGCATCATATGTGTTCTGATTCGTATTTGCCGCGTGATACTGCTCGTTATAACGCTGATCCAGAACCTGTTTCTGTTCGGAAAGTCCCCTTAAATCTTCCTGTAATTCTATTTCTGACGGGAGCGGCTGTTCCTGTGAATCCGCTGTTTCTAACGCCTGAATCGCCGTAAGCGCCGCCTGTACTTCCGTCAGTTTTTTCTGTATGGCATCCAGTTCCTCTTTTGCTGTTTTCTGTGCTTCTTCCAGCCGTTCTTTCTGTGCTTCCCAGGCTGCAATATGTTCCAGAAGTTCTGTTTCTTCTTTTCCCGCAAGCTGCGCCTCTTTTTCCCGGATCTTTTCCAGCAGTGCTTTTCTTTCAGCCTTTTGTTCCGTTTCCCGCAGCTCTTTTTTGCGAATTTCCTGTTCTCTTTGCTCCGTTTTCTGTGTTTCTTCCTGGATTTCCTGTCGGATCTTTTTCAGTTCCTCCTGTTCTGCAAGATACATTGTTTCTGTTCTGTCAGTTCTTTTCGCTTTTGTTTCAGCCAGTGCTGTTCCCATACAGACCGAATCCACAGTTCTCTTTCCGCATCTGCAAGTTTTTCTGCGATTTCCGATCCCGTAAATTCATTTATCTGTTTTTTCACCGTTTCTGCACTTACCAGATCCTTCAGCTGCTCCTTCCCATCTCCAGGCCTGCCTTCGGATTTCGCTCCTGTTTTCTGCTGATCCTGTTCTGCCCAGATCGCTCTCTGCTCTTCCAGATTTTCCAGCAGTTTCTCTTCTTGTTCCTTCCATCTCTTCCGATCACTTTGCAGTACTTCAAGACGGCTCCGCACCTTCTGCAGCCGCTCATGATCCTCTTTCCGCTCAGCTTCCGCTTTTTTCTGCCGTGCGATACATTCTGCACGGCGGCTCACCTTTGCCCGCGTGGCAGCAATCTCTCCCTCACACTGTTTCTGTCTGTTTTTCCGGAAGGAAATCACCTGGGCAATCTGATCAGCCAGGGAGTTTCTGTCCTCGCTCTCCCCCGGACCTTTCTTTGCGCAGGATTCTTTTTCTCCATAAAAGCAGTCGTTTTTTGCGCCTCCGCAATTTCTTTTTCCAACTGTTCTTCCAGTGCTCTTTTGGTTCCTTCTGCCCGGCCAAGCTGTGTCTGTTCCGCTGCAATGGTCTTTTTTATGCTTTCCAGTCTTTTCTGCCGTTCTGTCTGTCTTTTTTCCAGTTCCGCATATTCCATCTGACGTACTTTCTGTGTTTCTTCTTCCTTCCGAGCTGCTCTGCCTTCTCGACCGCTTCCTGTTGAAATAAAACATCCGGCATCTGTGAAAGTCGCTTCTGTTCGTGTTCTTTCTGACTCTCGGGCAGTTCTCTTAACAGCCATTCCGTTAGCTGTGCACGTTTTTCCTTTACCTGTCTGCGGCAGCTGCCCGCAGCCTCGCTTTGTCCCGCAGCTGCTTCCTCCTGCATCCGAAGTTCTTCTTTCTTGTGATCCAGCGTTTCTTTATCTGGCGTATGTTCTGCTCGTCTGGCAGGCTGCGGATGATGAATAGCGCCGCAGACTGGGCATGGTTCTCCCTCTGTCAGTTTTTCTGCCAGAATTCCCGCCTGTGCATCCAGAAATAAAGATTCCATCGCCTGATATGTTTCCCGTAAAGCATCTCTCTTTTTGATTTCACGCTGGTATGCACCTTGCTTTTCTTCCAGTTCTTTGCGTCCCTGCTCCCAGCTTTCCAGCAGATTTTCCAGCGTTTCCAGCTTCTGGTGGTATTTTTCCTGCAGCAGCGCGGCTCCGTCTCTTTCGGCCAGATGTTCTGCCGTTGTCGCGATATCCGCCTGTAAGTTCTCTTCTTCCTTTCGCAGTTGTGTCACCTGCGCGGCAATCTGCGTCCTTTCAGCCGTCGTTCTCTCCAGCTGTTTTTTCGTTTCTTCTAAAGTGTGGATTTTCTGTTTCAGATTTTTCTTTTCATCCAGCAGTTTTTCGCAGACCTGATCCTGCCCGGCCAGCCTTTCTGCCTCTTCGGCTGCCCTGGCGCTGTCTCCTCTGTTTCTTTTATTTTTTTACAAAGAACGCTTTCCTCTTCTTTGTTTGCCGTTTCCTCTTTGACTGCGCCTGCAATTGTCTCGCAGTATGCTTCCATCTGCTGTATCTGCTCTGCGGCATACGCTTCTTTTTGTTCCGTCCGTGCAAGTTTCACCTCCGCATCAGAGAGACGTTCTTCCCGTGCTTTCTTCTGTTCCAGGACTTTTTTGCACGCTCCTGCTCTGTCTGAAGCTGTTCTTTTGCTTCTGTTGCTGCCTGCAGTTCCTTTTGCAGCTGTGTCATTGCACTTTGCTCCTGCTGCACTTTTCGCAGCAGTTCCAGACACACTTTTTCTTCCCGAATCTGCTCTTCCAACTGCTTACAAATCTCTGCCTCTTTCTCTGCCTGCTCACTTCTCTTTTTCTTTTCTTCTTCCTTCGGAAGCAGAGTCTCCCATTCTTTTTCTTTTCTGCTCTTTCTCTTTTTGTCTCGTCTGTCGCTCTTTTTATTTTTCCCAAAAGCTGGTTTTTTCTTTTCGATCTCTTCATTTAGCGTACTCTGCTCGTCTTGCAGCGCCTTTAATTTCTCATCGTCCCATTCGATGCAGCGTGCAAGCAGTTCCATACCGCGCATAACCTGGCCGTCGAATTTATTTTTCTTCAGCCGATCAAACTCTGTTTTCCATTCTGCCTCTTCCGGGCAGACAACATTTTCCAGATACTGCTGATGCTGCGTTTCTTTTCATCGTATATTTTCCAGCACTCCTTTGCTGCTTCCCGCAGACGCTTCTGCAGCTCCTGATAAATCTCTGTGTGAAACATTCCGGAAAATTTCACTCCGATCCGCTGTTCCTGTCAGCAGAAGCTTCTGGAATCTCCCTGCGCAATCATCGCAATCTGTCGGAACTGACGCTGATCCAGCCCGAGAAGTTCTGTCACTTTCTTTGTCACTTCCGAAGTTTTCGTAACCGGCTGCCGCTCATCCGGAAAAATCAGTTCTGCATTCGCTTTCTCCATCGTCATGCCCTGTCCGCGGTCCTTCGGGCGCAGATATTCCGGGTTTCTCTTTACCGTATAGTCCTTTCCCTGATACGTAAACGTAAGCTCTACGAAGGTACGCACCTCCGGTTTTGCATACTTACTGCGGAACATTTCGCCTTTCCGGATTTCACCGCTCGCTTCCCCGTAAAGCGCAAACGTGATGGCATCAAAAATCGTTGTTTTTCCAGCGCCGGTGTCCCCCGTAATCAGATACAGACCGCCGCCCAGCCGGTCAAAATCAAGTTCTATCCGGTCCGCATACGGTCCGAATGCACTGATGACTAATTTCTTTGGTTTCATGCCTTCATCCCCCGTAACAATTCTTCCACCAGCGCTTTCTGCTGTGCGGTCATGCTCTGATTATTCTGTAATTCATAAAATTCCCGGAACAGTTCCAGTTCTGATTTTTCCTCCACTCGTTCCGCCGTGCCAATGTCTGCAGCAGACCGGGTTCTTTTGTTATCGTACTCCAGGCGCATCAGGTTCGGTAGATCGTTCGGAGTTTTGCCATTCCATCCGGCACATCTTCTTCATCCGTCAACGTCACCAGAAGGTAATCCTCGCAGTCGCTGTTCTCATAAAATCTTTTTGCCGTGACTTCCAGATTACGTCCCCCCGGATTTTCCTGAGATCGTGCCAAGGGCTTTAATGGAATTGTTCTAAGCTCCACCGTTCCTTTTTCTTTTAATTCGATCACCGTAATCGTTTTTTCCTGTCCTGCTTCCGAAAAAGAATATTTCAGCGGCGAACCGCAATAGCGAACCGTGTCTCTTTCCACCTTCTGTGGGCTGTGGATGTGCCCCAGTGCAGCATAATCAAACTTTTCAAACAATTCTGCCGGAATCTGATCCAAGTCGCCAACCTGCAGTTCTTCTGCATCACATCGTTTTGCCCCGGTTACGAACTGATGGGCCAGAATCACATTTCGATCCTGTTCATCAACCAGATCCTGTTCCAGTGCAATCCGAACTGCATCCGCTGTACACATTACTTCTTCCGCACGCTCCGGCAGGGCATGACGCACCACCGCAGGCCGTAAAAACGGAAGCAGATGAATCCACACCGTGCCATACGCATCCTGCAGCGGAATTTTCTCTATCGTTCCATTGTATACCTTTGAAAAATATATCCCGCTTTTTCCCATCAGGCTGGATCCAAATGCCAGACGCTCGGCGGAATCATGGTTTCCACTGATAATAAAAGTGAGAATCCGATTGGTGGAAAGCTCTGTCAGAAACGCGTCAAAAACCTGAACCGCTTCTGCACTTGGAATCGTACTGTCGTAAATATCTCCGGAAAGCAGTACGCCATCTGGTCTCTCTCTTTTTGCAGCATGCAGAATCTGCGACAAAATGTACTTCTGATCCTCGATCATCGAAAATTCATTGACTCGCTTTCCGATGTGGAGATCGGATAAGTGGAATAATTTCATAAGCGCCTCCCTGTCATTTTCCATGGTATTGTAATCTGCCGGGCCCGCCACTGGCAGCCCCCTCCGAACGTAAAACAACAAAAGCCCCTGCTTTCGCAGGAGCTCTCTCTTTCGTAGCGAGAGGGGGATTCGAACCCTCGACACCGCGGGTATGAACCGCGTGCTCTAGCCAACTGAGCTATCTCGCCATACTATATTTTTAGAAGTATGGGGCCTACAGGGCTTCGAACCTGTGACCCTCTGCTTGTAAGGCAGATGCTCTCCCAGCTGAGCTAAGACCCCATATCTGTTTTCTAGCAGTTCTTACGTCCTGCTGACAATATGTATATTAGCACGCTTTGTTCTGTTTGTCAACGATATTTTTTGAAATTTTTCAAATTTTTTCTTTTGTTTCTACAATACCAGCGATTTCATGTCCTTCCGGCATACGCTGTCTTTAACTATCCATTCTTCTAACAGATCTTTCAGGACATTTGCACTGGCCGGTGCATAAGCACTTGGCTTTACCACCGCAGTATTTCCTGCCGCAATGGCATCTACCAGCGGTTCTAACGTCAGCAGAACAGGGTAATTCCACGGGCTCATAATCAAGCACATTGCCATAAGGAGAAGGGCTTTGATAACTTTTCGCAGCGAACTGCGCCAGCGGTGTTCTGACATGTTTTGTCTGCAAAGCGCCCTAAGTGCTGCTTCATCCAGCGGATTTCCCCCTGCACCAGTCCAATCTCACACATCATCTCCGTCTTGCTCTTTCCAAGATCCGTATGCAGCGCTTTGCAGAGGATCTGCTCCTGTTTTTGCAAGGCCATTTCCAATCTGCTCAAAGCCTCCATCCGCACATACAAACGCCCATTTAATGCGGTACGAACCGAAACAATACGATCCGCATTTACAATCGTTGTCTTTGATGCACGCTACATACATTTTCTTGTTATTTTCTCTTCCAGCTGATACAGTCTACTTTTAATTTCATAAAACTTATTTGACGTATAAGCAAACACCTTGTTTTGCACTGCCTCGAAATATAAAATATCTTCTGTTCTTATGGAAACACATTATTTCTTTTCTGTGTATCCCCGGATAGATTCCCCTTTGCTTCTTACATACTCTTTTATTTCTGCAAATTCTTTCGTAAAATTTACATATTCGAGTATAACGCCCCCTTTTTCCGGGTCATCGATCTCTCTTTCTGTAATATTCATAACTGTCTCTTTTCTCATTTTTTTATTCATTCTATAGTCGAAGGATATATTTACTTCCCATCTTTCTCCGGAAGAGCTGTCATGCACAAAAAATAATTCCAAATACCACAACACATCCAACCATAAGCATCACCATCTGATTTACACTTACTACAGACCCTGGAACTTCGGGTTACAATCCAGTGTATCACGAATCGCAGTAATCATTCTTCTGGCAGCTGATTGTTCTCCATCTCTTCGAAGATTCCACGGAGCATATGATTTTTCAACAGAGAAGTTCCGTAGGTACTTGGCAGATACGACAGTACTTTCTGCAGGCCGCTGCCGAAATTTGAAATCGGCATGTAAGCTCCGCATAAAAATCCATACCCGGCACTTACGATCGTTCCCACTGCGGATAACTGACCCTGGGTTGTCAGTGGAAAACTGACGATGCTTGACAACGTGCTTCCAAAGAGTACCAGTAAAATTTCATCGAGAAGAACCCAGAATACATCTACAGCGCTCATATACCAGCCCATTTTGTACATATAGCCAAGGCATAATACAAGCGCAAGCCATTCACCAGCAGGGAATTGACTACAGTAGATAAAAAATACCCAAGATAAAGCTGTGCTTTGCTGATTGGCGATACATTAAAATCTTTCCTTGTTCCGTTTGCCCGGTCCTGTACCATCGTAAGATTCACGCAGAATGTCACAGTCACACAGCTGACTGCCAGAAGAGCCGCGGCAAGCTGTGCGGCCACCGTTCCATCGACCAGTTTGTCTGAGATTGTAATCATGTCCGGGATCGCGGACACAAAGGAATCTCTGTATACGTTTGCCAGAAATGTAGCATACAGCAAAATCAGAATTCCCGGAGTAATTAAAGCCGAAAAAAACATTCCTCTGTCTTTAAAAAACAATTTTCTGTTTCGACTTATAAGTGCAAATACTGCCTTCATCTGTGCTCACCTCCCAATGTTTTTCCGGTTACAGCAAGAAATACATCATCCATTCTGCCCTTTACCACTTCATAATCACGGAATATTTCCTGATGTTCCACGATCAGCCGGGTAGCCTCTGCGGTATTTTTTACTTTTAACTGATAGCCATCCCGGATCTTTTTATACTCTCTGCCCAGTGTTTTGATTTCTTCTCCTGTCACACCATAAACAGACATAGTGTCCTGCACATACTCATTTTTCAGCTCAAAAGGAGTTCCTTCTGCCACGATGCTTCCTTTATCCAGAATCACCACATAACCGGCATTTGCAGCTTCTTCCATGTAGTGCGTAGTCAGAAAAACTGTCAGCTTTTCTTCCACTCGAAGTTTTTCAATGATATCCCAGATCAAAAGCCGCGTCTGTGGGTCAAGTCCTGTCGTTGGTTCATCTATAAAATTGGGTAGCCCTCCTTTATCCCTTGTAAACACTGGCTTTAACGGGAAACACATCCGTGTATTGTGTTCCTTTTTGTGAGAAGTCTGACCCTTTCTCATGGATTCGTGTTTTATTCCAACCACAACAACCGGGAGTATTTTCCCGGCTGTTGCAGATTATTTTCTTATTTTAATTACAGATTTTTTAGTAGATTCAAATCTTTTTTATTCAATGCTTTTTGTAATCTGACGTTCTCTTTTTCCAGTTGTTCTTTTTCTCGTTTTAATTCCCTGACCTGTTGCTCCAGCAGTTCGATTCGGTTTTTCATCACAATGTCCCCGATATATCTTTTTGGATCAATCATTCCGGCCTGCTGCTCTAATGCCCGGTCCATTTCTTTTCTGACGGTTTCGTTCTTGTAAAAGAATCCTCTGGATAATCCTGTCCGCTTTACTAACTTTGGTACACTCACCTTTTCTCTGTCTGTGAGCATTTGTCGGATTTCTGTCACTGCGCGGTTTATCTTTTCCTCACTCGTTTTCCGGTTACAAGCTATCATCGTGTCGTATTTGTTCATACTCTTCCTCCATCCGTCCAGACATTCCAGGACCATCTGTGATAACCTGTTTCTTGCTTTTCTGGTGTCATTCGCCAGTATCTGGTTACTCATTTTTCTGTAATATTTTACGTTCTTTAGGCTTTTGTGTCCGAGCAGCCTTGCTATCGTCCAGTCATCCAGATGCATTTCTACAAGCTTTACTCCGTAGACATGCCGGTACATGTGCGTTCCGAATGTAAAATAATTTCCATTATCATCCCTGAGATTTTCCCGATAAATTGCTGTTGTAATTCTCCCTTGGATCAGTGAGTAGGTCATCGGTTTTGTATGGTCATTTTCATTTGTAAAAATATATTTGCATTTTCCATACCTTTCTTCCGTATAACGGATGGCTTCTCTGATCAAAGCTGCCAGTTCCTGACTGATCGGTTTTTCATAGTAATGTGTTTTCATCTGGTAGATTCTGATCAATATCTCACCGTTTTGTTCCATCAGGCAGTCAGTCCGCAATGTCAGTGTATCTGAGATTCTTGTTCCCAGCATCTGATGAATCGTCATGACTCTGGCTGTCTGTATATCTACTTTTGCAAGGAATTCATTAAAACGCTTTAATTCTGCATCTGAGTAGACTTTAAATTCTGATCTGATATTGGGTGGGATGTCCCTGTTCAATATCAGATCTTTCACCTGTGGATACTGGTAAATATCTGCTACCATATTGAAAAGTGATCGAAGCCTTGTTATTTCCGCCCGGTACTTCTTCGTCCCGGTATCTTCTGTTTTCATATATACCAGATATTCTTCTATGATCGTTCTGTCCAGATCAGCGCAGGATTGTACATTTTTCTTATGCTCATTCAGATATCTGGAAAATCTCCGGATGGCTGTCAGTTCCTTTTTTACAGTCTCCAGGCTTTCTATTCTCAGTTGAAAATATACTGCTTTTTTAATTTCTTCCTTCAACTCTGGCTGACTGATCCCTGTAAAAGATATCGTTTTTCTTGGACGTATCAAATCCTGCTTCACC
>ENA-OQCS01001096-OQCS01001096.1-human-gut-metagenome-genome-assembly--contig:-NODE-1096-length-14485-cov-2.409667_pt1 | contig 14485 bp, 13 predicted proteins | sample MGYA00242757_ERZ504575 | MGnify/ENA primary metagenome ERZ504575 (study PRJEB26092, sample SAMD00036297) | human gut metagenome | host: Homo sapiens | study: EMG produced TPA metagenomics assembly of...
AATCCGCTCCGGCCGTACTTGAACCGTGCGGGACTGACGCTGCAGCAGGTGCTGGGAGAGTATGAGAGTATCCGGTCGAATTTACAGAAGTAAAATAAAAAAGATAAGAAAAATCTTCAAACTGGATTTGAGAGGAAGGGAACCTCAATCTGGTTGGAGATTTTGCATAAAGAAAATCAAAGCAGGAGGGAAGGAACGTACTCTTTACAGTGCAAAAATAGTTATGATACAATAAGCAAAAGAAATTTTCTGACAGAAAATAAAGAGGGAACTGTCAAGAAAGGAAATTGTACATGAGAAACAAAAAAAACTGTTTAGCTGTTCTTCTGATGACAACTATTGTGGTAATGGGATGTGGAAATCAGCAGGTGGAAAAGGAGAATCCATCGGTTGTCTCCGAAAGAGCATCCAGTGTCCAGGATGAGTCAGAAGATGGTGAAAAAGAGTTTCTTTCTACATACCAGAATATTATAATCACACTTCCAGAAGGCTGGAATGTAATGAGAGATGAAAAAATTCAATGCAGTTTCATATCGGAAGATGGGGAAAGTCTTGAGATATCGTATCGGGAAGGAATGGCAAAAGTGATACTTATGGATTTCCCGGAGGACGAAGAGAGTGCTGAAAAATTAATCGATCAAAATGAAATAACCGGGGAAAACAGCATCAGTGATTTTGTAGCGAAAACAGTTAACGAAGGAAAAAGTAAAGAGAGTTCCTTTTATCGTTTCCAGGTAAAAAATTCCCTGCAGATTCCGACCGCATTTTTCTGCGGAGTGAAAACGGAGAATGAAGGGTATCAGATTATATGGAAAAAAGGAAACGGCAGCAACGATACACAGCAAATCGTGCCGGAAATACTGGAGTCTCTGCAGTTCCCGGACAATGAGCTGCTGACAGAAACATTTCAGACGGCCTGCCAGGAGCAGAAAAGAGCGCTGGAAGCAGAAAATAATTCGGATGGCGTGAAAAAGCAGAAGGGTAAGAAAACCGTCACCTGTATCTCACCGGTCAATGTACGTACAGAACCCAACGTCAGCACAAGCCAGGTTATCGGAGCTCTGACGACAGGGGAAGAAGTGGAAATGCTCGGAAAAGAGAACGGATGGTACAAGATTTCGTATGAGGGAAAAACGGCGTATGTGTACGAAGACTATGTGAAAGAAAAAGAAAATTAAAAAAGAATGATATTTCAAGTGCCGAAGCAAACAGAACCGGCAGCTTTTTTGAAATAATTTGAAAAAGAAAAATCCCAGAAACTATCTGTTTCCGGGAAAGAAGAGGCGTCGACCGGATTTGAACCGGTGGATACTGGTGTTGCAGACCATTGCCTTACCACTTGGCTACGACGCCATATGACTCCGACGGGAATCGAACCCGTGTTACCGCCGTGAAAGGGCGATGTCTTAACCGCTTGACCACGGAGCCGAAGTTTTTGATTTGTCTGCCGTGATTTTTGCTCAGCGACAAGTAGTATATTATCATAAGAAAACGAGTTTGGCAAGTGTTTTTTGAAAAAAATCAAAATTTTGAGATTTGTGTTGTCGTGCATTCAGAAGGAAAAAATTTGCCGGGTCAGGGCATGGCTTTTCGATATTCTTCCGGTGACATACCAAAAGTCCGGCGGAAAATGCTGGCAAAATAGCTGGGGCTTTCAAATCCGGTATGCAGAGCAATTTCCAAGATAGAAAGCGAGCTGCCGGTAAGAAGATCTGCGGCTTGGGTTACGCGGTACTGGTTGATATAGGAAATAGGCGTTGTGTGAAAGTGCGTTTTGAAGAAACGACAAAAATATTGTGGATTCATATTGAGTATAGCAGCAAGATCTGAAAGACGGATTTTGGAATCATAGTTATCCTGAATATAACGTAAGAGTTTTTTTACACTGATCAGATCTTTCTTTTTTACGAGTGCAGAGGGGTTCCGGATGAAGAAAAAGCTGGTATTGCGCCAGAAGTGCAAGAATCCGATACATGTCACTTTTGATCAGAAGAAACCAGCCGATGGGTTTGGTATCGTATGCATACAGGATTTCCTGGAAAAGCTCAGATAATGTCAGTACAAATGTTTTCTGTGTCTGAGAGGAGGCTTCAGCAGCAGAAAGCTCTTCCAATGGAAAAGCCGGAAGAAGCAGTTGATGAGAGAGCAGCGGACGAATCCAGTCTGCTTCACAGGAATCCAGATAGGCACATGAGAGAATTTCTGGAAGAAATACAAGGGCATGGTGAATCGAAGGGGTAGTTCCAATGCTGCAGAGCTGATGCAGTTCGTGACTGTTGATGAAAAGAAAAGTACCTTCGGAAATTGTCCGGGTTTCAGTTTTCAGTGTCAGAGTGAGAGTACCTTTTTCAACCCAGATCCATTCTAATTCTTTATGCCAGTGAAAAGGAACAGAGAGCCCGCCATGCGCATAATCCTGATGATAGATATGGAGCGGAACAGGTTCGGTTCCATGCACGGTAAAATCCCGGATTCCGCCAGAAAGAACAGGGGAACAAGATTCAGGAGAAAAGAGCTCTTTTGAACGTTCTTTTTTCATAAAAGTCAAAATCCTTTCATTAAATACGAAAATCAGGTTAGAAAATATAAGATAATATCATTATACTGCTCTTATAGGAAAAAAGAAAGAGAGGACAGAAAATGAAAAGAGAGTGGTGGCATAGCTTAACCGTATATCAGATTTACACCAGAAGCTTCTGTGACAGCAACGGAGACGGCATCGGCGATTTTGGAGGGATTCTGCAGAAGCTGGACTATCTGCAGGAGCTTGGTGTTGGAGCCATCTGCTTTCGCCTTTTAACGATTCTCCTAATTACGACAATGGATATGATGTCAGTGACTATTATAAAGTAATGGAAGAAGCGGGCACAATGGAAGAGCTGGAAGAACTGATCGCAGCCTGTGAAAAGCGGGAAATTGTGGTCATGATGGATCTTGTTTTAAATCATAGTTCCCATCTGCACCCATGGTTCCTGGAAGCCAGAAAGGATCGAAACAGTAAATACCATGATTTTTACATCTGGAAGGAAGGAACGAAGGAGCAGCCGCCAGAAGGCGGCGGAGCATTCTTTGGAGGAAGCACCTGGGAATGGGTGCCGGAGGTTCAGGAATATTATTATCACAGTTTCAGTGTAATGCAGCCGGATCTGAACTGGAAAAATCCGTCGCTTCGGAAAGAGCTGTACCGGATGATCCAGTTCTGGATGGATAAAGGGATCCGTGGTTTCCGGCTGGATGCAATTGACAATATTGTAAAAGATGGACATGGAGGAAATGATACTCATTCGGAGCAGATTCATACATACTTAATGGAAATGAATCAGAATACGTATGGAAAATCAGAACAGATCCTGACAGTGGGGGAAACCGGAGGTGCTACGGTAGAAATGGCACAGCAGTATTCTGATCCGGAAAGCCAGGAGCTCAGTATGATTTTTCAGTTTGAACTGATGGGAATCGACGGCATCCGAAGTGGAAACTGGGATCCGAAACCGTATACGCTGCCGCAACTGAAGCAGCTCTTTGAAAAATGCAGACGGGACTGGAAGAAAAAGGATGGAACAGCCTGTTCTGGGGAACCATGATTTTCCGCGTGTCGTATCGCGCTTTGGAAATGACAGGGAACCGTATCGGGAAAAATCAGCAAAAATGTTGGCTGTCCTTCTCCATGGGATGAAAGGAACTCCTTATATTTACCAGGGGGAAGAAATCGGTATGACAAATGTGTCAGGGCTTCGGATCGAGGACTATCAGGATATCGAGTCTGTAAATTTTGCCGAAGACCGTAAAAAAGAAGGCTGGGAGGAAGAAAAAATTCGTACCTATCTTGCACGGAACAGCCGGGACCATGCGCGGACGCCAATGCAGTGGAATGCGGAAAAACACGCCGGATTTACAGCGGGAACACCGTGGATGGCGGAAAATCAGAATTACGAGGAGATCAATGTGGAAAACAGCAGAAAAAATCCGGATTCCCTCTTCTATTTCTATCAAAAACTAATTGCGCTGCGTAGGAAAAATGACACTCTTGTTTATGGGGATTTCCGTCTGATTGAGGAAGAAAATCCGGATATTTTTGCTTATGAGAGAAATCTGGGAGAGAAAAAGCTGATTGTGCTCTGCAATTTCCGGGATACCGCGGCAGAGATGAAAGCCCGATATGATTTGACAAAAGGAACGGTTCTGATTCATAATGATACAGAAAGCCTCACAAAAGAAGTGTGGAAGTTACAGCCGTATGAGGCGTATATGATTGAACTTCTGCAGTAAAAAGACAGAAATGAAAAGCAGCAGGAGAAGAAAACTGCAGGAGCAACTGGAAACAGGAGGGAGAAAATGTATCGCGTTCTTCTTGTAGAAGATGAAGAAATTGAACTGGAGACATTGCGGGATTATATTGACTGGAAAAAGAACGGGATTTCCAGAGTATTTACCGCGCGCAATGGCAGAAGGGCACTGGAGTGCCTGGAAGAAAATATGGCAGATATTGTGATTACGGATATTCAGATGCCAGGAATGAGTGGAATTGAACTGGCAGAGACGATCGTACGCCGGGGATATCCATGCAAAATTGTTTTTCTGACAGGATATGATGATTTTTCCTATATCCATTCCGCTTTTCAGGTGAATGCCGTGGATTACCTTTTAAAGCCATTTACGATTGAAGAAGTAGAAGCATGTCTGAAAAAAGTGAGAAGTGAACTGGAGAAAAGAGAGATAGCAGACTGGTCGCGGAAAACGGCGGCGAAGCAGTTGCTGGAAATGGCTTTGCGGGAAAAACAGGAAACAGAGCTTTTACGGAAAAATTTCCGTGGTGTATTTGGAGAAGAACTGGAAGAGTGCAGGTTTGGAATCATAGCGGTTTATGGAAAAACGGAAGAAAACATCTGTAGCCAAATTCAGGAAAAATACAAGGGCATCCGTTACATCAGCAAAACGGAACGGATCAGTATGCTGCTGCTGGCGGGGTATCTGTCGGTGAAAGATACGGCATTTCAGATCTGGAATGATTTGAAAGAAGACGCACCGAGAGCCGTTGGATGGTGCAGTGGAGCATGGACAGCTGACTGCCTGTACGAAAAGGCGGAAAACTTCGGAACTGTTGTGTTCTGGCATTTCATATGGATCCACCGGAACTTTTCTGTGCAGATGAAAAAGAAACGGAAGAGGAAAAAGCATATCATTTCCGGGAACAGAAGGAGCGGAGAGAAGAAATCTGTCGTCTGGTCAGCAACGGGAAAAAGCAGGAAACGCTGCAGACCATGAAAGATTATTTTCAACAGCTAAAGGGCTTGCGCCGAAAACATTTGCGGGAGAAGTTTACAATCTCTATATGTATCTATGGAACCGTCTTGTTTTGAGCGATGAACTGCTGGAAAACTGGATGGAAGCAGAAAAAATTTTGAGAGAAAATGAAATTTTTGAAGCAAACAACAGTTATCAGATGCGGGAAAAGATGAAGCAGTATCTGGAACGGATGTTGGCATTTTTTGAAGAACAGAATCAAAATCCAAATTACTATGCCGTTTATCAGGTAAAAACATATCTTCAGGAGCACTGCTCGGAAAGCGCAGATATCGAGAAGCTGGCCGCGGAGGTTGGTTTGTCTCCGAATTATCTGAGGAGCCTGTTTAAAGAGGCAACAGGAAAAACGATTTTGGAATACAATACGGAAATGCGTCTGCAGAGGGCGGCGGAACTGTTAAAGAATAAGAAAAATAAAGTACGGGAAGTGAGTCTGGCGGTTGGATATGAAAATGTTTCTTACTTTGGCGTTTGTTTTTCAGAAAAGATTTGGAGTGACACCAAATGAATATCGTAAAATGGTATAAAAATCGGAGTTTTCAGTTTAAACTGGTGATCGGCTATCTGGTACTGGCACTGATTCCAATGCTGTGTGTTACCTGGTACAGTTATGGAAAAACAAGGAATGTGCTTCTTACTGAAGCATATCAGAGTGCAGAACAGGAAGCAGAACGAATTGAAAAAAATTTTTCTACGATGGTCGAGCCTTACGAAACAATTCTGGATGTGCTGTATGTGGATCAGATGCTGAGCGGATATTTGTTTCAGGATTACAGCAACGATTCTTATGAAGATATGTTTTACTATATTGATAAGAAGCTCAGCGAAATCTGTCTGATGAATGCAGGAATTTACAAAATCTGTTTTTACAGCAACAATGAAACGCTTCCGCAGGATAATTATTATTTTTATTCCATGCAGGATCTAGATCGGAGGGAATGTGTGCTGACATTTGATGCGATAGGGGAAACGGTATTCTGTGGGACATCTGGAGACGGAAAAGCATTTCATATGAATCGTCTGATGAATTTTTATCCACAGGGCGGGATGAAGGGCGTACTGTCGTTACAGATTGAAAATCAGCAGATACAGCCCCTCCTCGAAACAATAAATTCCACCGATGAAATTTATCTGGTGGATCAAAAAGGATATATTCTGGCTGCTTCCGAACCGGAAATGGCAGGCCTTCCGATCCGGACCAGAATGCCGGAAGAGGATCTGGAGCAGAAAGCGCAGATTGAGTTTGAGCGTGACGGCATTTCAAAAATCGGAAATATCCAGAGCGGAGTTTTCGGAACAAAAATTCTTGTGATTTCGGATAAGGAGACGGTTTTAAAAGACGCAAAAGCTGTTTCAAGAAGGATGCTGTTCCTGATCCTCTGCAGCGCGGCTATGGTATTTCTCTGCATTATCTGTTACACAAGATGGATTTCCATGCGGGTGCAGAAAGTGGTGTATGCAGCAAAACGGATGGGACAGGGAGAATTTGATTACCGTCTGGAAAATATGGGAGAAGATGAGATCGGACAGATCGGGCTGGCGTTTAATCAGCTCAGTGATCAGATTCAGGAGCTAATTCGGGAAAATTACGAAAAGAAAATCCGGATTCAGACGAGCGAACTGAATCTGCTGCAGGAACAGATCAATCCGCACTTTCTTTACAATGCACTTGCGGTTATTTCAGCACTGGCGATGCGGGAAGGTGGAAAACAGACGATGCAGGCGGTCAAAAATTTGTCCAGCTTCTACCGGATTTCCCTGAATAAGGGAAAACAGGTGCTTTCCATCCAGGAAGAAGTGGAACTGCTGCAGAGCTATCTGAAAATCCAGCAGATGCGTTTTCGGGACAGCGTACAGGTGGAGTATGAGATTGCAAGAGAAGTACTGACATATCGAACCATTAAACTTCTTCTGCAGCCGCTGGTTGAAAATGCCATTCACCATGCGAGAAAAGAGGAAGAAGTTCTCCACATTGCGGTCAGAATTCAAAAAGAAGAAAGGGATGTGGTATTCCAGGTGACAGATGATGGATGTGGAATCGAGGCGGAAAAACTGATTAAACTGCGAAGTTCTCTGCGGCGCTTAGAGGAAGGATATGGACTGAGAAATGTTGCAAACAGGGTTCGTCTGGCTTATGGAGAGGATTATGGTGTCCGAATAGAAAGCCAGGAAGGATATGGAACGACAGTTTCTGTCAGAATTCCAGTAAACGAATAAAAAATCAAACAAAGCAGAAATAACTTCGTATTGTTTGCATAGAAGAGGAAACAGAAACCGGCTGATAAAGGTGATTTTGCCCGTCAGCGGTTTCTGTTTCGTTAGATATTGACAGAAATCGTAAGAAAACAACAGAATAAAAAAGAGAATTATAAAACTCCGTTAAATCGAGATAGAAATCATAAAAAAAGTGAGATTGTTGCAGGACAGACTATCCATTAGAATGGAAACATAGACAGCAAGAGTGTACAAGATGAACAAAAAGAAGAAAGAAGGAGAAGGCATGAAAAAAGAAAACGTGCATGCAAAGCACAAAAAAAGCCTCGCGGAACGGTTCTGGAAACAGAAATATCTGTTTTTACTGCTGCTTCCATCGTTGGTATGGGTCATTCTGATCTGCTATGCACCAATGACAGGACTGTATATGTCCTTCATCAACTACACGCCGCAGGGTAGCGGCTATTTTGCGGATATGGTGAATTCGCAGTTTGTCGGTCTTGACTGGTTCAAGTATTTCTTTTCCACAGATTTCACAAAAATCATGAGAAACACACTGGCAACCAGCTTACTGACACTGTTATTCTCATTCCCGCTGCCAATCATTCTGGCGCTTTGCCTGAATGAAGTTCGAAACCAGAAGGCAAAGAAATTTGTACAGACCGCATCTTATATTCCCTATTTTATTTCCTGGGTTATTGCGGCAAACATTTTCCTTACATTCCTTTCTTCAGACGGCGTCATCAACAATCTGTTAAAATTCCTCGGATTAACCGATGAGTCGATTCTGTTTTTCCAGAAAGGACCATATTTCTGGTGGATCATCGCGATCGCAAATGCGTGGAAGGTACTTGGATACAATGCGATTATCTATATGGCGGCAATCTCCGGCATCAGCCAGGATATGTATGAAGCAGCGGATGTGGATGGTGCGACGAGAATGCAGAAGATTCTGCATATCACACTTCCGGCATTAAAGCGACCATTATGATTCTTCTGATTCTGGCAATCGGAGGTGTTCTGAATACAGGATATGAGCAGCAGCTGTTGATGTCTAATGATGCTATTTTAAATTATTCTGATGTACTTGATACGTATGCATACCGCTATGGTCTGAAAAACGGAATGTATTCTTACGGTACTGCAGTAGGATTCTTTAAATCCGCAGTCTCCTTCATTCTGGTCATCAGTGCAAATGCACTTTCGAAGAAATTCAGTGATGATAATACGGCACTGTTTTAGGAGGAAGGAAAATGAGAGAAAAAGCAATTAAAATCAAAAGAAAACGTTGTGCCAGTGACTGGTTTCTTGATATTTTCAAAGTGGTTTTTCTGGTGTTAGTTACTGTGATCTGTGTGTATCCGTTCTGGAACATTTTTGTGGTATCCATTAACGATGCAACCGATGCACTGCGCGGCGGCTCTACTTTCTGCCGAGAAAACTGAGTCTGGCAAGTTATAAAGATATTCTGGGACGTGCCACATTTTTGCATGGCATTCTGATCACTGTACTTCGTACTGCAATTGGTACACCGCTGGCGGTCCTTGTCACGACAGCACTTGCCTATGTGCTTTCCAGAAAAGAGCTGCTGTTCCGGAAACAGCTGAACCTGTTCTTTATCTTCACCATGTATTTTGGCGGCGGAATGGTTCCGTATTATATGGTATTAAAGAGCCTTGGAATGCTGAATAATTTCATTGTATTTATTTTCCCGAACCTGGTAAGTGTTTATAATATGATTCTGGTAAAGAATTATATAGAGGGAATGCCGGCAGAGATTTTTGAATCGGCGAAAATTGACGGAGCAAATGATCTGACAGTTTTCTTTAAAATGGTAATTCCATTGTCCAAGCCGATTATTATGACTATTGCACTGTTTGTTGCAATTACACATTGGAATTCTTGGTTCGATGCATATTTGTTTACGAATGCACAGTCTTTAAAAACAATGCAGTCCATTTTGGTTGAAATTCTGAATCAGTATCAGACTTCATCAGCGAACCAGGCGGCAAATCAGGCGTCACAGACCATTACACCGGACAGCATTCGAATGGCTGCTACGATGATTGCGACCATTCCGATTATCATGGTTTATCCGTTTATTCAGAAATATTTTGTTAAAGGAATCATGCTCGGATCTGTAAAGAGCTGATGATAGAAGGAGGAAAAGAAAATGAAGTTTAAAAAAAGTATCGCAATGGCGATGAGTGTCCTGATGGCAGCGGGAATGCTTGCAGGATGCGGATCAAATGGCAGTACATCATCAAGTACTGCATCCGGCAGTGCATCATCTGCATCGGGCGAGGTATCAACAGACGGAGTTACGATTTCTATCTTTGACAAAAACTCCGGAAGCAATACCTTTGATGATCCAGTTGCAAAAGCAATTGAGGAAAAAACAGGTGTCAAAATTCAGGTAGAAAATCCAACCGGAGATCCGCTGGAAAAATTGAACCTGATGCTGACCGGTCAGAATTACCCGGATATCGTCCTGATGGATCGTGGAAATGATATTGTAAACCGTTACATTGAGGCAGGCGCACTGCTTCCGTTGAATGATCTGATCGATGAGTACGGCCCGGATGTAAAAGAGATGTACGGGGAAACCTTAAACAAGAGTCGTTATACCGATGGAAAAAATTACTATCTGAATAACTGGTACGGAGAAGATCCGGATCCGGTAGCCGGTGTTCTGATGCGCTATGATTATCTGTGCGAAATCGTTGGAAAAGACCGCGCAGACAGCGATGAGCATTTACACAGGAAGAGTATATTGACATTTGTAAGAAATTCAAAGAACTTCATCCGACCATTGACGGAAAAGAGAGTATTGCCATTACCTTTGATGCAGAATCCAAAAACTACGATGGAACATTAAAAGGAATGTATGGTCTGAAAACATATTATCAGGATGGGGACAATCTGGAACATGTTGCCAAAGCACCAAACTTCAAAGAGATGATGTCCTTTGCCAATGAACTGTATACCGAGGCCTTCTGGACAAAGAGTGGGTTGTCAACAAGAAAAATCAGTGGACGCAGAAACTGTCTGCAGGCAACGTATTCAGTACCTTTGCTTCCTACTGGGATACCGATGCAGCAAATACAGCACTTGCTTCTTCTGTAGGAGAAGATGCAAAATTCTATTCCTATAAAATCCTTGGAAACGGAATCAGTGCAGATGAAACTACTTACTCCGGAAGAAGTACACTTGGCTGGGATGCAATCGCGATCACCAAGAATTGTAAAAATCCGGAAGCAGCCATGAAGATGATCAACTACCTTGCAAGCGAAGAAGGACAGTATCTTCTGATGTGGGGTATTGAGGGAACCAACTGGAATATGGAAGATGGAAAACACGTTCCGAACGATGATCTGATTGAAGGATTCCAGACGGATTTTGACAAAACAAAACTGGATACCGGCGTCCGCAAATGGACCTGGTTTGTAAAGAACGGAAATGGTACAGACGGAACTCCATACGATGTATCACAGTATAAAGTAAAAGAGACCCGGCAGGTGGCTATGAATCACTTTGGTGAGAACGACAGATGGGATACCGCAGAATTTGCAGGCCTTACCCCGGCAGGAAGCACTCCGGATGGCTTGAAATGGCAGAAAATCCAGGATATCTACGATCAGGAATATCCGAAGATTGTGAATGCAGACAGCACGATGCGGCAATGGAAGAGTACGACAAGATGATTTCCGAAATGAATGACGCAGGACTGGAAGATGTAGAAAAAGTTATCACGCAGAATTATCAGGAGCGTATGAAACTCTGGAATGAGTAAGCTAAAGTAAAATAAAAAAATCACACACGGAAAAGAACCGGCAGAAATTGAAATACAGATTTCTATGTCGGTTCTTTTTTATCAGAAGAAGCATTGCGATTTTCAAGGAATCTGGATATAATGAGGAAAACTGGAAAAACAGGGAAATCCAACCGCATGAGACAGGAGGCATCGTACATGGCAGCGAAAGAACAGTTAACCGCAATGGAAATGATCTGGGGATTTATGAGTGGGACGACAGGACATATGGGAAAGACGGACTTTGCGCCGCAGAAGGAAGCGTTCGGGGATTTTGCATCTCCGGAAACGTATTTTCCGCGCGTGGTGCCGGAGAGCGAGAGCATCTCATCGGAAAAGCTGACGCAGATGCTTCGTGAGCTCGCCGCTGCGCGCCATACGGACATGCATCATCTGCTGGTCCTGCGGAACGGACATGTCATCTGCGAATGCAATTTCGCCCCATACCGCAGCGGCATCTGGCATGCGACGTATTCTATGTGTAAGAGCATCACTGGCATGGCGGCTGGTTTCTGATCAGTGAAGGAAAACTTTCCCTGGACGAGAACGTCTATGATATTTTTGAAAAACGAAACGGTCTGCTGCAGAAGATCCTGCGCCCGAATCTGACCGTGAAGCATCTTCTGACGATGAAGAGCGGCGTACAGTTCAACGAGATGGGCGTTGTTTCCGGCAACGACTGGGTGGACAGCTTCTTAAATGCGCCGGTCAAGGGAACGCCGGGCGAAGCGTTTGAGTACAACAGTATGAACACGTATCTGCTGTCTGCAATCATACAGGAGCGCACCGGCATGAAATGGTAGATTACCTGCGGCCGCGTCTGTTTGAGCCTCTCGGCATCCGGAAAGTTTTCTGGGAGAGCTGCCCGGCAGGGATTACGAAAGGCGGCTGGGGCCTCTTCCTGTGCCCGGAGGACGCGGCCAAGCTCGGGGTGATGTACGTGAACGGCGGAAAATTCGAAGGAAAACAGATCGTCCCGGCGGAATGGGTCGCAGCGTCCACCTCCGTTCATGCGACACCGCCGGAAAAGATGGGAAAATATGGCTATGGTTACCAGGTCTGGATGGAGGAGCGGCCGGGCAGCTTTGCGTTCAATGGCATGCTGGGGCAGAACGTGCTCGGTTATCCGGATACCGGCGTGGTGATTGTGACGAATGCTGGCAGCAATGAGCTGTTCCAGACGTGTGAGATGCTTGACATTGTGCGGAAGTATTTCGGTGCGGAATTTGGTGCAGAGCTGAAATCCGGCGAGGCGGAAAGCCCGATGCATATCAGAAAGCTGGTGCAGACCCGCCGTGATCTGGAGGGCGCGAAAGAGACACCGGGAAGAATCCTGCGCGGCGGCTGGAAGCGGAGAACACCGGGGCCGCGGAACAGCGGAACACCGCGTCAGATCGACATGGCGCAGCTTCTGCACGGAAAAGAATATAAAATGGAGGACACGCATGTCGGCATGTTTCCGCTGACGCTGCAGGTCTTCCACAACAACTTTTCCGACGGCATCTGCCGCATCGGTTTCTTCTATGAAAAAGGCCGTTTCTTTGCTTCGGACCGCGGATGATTTTTTTACTGAAACGGCGGCGGGCGGGATGGGGTTGGCTTTAGAAAATATTACACTGTAAAAAGCGACGTATAAAGTTTTGCTTTTCTGCTTACTTTATACGCCGGCTTTTATTTTCAGTCTTTTACAACTTTATATTTACTTTTGCTTCTAATTCTATTTTGTAAATAAATCTTTACGTTTTCCGATGACCAAAATGCCTGCACCGATAAGCATGACTGCATCAGCATTACATATAATCCTGCATTGGCGGTATCTCCTGTTTTTACGGTTTCAGTCTTTGCATTTTCTGCTTTAGCAGCTTCTGTCTGTGCGGTTGAAATATTTTCATTTACAACCTTTGGTGCTTCCTGTGCTGTCTTTGCCTGTTCTGCAATGACATAAGTACTGAAGTGATTGGTTACAAAGACTGCTTTGCCATTCTTGCAGACTGCCTGCATATCGGTAGCTGATCCGTCTTCTTCCATACGGAATACTTTTACATTGGCTTCTTCATAGCCTGCCGGAATGTCTAATGTTACTTCAACGCCGCCAGGGAACTGATGAACAAATTCCGTACCTCTTAAAATAGAGATGTCTACGACTACCATTTTTTCATGCTATTCTTATATTCATTCACTTTTCCAGTGCAATCTGTGCAGATGTCCTTCCAGATTCATTGTTTCAAAATTGTGCTGGCGCAAAGCCTCATACAGTACAATTGCAACGGAATTGGACAGATTCAGGGAACGGATATCGCCAATCATCGGGATACGGATACATGTTTCCTCATTATCGACCAGAATTTCTTCCGGAATTCCGGCACTTCCTTGCCAAACATAATATAACAGTCATCCTCATAAGACACATCACAGTAAGTCTTTTGTGCCTTAGTCGTTGCCATATATATCTTTGCACCCGGATTTTTTTCTGAAAATCCGCATAGTCATCGTACACGGTTACGTCCAGCTTGTCCCAGTAATCCAGTCCGGCACGCTTTAACATCTTTTCATTTAACTTAAAGCCGAGCGGTTCAATCAAATGCAGTCTTGCGCCCGCCGCCACACACGTTCTTCCAATATTTCCGGTATTCGCCGGCATCTCCGGTTCATGTAATACAATATTTAACATCTTTTTCCCTTTCTAATCCTGCAATCAACCAGTTACACAACTGCACCACTCTATCCGTCAATGCCTCCGTCGTGTATTATAATTAATTCACATTAATCGCAATATCCAGTTCCATATGAATCTCATCACTTGTCAACGGAACACAGATATTCTGACTGTAAGACTGCTTTAAATAAACATTTCCGCGGCATAAGGTCGGCGGTGTGATATCCATGGCAATGCCTTTTGTCGAAAGAATCGTTGCCGCATTTCCCATCATCATATTCCCCAGCTCATTAATCGCACTGGCAGACATATCGTCGAGTGCCGTAACCGGCATCCCCATCATCATCTTAGAGGCTACATGGAGTGCATGTGCTTCCGGAAATGACATTAAAACCTGTCCGCGCACTTCTCCTGTCACACCAATCATAATAATCACGGAATCACTTGCAAACTCCGTTGTCTTTACATACGGTCTGCCAATTTTCATATCGACCTGGCAA
>ENA-OQCS01001098-OQCS01001098.1-human-gut-metagenome-genome-assembly--contig:-NODE-1098-length-14453-cov-2.676602_pt1 | contig 14453 bp, 19 predicted proteins | sample MGYA00242757_ERZ504575 | MGnify/ENA primary metagenome ERZ504575 (study PRJEB26092, sample SAMD00036297) | human gut metagenome | host: Homo sapiens | study: EMG produced TPA metagenomics assembly of...
GTGGTGGCAACCGTTTCGGTGGCGGCGCCAATACCAATGGTGGCGGCTTCCAGGGCGGCAACAGCGCTCCGAGCAACGGTCCGGCACGCGGCGGCGGTCGCGGTCGTGGCGGTGCTGCAGGCGCGTTCGGTCGTCAGGGCGGCAAGTCCTCGAAGGCTCGTAAGAACCGTCTGGCAAAGCGTCAGGAATTCCAGGAGATGAAGGCCCCGGTCATCGGCGGCGTGCGTATTCCTACCGGCAACGGTCAGACCGTTCGTCTGCGTCAGGGCGCATCCCTTGCCGATCTGGCCGAGAAGATCAACGTCAATCCGGCGGCACTGGTCACCGTACTGTTCCACCTTGGTGAGATGGCCACGGCAACCCAGTCCTTGGACGAATCCACCTTCCAGATCCTCGGTGAGGAAATCGGCTGGGACATCAAGATCGTGTCCGCCGAAGAGGAAGACAAGGAACTGCTGCAGCAGTTCGACATCGATCTGGACGAAGAAGAACTTCAGGAAGATGAAGATCTGAAGCCGCGTCCGCCGGTCGTCACCGTGATGGGCCATGTCGATCATGGTAAGACCCGACTGCTTGACACCATCCGTCGTACCAACGTCATCGCACGTGAGGCCGGCGGCATCACCCAGCGTATCGGTGCATACCAGGTGACCGTCGATCTCGAAGGCGAACCGCGTAAGATCACGTTCCTCGATACCCCAGGCCACGAAGCCTTCACCGCCATGCGTGCCCGTGGCGCCGAACTCACCGACGTTGCGATCCTTGTGGTCGCGGCCGATGACGGCGTGATGCCGCAGACCGTGGAACCATCAACACGCTCAGGCGGCCAACGTGCCGATCGTGGTGGCCGTCAACAAGATTGATAAGCCGGGTGCGAACCCAGACAAGGTCCGTGGCCAGCTCACCGAGTACGGCCTCGTTCCGGAAGAGTACGGTGGCAACACCATGTTCGTCGACATTTCCGCCAAGCAGGGCACCAATGTCGACAAGCTGCTGGAAGCCGTGCTGCTGACCGCGGACGCTGAACTTGATCTGCGTGCCAACCCGGATATGGACGCTCGCGGTGCCACCGTGGAAGCCCGACTCGACAAGGGTCGCGGTGCCGTGGCAACCGTGCTCGTTCAGTCCGGTACTCTGCACATCGGCGATTCCATCGTCGCGGGAACGTCGTATGGCCGTGTCCGCGCCATGCTCGACGAAAACGGCACCCATATGAAGGAAGCCACGCCGTCCACTCCGGTGCAGGTGCTTGGTTTGACCTCCGTGCCGACAGCAGGCGATCTGTTCCTGGTGGCCTCCGATGACCGTACCGCACGCCAGATCGCCGAAAAGCGTCAGGCCACCGAGCGTGCGGCCCAGCTGGCCAAGCGTCGTAAGGTCGTGTCGCTCGAAAGCCTCAAGGAGCAGTTCGCCAAGGCTGAGGTCGACATGCTCAACATCGTCATCAAGGGCGATTCCTCCGGTTCCGTCGAGGCGCTGGAAGATTCCTTGATGAAGATCGAGGTGTCTGACGAGGTCGGCATCCAGGTGATCCACCGCGGTGTCGGTGCCATCACCCAGAACGATGTCAACCTGGCTACCGTCGACAAGGCCGTCATCATCGGCTTCAACGTTCGTCCGAACCGTCAGGTGGCGGATATGGCCGAACGCGAAGGCGTGGAAATCAAGTACTACTCGATCATCTACAAGGCCATCGAAGACATCGAAGCATCCCTCAAGGGCATGCTCAAGCCGGAATTCGAAGAGGTCGTCACGTCCCACTCCGAGATCCGCGAGATCTTCCGTTCTTCCAAGTTCGGCAATATCGCAGGTGTTATGGTGCAGGACGGCGAAGTCAAGCGCGGTACGAAGTGCCGTATTCTGCGCAACGGCATCGCCACCGTCAATGATCTCGAAATCTCCTCGCTGCGTCGCTTCAAGGACGATGTCAACTCCGTCAAGGAAGGCTACGAAGCGGGTATCAACCTCGGTTCGTTCAACGACATCGAGCTTGGCGATATCATCGAGACCTTCGAAATGCAGGAAATCGAACGCAAGTAGTCGATTGATTCGAACCAGCAATCGATAACAAGAAAGGAACGCCCACAGCTGACATACGGCTGCGGGCGTTCCGTAATACAACAGAACTTACCTGATTAAAGGACAACAATGGCAGGAACCAATCCTCGCGCCGCACGCATCGCGGCGTTGATCCAACGTGTGATCGCATCCTCCATGGAGGCGCAATTGCACGATAAGCGTCTCACAAACGTGACCATCACCGAAGTGCGTGTGACCAACGATCTGCAGATCGCCAAAGTCTATTGGACCCAGCTTGGCCGTGAAGGCCATGAGCAGGGCGAACGCCGCCGTGCACAGCAGGCACTGAACCAAGCCAAGGGTCGTCTGCGTTCCCTCGTGGGCACCAAGGCCGGTCTGCGTTTGACCCCGCAGCTCGAATTCGTATTCGACGAGGTGCCGGGCGAGGCGCATGAGATCGAAGACATTCTCGCCATCGCGCGCAAGCGTGACGAAGAACTCGCCAAGCTCGTGAAACCGCCCAGTATGCGGGCGAAGCCGATCCGTACAAGCATCCGGAAGAGGATGACGACGATGATTTCGACGATGATGACGTCGAAGTCGAAGATTGGATGATGACGAAGAAGCCTGAACATTCCGGCCTGCTGGTCATCGACAAGCCGCAGGGGGTCACCAGCCATGACGTGGTCGCGGCCGTGCGCGGCGCCCTGCATATGAAGCGTGTCGGCCATGCTGGCACGCTCGACCCGATGGCCACCGGCGTGCTGGTGGTGGGTTTCGGCAATGCCACGCGACTGCTCAACTACATTGTCGACCATAACAAAACGTACGAGGCCACCATTCGCCTTGGACAGCGCACCACTACGGACGATGCCGAAGGCGAGCTGTTGCCGGCGGGGGAGCGGGCAGTGAACTTTCCTTCGCGTCAAGCCGTGGAACAGCTGATCACAGAACGGTTCACCGGGCGCATCGAACAGGTACCGAACGTCTACTCCGCCATTAAGGTCAATGGCCAGCGTGCCTATGATCTGGCGCGCGAAGGCAAGGATGTGGAGCTTAAGGCACGTCCTGTGACCATCGAAGAGTTCAACGTGCGGCAGGCGCGTTACGGCTACACGCATAGCGATCGTGCCGGCACGGAACTTGCTGGCGCAGTCGTGGCCGAGAGGGCAGGAGATGGATGGATTGCCGACACTGCACCGCATGAAGACATGCAGCCCGTTATGGAACTCGACGTGACCGTGACCTGTTCCGCAGGTACCTACATTCGCGCGCTCGCACGCGATCTGGGCGAGGAACTCGGTTGGGAGGCCATCTGACGATGCTGCGACGCACACGTGTCGCAGATTCTCAGTGAATATGCCCAACGTCATGAGCGCCCACGCTGAATCCAAAACATTCACCAATCGTGAAGGCATGGAAGTGACGCGCAATCGTGCAGTGCTTGACGATGCAGATCATGCGCTCGATCATGCGCTCGATCCCGTGGCCAGCGCTGCGGCTTCCATGAATATGCTGGCCGTGAGCGATCAGGAAGCGGCCGACTTGCGTTTCGGACGCAGAATCGCGCATGACATACGTACGACCACGGCGGCGTACGTTGAGGAAACCAACGATTTGGTCGCCATCCTCGAACGTGCGAAACGCGGTGAGGCTAAACCGGTCGCGGTATTCAACTGAACCATCCAATCAGACTACAGATACGAATTCATACACAAGAAGGACATGATGAAGACAATCACGCTCACGCCTGATGCCAGCGGCATGGTGGATTGGCCTACGCTGAGCAACGATAAGAAATCCGTGGTGACCATCGTTCGTTCGATGGCATGCATCAGGGCCATCAGGCGGTGATTCGCCGCGTGGTGGAACTCGCCAAGAAGGAACAGTCCTTCTCCGTGGTGGTGCTGTTCGATCCACGCCCAGCGCTCGTGCACGGCTACGCGGCGCAAAACGGTGGCCAGGAGCCGCCGGCAGGCATGATCGACGCGCAGGCGCTCACCAGCATGCAGGAGCGTCTGCGCGCCATCAACAAGCTGGGCGTGGATTACACGCTCATCGTGCGTTACACGCTGGCGTTCGCGGCGAAATCGTACCGATTCTTCCTCGGACAAATGGTGGGCAAGCTGGGCATGCGCGCGCTAGTGCTCGGATCCGATGCGGCCATGGGTGCGAACCGTGCCGGCGATGTGAAGGCCATCGAGAATCTGGCGCTCGCCACCGGCGTGTTCCAGCTTGACGTGGTCGACGATCGTGGACCGGGCGAAACCCGCGTGCCAGCCAATGCGAAGCCGGTTATGCCCACCGACCATGGTGAGCCGGCCGATCCGCTGGAAGGCGCGTCCAAGGCGGAACGTCGCGCATGGAGCAAGAAAAACCAGGCGAAGGCCGTGCGCGTGTGGAGCTCCACGAATGTGCGCTACCTGCTGGGCCAGGGGCGCATCAAAGACGCGACGCGATTCTGGGACATCCGCATGCGTGGAAGGCGCCGTGTGCATGGCGAGGAACGTGGACGCACCATCGGCTTCCCCACGGCGAATCTGAGCGAGAATGTGGCAGGCTATCTGCCGGTCGACGGCGTATACGCCGGTTGGCTTGTGGACTTGGGCGCGAAGACGGCGGACGATGATGCGCAGGACGCTTCCGAAGGTGTTTCGCAGCAGTTCGATTCCTCTGCCGTGGACGCGCGACTTGCCGATCATTCGCCATATCGTTGGCCCGCTGCGATTTCCATCGGCACCAAGCCGACCTTCAACGAAACGACCGGCATGAACGATCGCGTGGTCGAAGCCTATGCCGTCACCGACGATTGGCTTGATTTATACGATCACCAGGTACGTGTGGAATTCGTAGGATTCCTGCGTCCTCAAATCAAATTCGATTCCGCACAGGATCTGATCGACGAGCTGAAGCGCAATGTCGAGGAAACCAAGCGAATTACTGCCTGATGCTAATCACAACGATGATCGCAATGATAATCACGATAATGACAGTGATTAATGAATGCTGATATTTCCAGTAAAAACGTATCAGTATTCAAAAATAGTGGGGCTCTTACGTAAGCATTTACGTAAGAGCCCCACTAGTATAGGTTAAAAAAATAACATAATGTATATGCTTCGCGTGCATACATGCGAAAACGGTATGTAGGGTGTGTATTATCGCAACATGGCGCCAAGCGCATCCTGCAATGTGTCGACCTGAACGATCGACAATCCGGGAATTGCGATTTCTCTACGTAATGTCGGCACTACAGCGGTGGTGAAGCCAAGACGGGCGGCTTCGCGCAACCGGTATTCCAATCGCGGCACCGGACGCACCTGCCCGGTCAACGAAATCTCGCCAATCGCACATGTGGTGCGGCTGATCGCCTTCGATTTAGCGGCGCTCGCCAATGCGCCGACGATCGCCAGATCGCATCCGGCTCGCGCGCCTGCCTCCGGCGATGGTGGAAATATACAGATCGTTCGCCAAAGATTGACGTTGCCATGCCTGTATAGCACCGCCACCAGCATGGCGATGCGGTTGGCGTCGACGCCGTTCGCGGCACGTCGTGGCGTTGGCAGTACGGATTTGGTGACCAGCGACTGCACTTCGATGGGAAGACTGCGATGACCGTCCAACGTGAAGGCACGCACGTGCCCTCCACCGGAGAGGGATCTGCGGAATTGGACGAGGAAAGAAACAGTCCGGACGGGTCCGTCACCTCTTCGATGCCTTCGCCGCTCATATCGAAACAGCCGACCTCATCAGTAGGGCCGAAACGGTTTTTCACCGCGCGCAACATACGCAATGCGGTTTCGGTGTCGCCCTCGAACTGGCAGACCACATCAACCAAATGTTCCAACGTGCGCGGGCCGGCAATCGACCCGTCTTTGGTGACATGGCCGACCAACAATACCGGAATATCAAGCGTTTTGGCGGTGTCGATCAGCGCGCTCGCCACTTCGCGCACCTGAGTCGAGCCTCCGGAGATGCCATCGACTTCCTGCGAGACGATGGTTTGCGCGGAATCGACGATGGCCAGCGCAGGCTTGCATTGTTCGATAAGCCCAGCGCGGTTGACAGGTCGGTGGTGGCGGCCAGAAGCAGATTCGGTTCGACCGCGCCGATGCGCGAGGCCCTCATGCGCACTTGCGCCTGCGATTCCTCACCGGAAATATAGAGCACCGTGTTGCGTTCGGGCTGTGCTGCGGAAAGACGGGCAACATTGCCTGCGGTCTCCAGCAGCAGCGTTGATTTGCCGATACCCGGTTCGCCCGCGATAAGCGTGACGGAACCGGGAACGATGCCGCCGCCAAGTACGCGGTTGAATTCCGTGAACCCAGTGTCGATTCTGGAAATGGTTTCCGTACTGATTTCCGTGATCGGTTTCGCCGCGGAATCGGGCACTGCATGCGATAGCGTGCGCGATGTGCGTCCGGGAGCGGCGGTGCGTGACGATGCGGAGGGGCGCGCTTCATGGAATTCCTCGATGGTGCCCACTGGCCGCATTCAGGCAGCGGCCCAGCCATTTCGGCCGCTCCAGCCGCATTCGGAACATACAAATTGCGAGGACGTCTTTGCCATATCGCTGACAATACGGATATTTTGGGACAATCGTTTTCGGAGATATTAAGGGGGTGCTGGTGCGGGATGATGGCGAGATCACGGTTTCTGGATTCGAGCGTCTCACGGATATGAAAGAATAACAGCCATGTCTACTACGCAAACTTCCTCTTCTCATGGCAAACTGATCGTGGCTGTCATTGCCGCCGCTTTGGTGGTCGTGCTCGCCTTGGTGTCCGCTTTCATCTGGCCCGGCTGGGCTCTGAACAAGGGCGATGAAGCGTCCACTCAGGCACCACCACCTCGCAGGGCGCGTCGCAGGATGCCTCTGAGCCGACCACGCCGTCCATTGACGCTGTGGCGTTGCCGGATGACGCCAGCGAACTGTTGAAGGCCATGCCTGATTCCGTGTTGAATTTCGCGCGCACCAAGCCGATGCCAGCACTTCGTGGAGCGGCGCTTCCCCGGTCGAGGAGTACACGTTGACGTATTCCACAGGCAAGGACGGTCAGGATATCACCTTGAAAGTGGCGCAATGGTCTCAGTCTGATGATGCGCAAAGTCAGTATGACAATCTGACCGGTGCCATGACCGGCAAGGAGCTGGGCGGCGGCAATGTGAAGGTTTCCGGTGAAGCGACCGGCGCCTATAGCGCCAAAACCGATCCGGACGACGAAACCAAGGCCATCGCGGTCTGGCGCAACGATACCGTGGTGTTCCAAGCCACGGGAGCCAAGGATTCGGTGCAGCGCTTCTACCAGCAGTTCCCGCTGTGATACTGCCTACGGCTGGTTGTGCGACCCTATGATTCATGCATGATTCACGTAAGATTCAGCCGTGGACCATGCGGACTGCGTTTGCCTGATCTTCCGATAAAGAGGTGCGTGCTTCCACCATATGAATGCGGTTGTGTGCGTTAGTCCCCGAAGCAGTGTAGTATTGGGCAAGTTGCAAACTTTTACCCTTTGAGTTTAAGAACGGAGGCTGAGATGGGCTCGGTCATCAAGAAGCGCCGCAAGCGCATGAGCAAGAAGAAGCACCGCAAACTGCTTCGTAAGACTCGCCACCAGCGCAAGTAGTCTTCAGGCGCGGTTGAAGCGTCGCTTAAACAAAATCCCGTATGTCTTCTTGAGGTATGCGGGATTTTGCATATTGCAAAGAAAATAAACGAAAAGTACGAGAATCGAAAATCAATAGATGCAAAAAGAAGGCTGTGCGCTCGAAGTTGAACGCACAGCTCATATGGTTTTCGTGTAGGTTCGCGAAATCCGCGGAAAATGCGGAACTTACGCTACTTCAAACTCACTTGTTGGAGTTGGTGAGCACGCGCGGACCGTTGGGATCGCCCACGATGACCTGGTCCACCATGTGCAGGAACAGGCCATGCTCCACCACGCCAAGGTGTTGATGAGATCGTCGGCCAGAGCTCCGGGTGTTCGATGCATTCGAGGTGCAGATCGACCACGTAGTTGTTCTCGTCGGTGCGCACGGCTGGCCTTCGGCGTCGAGGCGAAGCACCGGCTTGTAGCCGCGGGATTCGAACTTCTTGACGACCTGGCCTGCGCCGAACGGAATCACCTCAACCGGCAGCGGGAACTTGCCGATGGTGTCCACAACCTTGGACTCGTCCACGATCCACACGATCTTGTTGGAGTTGGTGGCCACGATCTTCTCCCACAGCAGAGCGGCGCCGCCGCCCTTGATGCCGTTGAAGTTCTTGTCGACCTCGTCGGCGCCGTCGATGGTCACGTCGATGTGATCAACGTCATCGATGTCGACGATCTTGATGCCGTAGCCTTCGGCCTGCTCCTGAGTGCGGCGGGAGGTGGTCACGCCGGTGAACTCCAAGCCTTCCTCCTGCACGCGGCGGCCGAGCTCGTCGACCAGGAAGCGCACGGTCGAGCCGGTGCCCAGACCTGCGATCATGCCGTTCTGAATCAGCTTGGCAGCTTCGATGCCGGCTGCCTTCTTCAATGCGTCCTGCTGTGCCTTGTCCATGATCCTCCTTCGATATGGGGTTAAGACCGTCTCCATATTATCGGATGTGTTGATTTTTGTGCGTTTGCGGACATGTCATGAACGAAGGTGTGCCATTGGTGGTCAGCAAATGTTTTCACAGGATGTTTCACGCATTTTCGAGGCGTTAAGGTCGAAAGTGCTGGCTCGTTAGTTGTGCTTGACTGCAAATGGCGCTTCGTCGAGGACGAGCGTGCCGTCGCCTTGCACGTAGCTTCCACCGCGATGTAACCGCGGATCAGGCGTGGCTTGCCGTCGAACGTCGGACTGGAATTTGGCGGGGGAGTGAAGCGAATGGTGCCCGACACCGCCAATCCCGAAGGACTGGCGCGATGCGGCAGTTTCGGCAAGTCGGCGACGGCGTTCGTTGGCGCCGACGCGTTTGCGGATTCGGCTGATTCGCTCGTTGGCGCGGCGTGTTTTCCGAGGAATTCGCGGATTGTTCGTTCTGTGCATCGTCGGCTGGCTGCCGCTCGTCATGCTCGTGGGGAAACAGTCCGGCTTGAGCAGCATTTCGGCATACGATTTGCGCGGTGCCTCGGCGTCAGGCGTCGTGCCATCAGGCATGGTCGTATCAAGCGCGGTGGTCGGTTCCAGCATGTCGTCGGATTCCACCGACATTTCGTTGGACGTCAACGGCAATGTCGCCTCGTCGGGCGCTGGATAGCTTCCGGCTCCACCAGCATATCGGCGATGGAACGCGGACGCGGCTCCGGATCGGCCGCGCCCATCAGATCATCGGCCAACGATCCTTGAGCGGACTTGCCTTGCCCGCGCCCCATATGGTATTCGTCCGTAGTGATTTTGCCGTCAAGCAGCATTTGGGCATCATCGGGAACATCGGTACCTTGCGAATATTCGGAAGCCAGCAGCGACTGCCAACCCTCCAAAGGAAGATATCCTTCACGGATCTTCGAACGGCAATCGCCCGCATAGGTGCGCGCCAGCTCGTCCACCTTCTCATTGCCGGCATTGCCGGCATGACCCTTGACCCATACGAATTTCACCGGTCCGGGGCGCTTGGAGATTTCGGCATCGATCGCGCGAATCAGATCCGCGTTCTTTACCGGCTTCTTCTGCGAGTTCTTCCAGCCGTTCTTCTTCCAGCCGTGAACCCACGTGGTGGAACAGTTGATCGCATACTGCGAATCGGTTTCGATCACCAACGGTTCGGAGCCGGGGTGCGCGCGCAACGCCTCCAGCACTGCGCACAGCTCGCCAATCTGATTGGTGCCGTTCGTAGCTCCGCCGGCATCGCAGTCGCTGTCATGGTGATGCCCCGGCTTGCCGCCTGTGGCAAGCTCATGATCGGCCCAACCCCAACCCATCGGACCATTCGGATTGCCTAAAGCGGAACCGTCTGTAGAAACCGTAATCGTCATATCTCTACCCTACGAAAGCCGTGAGACGCTGCCATACGTGGTGAACTGCGAACTGTGATCGGGCGACGTCGAACGGAAATCTCAATCATCCAAACACAGCATGACGGAAGCGCGGAACAGCGTGCCGTCATAATCGAACGAGGTCGCGCCATGATGCCGTTCCGCGGTTTCGCGCACGGTGGCGGTGCCCAAACCTTCACCCCCATGCTTGGTTGAGGCGAAAGCGTCGCCAACCTGCATAATGGAGGAATCGTGCGTGTTGTCGACCACAATGAACAGTGATGCGGGCGGCCCAGTGTGATATTTGATGCGCACCCTGAGTTTTTTCTCCCCATCCTGTTGTTTCATAATGGCCTCAGACGCATTTTCCAGTAGATTGCCGACCATGGAACATAATTCGGCATTATTGATGTTGAGATATTGCGGCACCGACGCTTTGACATCGACTTCAGCCCCTATATGGCGGATCCAGTCACAGTAGTAGACCAGCACCGCGTTCAACGAAGCATGTTCGCAATACTGCATGGGGATGGGCTGCAACAGCCTATGATTGGCCATCTCCTCCAAATACGAGGTGATGCCGGGCATATCGTCGGCCGCGGCGAGAGCCTGCAACGTCTGAATATGATGCCGGATATTGTGCTTGATCTGCCTCGCTTCGTTGATGCGTTCGTTCATATGCTGCAGCTGCAAGGTCTGCATGGCTTCGTAATGTTCGCGTTTGCTGGCTTCGCGCAGTCGGTCCGCCTGCTGGATCATATACCAGATGAGGAAGTAGGCCATGGTCATGAAACCGGAATATGCGATGGATACGGTGAAGGCGATGCTAAGCACGCGGGTGTCGAGCAGCGATGCGTTGTCGGCGGGCATGCACCACACCACAATTGCTGTGGAAATGAACGGAAAAAGCCAGATGACCCTCCAAAAATTCCTGCTGATGGAAGGTGAATCGAATGTTGCGGAAAATGAATGATGGAACGGATGGAAAAGTGTAGTCGCCGCAATCAAATCAAAAATCAGCAGACTGATCATTCCCGGCCATCCGACACGTAAATTCATGGACTGCTCATTCAGAACAGCTAAATCCACGGCCAAAGACAGGTAATAAATGATCGCGACGATATATGCGGCTGTTGAAACGACGAAAAGAAGCTGCTCCCAAGGAAGATTCGTCATCTTACGTAAAGCCAATACCACAACCGGAGCCGAAGGAATCACGGACCAGAGCGAGGGGACGTGGGCGAGGCAACATGCGATGCCGCACAGGAAGAAGACAATCACGCCGGAAATCATGAGAATAAGGCCGTCGCGCTTGGGATTCTCCATATGATGCCAGGTCATGTACAGGCAGAGAAGCAGGCCCGTTAGCGCGTTTAGCTGCTCGCCGATGGCGAAGAACATGCATGATGGCGCGATCGATGCGAGTGCGTCAAGCATGGCTAGTCTCCATTCTCATGCGGGTGAACGTGTATTCCGCGTATTTTCTGCAGGTGGTGGTCACCGCGGTTTTCGTGATGGGAATGTGCTTGCCGCCTTTCATCACGAATTCATTGTTGCTGATGCCTGACACGTAGTCGAAGTTGACGAGCACTCCTCGCGCGGTGCGGTAGAAGTTGCTGAATACGGTGAGACGATGTTCCACATCGGAGAAGTTGGTGCGGATTTTCGTGCAGGTGCCGTCGGCGAAGGTGAATTCCACATAATGCGCGCTGGAAAGCGCGTAGGCGATAAGGCGACGGTCCATGGTGATGGCGGGATTGCCGAACGCCACCTGCCATGCGGCGTCCGTGCTGTTTTGTGCATTGCCCGTCGATTGATGTTTTTTCAGATGAGTGACCGGTGTTTTCGTGTCGAGCTGCGCTGCGACGCGGTCCATGGTCGCATGGAACGCGTCGTGATTCAGGGGCTTCAACAGATATCCGCTTGCCTGCACCTCGTAGCCGAGCACGGCGAAATCAGTGCTTGACGTGATGAACACGATCGGGCAATCGTCGTTTTGTCTGCGCAGCGTCCGTGCGATATCAAGTCCGGTCGCCGCATGCGTGGCGGTTTCGTCGTCCGACAGATAGCAGTCGAGCAGCAGCAGGTCGTATCGGGCGTCTTTCCAGCTTTCGATGAAGGATTCCGCATCGGCGAAGGTCACGCATTCCACGCCGATATCGCGGGTGCGTTTGAAATATTCCGCGCACATGACGGCCATCAGTTGGCGTTCGGCGGCGTGGTCTTCGACGATGGCGATGCGCATCGTTCACCTCCCATGAAGATTGGCGGGGACCGCTGGACTGAGTGTTGTGTCGCTATCATTCAAGCGTAATGCGAAGCGGGGCCGGCAGGAGGGTGATAGCGTGCGTGTCATGCCAGAATTCGGCGTTTCGTGCCATATCGCACGATTCGTGTTCGTTGCGATTCGTATTCGGGCGGATATGCGAGAAGCCCGCCTTTTTCAGGAAAGCGGGCTTCTCAGTGAGTTTGCGAATGATTGGCGAATGGCTGGATTACGCCGATTCGCCAATGATCACTCGGCCAAGGCCTTGTCCACGACTTCGGTGGCTTCGGCGAGCACCTTGTCGAGGGCTTCGGGGGATTCGAAGGACTCGGCGTACACCTTGTAGATGTTCTCGGTGCCGGAAGGACGGGCCGCGAACCAGTTGTTCTCGGTGGTGACCTTCAGGCCGCCGATCTTGGCGTGGTTGCCCGGGGCTTCGGTGAGCTTGGCGGTGATGTCCTCGCCGGCCAGCTGGGTGGCCGCGACGTCGTCGCCGGAAAGCTTGGCGAACTTCTGCTTCTGCTCCAAGGTGGTCGGCGTGTCGACTCGCTTGTACCAGCTTTCGCCAAAGCGATCGACCTGCTCCTGATGCAGCTGGGCCGGGTTCTTGCCGGTCTTGGCGGTGATTTCCGCAGCCAGCAGGTCAGGGATCAGACCATCCTTATCGGTGGTCCACACGCGGCCGTCCTTGCGCAGGAAGCTCATGCCGGAGCTCTCTTCGCCGCCGAAGGCGACTTCGCCCTTGAACAGCGGGTCAACGAACCACTTGAAGCCGACCGGAACCTCAACGAGCTTGGCGTCGATGGAAGCGGCCACGCGGTCGATCAGGGAGGAGGACACCAGCGTCTTGCCGATGCCGGCGCCTTCCGGCCAGCCCGGGCGGTTGCCGCCGAACAGGTACTCTACGCACACGGCGATGTAGTGGTTCGGGTTCATCACGCCCCAGTTCGGGCATACGATGCCGTGACGGTCGGCGTCCGGATCGGTGCCGCCGACCAGGTCGTACTTGTCCCAAGCGCCGTTGTTGAGGGAGTCCACAAGACCCTTCATGGCGTACGGGGAGCTCGGATCCATGCGGATCTTGCCATCATGGTCGATGGTCATGAAGCTCCAGGTCGGATCGACCTGCGGGCGCACCACGTCGATGGTCAGGTTGAACTTCTCGTTCATCAGCGGCCAGTAGTTGACGGAAGCGCCGCCGAGCGGGTCGATGCCCAGGCGCACGCCGGAGGAACGGATCACATCGAAGTCGATGACGTTCTCCAGATCGGCGACATAGTGCTCGCGGAAGTCGAAGCGCTCGACCAGGTCGGACTTGACGGCCTGCTCGAACGGAACGCGCTTGATGTTCTTGAACTCGCCGAGCAGCTCGTTGGCACGATCCGCGATGGCGTTGGTGACGTCGGACGGAGCCGGGCCGCCGGTGACCGGGTCATACTTGAAGCCGCCATCGGTCGGCGGGTTGTGCGACGGGGTCACCACGATGCCGTCGGCCAGGCCTTCGCCGGTGAAGCGCTGGGTGCCATCCGCTGCGGCGGTTGTGGGTCAGGATGGCCTGGGACACAACCGGGGTCGGGGTGAAGTCGTCGCGGGAATCGATGCGCACGGTCACGCCGTTGGCGACGAGCACTTCGATGGCGGTCTTCCAAGCCGGCTCGGACAGAGCATGAGTGTCGCGGCCGATGTACAGCGGGCCGGTCACGCCGGCCTTCTTGCGGTATTCGGCGATGGCTGGGTGATGGCGACGATATGGGCCTCGTTGAACGAGGTCTTCAGAGACGATCCGCGGTGGCCGGAGGTGCCGAAGGAGACACGCTGTTCCGGAACGTTGGGGTCGGGGACGACGTCATAGTACTTGCCGATGACCTCGTCGACATTGATCAGATCTGCTGGGGTAGCGGGCATTCCCGCATTGTTTGCAACCATGGTCACTATTCTGCCACGCTTTTGCGTCAGATGTGCGTAATTGTCCCATTATGCGCGATGAATACGTTGTCTGTTTAGTGCATGTTCGGATGTGTGTACATGAATTTTCGAAATGGCGGATTCTGCGCTTAGCCGAGTTGCGCAATGTCAAACGATGGTGTATAGTTCTATGCTATTCGACTGATGCAGGGTTGCTAGTCAACATAAAGACGCAAGACCTGAGATGTGGCTGAACTATAGCCATATCTCAGGTCTTTTTTGTGCCCGAAGCGGTGTTGCTCGGATCGAATCGGTTG
>ENA-OQCS01001099-OQCS01001099.1-human-gut-metagenome-genome-assembly--contig:-NODE-1099-length-14448-cov-2.181621_pt1 | contig 14448 bp, 18 predicted proteins | sample MGYA00242757_ERZ504575 | MGnify/ENA primary metagenome ERZ504575 (study PRJEB26092, sample SAMD00036297) | human gut metagenome | host: Homo sapiens | study: EMG produced TPA metagenomics assembly of...
TGGCAAAATCTCCCGTTTTGTATTTTTTAGAAAAAATAGCGTTTTTAATACAAACAGAACTCCCCGCGTAACTCTCCATCAACCACGCTTGGCCGCATGTTCCAGCTAGAGGAAAAATGCCACATTCAGAACAATGAACAATGCCCACTGCAGCATCCGCGGAGAAGATGCCTGCCAGCAGATCCCCCCAGAACATTTACGCATCCGATCTGGCATAGGCGTTTTTCATCTGCCCACTGAGTTCATACAGGACTTTATCCAGAGTATCGGCTGCCTCACACTGAAGCATCCCAGCAATCTTTTCGTTGGCCTCTTCCTGTATTTTTTTACGAGTTTCCTCATCGGTCTCCTGCTCCAGCAATGTATCGTAACGGTTCAGGAGCTCGTGACTTTTCGCTGCTATGCTTTCCTGATAACGTTCGATATGGAACACGGATTTGCTATAAGAAGCATCGGCCATGGCTGCGATCATACGGCTCATCCAGTAGAAGTTCTCGGTGGAGACTTTTCCGGTGGTTCCGGACAGGTAGCCAGGTGTCGTATCTATGTCAGTGTAGAACGGAGCCAGTACATTAAATGCATTGGATGCAAACGCCAGCCACTGGATTGGCTCGCCCTCCGAGCGCATCTGGATCAGTGCCATGTCATCATTACGGTTAATGCCGATCGAACGATATGCTCCACACATAGTTTTATCCCCATACGAAGCATAAGGATCATAAGGCGTTCCCTGATAATGAGAAGACAATACGTATTTTACATCCTCACCGTGATCTTCTTCTCAGGCACCATGCACCAGGCAGATCATCCGAAAATGGCGTGTACTCCGCATTCGGACCATCAACGTTTCGTCCGGGGATTCAGGGTCCGCAGCATGTACCAGGCTCTTGCGGTATTGTATACATGGTCGGAATCGTCATGGCTGCCAAAGGCATCTCTGGCAGAAAAGCTGCCGTCCTGTGACAGATCCAGATGATGCTTTTCGATAAACTCTTTCAGATCCGCAGAGCACATATGATTCTCCTGTGCGCTCAGGGCATCCTCCAGATCGAAAGCATCGATTCCGAACTGGTTCGGCATCACCACATATGCTTCATCCGGCACTCTGCGGGCAATCCAGTGATGGCCGCCGATCGTCTCCAGCCACCAGATCTCGTTTTTATCGGAAAAAGCAATCCCGTTCATCTCATAGGTGCCGTATTTTTCCAACAGACTTCCCAGCCTCGTGACACCTTCTCTGGCACTATGAATATAAGGGAGCACCACAGATACAATATCCTCCTCACCGATACCTCCGGGAATCTCTTCTGCGCCGTCCTTCGCCGGTACATATTCCACCAGTGGATCTGCTCCCAGGACTCTGGCGTTGGAAGTGATGGTCTCCGTGGCAGTCATGCCCACACCTGCCGCATTGATACCGTGCGCTGCCCAGATGCCTTCTCCCTCCAGCGCATTGGGCACTGCGGTATAACGCAAAGCCTCCTCGGGCAGATCGATCTCCACATGAGAAAGCACGGATCTGTATTTTGTCGGCTGTTCTTCCGGATGCACCACCACAAATTTCTTCGGGGTAAACTGTCCGGAGGGGGAATCATCGTTCCGGGCGATCATGGTGGATCCGTCATAAGATGCTTTTTTCCTACTAATATGGTTGTACATGGCATAATCATTACCTCCTGCTATTATGCTACAAAAAAATTTCCCGTGAGTAACAAAAATCTGTTTCCTGTCTGGAACCTTACACCAGCTTCTGTCCATTCACCACAACATTACGGATCGTCTCCGGTCTGCCCTGCAGAGGCCTCAATCTTCCGTAAACTGTCTGCAGCCGGTGACTTCGATATTTTCCATAGACAGATCTCCTAAAATATGGGATGTCCTCCTCATTTTCCATGGCAATGGTCTCATTACGGTTCAGAGAATTCAGGACATAAGACATCGTAAGGATCACTGCCTCGCCCTTGATCTCGCTCATATGGATATTGCGGAGTGTGATGTTTTCCACCACGCCGCCGCGTCCCAGCGCACTCTTCATGCGGACACCCACATCGGTTCCCACGAAAGTACAGTTCTCCACCAGAATGTCTTTTACCCCACGGGACATCTCGCTACCGATGACAAAGCCTCCGTGGCCTTCATTCACCAGACAATCATGAATGTAGACATTGCTGCAAGGGCCTTCGATCCTGCGGGCGATGGCATTTTTGCCGGATTTCATGCAGATAGCATCGTCACCGGTCTCGAAGGTGCTGTGATGAATGTGCACATTGGTGCAGGATTCCACATCGATGCCGTCACCATTCTGTGCATAGTACGGATTACGGATCTTCACACTGTCCACGGTAAGGTCCTCGCAAAAATAGGGATGAATATTCCATGCCGGAGAGTTCATAAACGTTGCGCCCTGTAACAATACCTTTTTACAATAACGCAGACTGACCATCACCGGACGGTAAAAATCATAATAAGGTGCCGCAGCAGCCAGTGCCTCTTCGGTGGTTCCCTGGATGTTATGGCGATTGCCTTCCAGAATGGTCTCAGTAGCATCCAGATCTCCGTCTCCTTCGTCTCGATCACATAAGGACTGATCTGAAACAGCGCATCCCACTGCTTTGCCGTCATCTTGAATTTCTTGACTGGACGCCATTTATCACCGCTTCCATCTATGATACCATCTCCGGTGATGGCGATATTTTCTGCATTTTCCGCGGTAACGGGAGATACGGTGCGAATGCAGTCCTGCCCTTCATAGCTGGTGATCCGCAGCGGATAGTCCTCTTTGGACTTGATGAATTTTAACATAGCCTGACTGTCCAGATGAAGATTGACACCGCTTAACAGCCGGAGCGGAGCCACCGCCCAGATGCCTGCGGGAACTCTTACCGTACCGCCCCCCTGCTCCGACACTTCGCAGATCGCGCGGTTAATGGCCTCCGCATTGTGTCTGCCGGTCTCGATCTGCAAATCGCCGCTCTTCGCGCCGTATTCTGCTATTGACACCTCCCGGTCCGGGAACTGGGGAATTTCTACTTTATAATTCTGATTATACATGGTTATTGTTTTCTCCTTTGAATATTTTCATGGATACTTTCACATTTTCTATGTTTCTGATTCTAGCGTGTTCCGTTTCGGACTTCCACCCGGTTTTTGCGTTTTTCCGAAGGGTTCTACTGCTTATTTGTGCCCTTCCGCGCAGATCCAGTCCTCGCCGTCTTTTAAGTGAATCTGTACCTCTTCAAATCCTGCATTTTCCAGCAGTTCCCGGAATTCTTCCGGTGTGGGATTAAACAGATGGAATCTTTGAATGTTTTCCCGCACCTGTTCCGGCAGATCCTCCTTCTGGTAAATGTCGGCCACCAGTAAAAAGGTTCCCTGCTCCTTCAATACTCGGTAGACTTCTTTCAGATTCTCCGCGGGATCCGGCCAGAAATAAAAGCTTTCCACCGTAATGATCTTGTCAAAAGCATTGTCCGCAAAAGGCAGTTTTCCACTGAGGCTTCCACGAGATCCATTTTTCCCTGCTGCAGTGCTTCTGCATTGGTTTTCCCGGAAAGCTCCAGTGAAGTGGCGGAATAATCCACTCCGGTCAGATGTCCGTCACGCACCTCTTCACTCATGCGTTTCAGAGTTGCTCCTCCACCGCAGCCGATGTCCAGAATCCGGTCATTCTCCCGGATCTTCCAGTGTTCCAGCGCCCAGCCGGTCACTGCGTAGTGGCTTTCGTTCATGCGGCGCAGCATCTTCTCCCCATCCTCCCCGACCGGTTTCCCGGGGTTGCCGGAGATGGTGATCTCCTGTTGGGTGCGTTTCTTGGTGGTTAGGTTTATGGTATTATTTTCTGTTTTTTCAGTCAGATCTTTATTCCTTCTTCCAGCCGCTTTCTTTTTGGATCTTTGCGGTTTTTCTTTTGCAATTTTTACTATCTCTATTATAATAGTAACTGTTTATAATCATGTAAAGGGCAATCCCGTTATTGAGAATATCTCTGAATAAGGGATTTGGCAAAACACCTGATACAAAGTACAATCTGCGAAAGCATACGCCGGAAATGCAGTGGAACGCTTGCAGGTTACGGAAAGGCATACATTTTTTATGAAATATTATCTTGCTCCCATGGAGGGACTGACCACTTATAATTTCCGCACTAACTGGAACCGCTGTTACGGCGGAATGGATAAATATTTTACCCCGTTTATCTCCAACCGGCACATGAACAGCAGAGAACGCAACGATGTGCTTCCGGAACATAATGTGGGCATGTACACCGTACCGCAGATCCTGACCAATAAGGCGGAGGAATTTCTGTCGCTGGCAGAGCAGCTGGCCGGATATGGCTACCACGAGGTCAATCTGAATCTGGGCTGCCTTCCGGAACAGTGGTAGCAAGAAACCGCGGTGCCGGATTCTTAGGTACGCCCCGGGAACTGGAGACTTTTCTGGACGAAATTTTTGAAAAATGCCCGTTGAAAATTTCCATTAAAACCCGCATCGGCATGGAATGTCCTGATGAGTGGGCTCCGTTACTGAAAATATATCAAAAATTTCCCATGAAGGAGCTGATCATTCACCCCAGACTGCAAAAGGAAGGTTACAAGGGGACACCCCATCTGGAAGCTTTCGCAGAGGCGGTGGAAGCCCTGCAATGTCCGCTGTGCTATAACGGGGATATTACCTCTCCGGAGTCGCTAACGCAGATTCTTACGAAGCTTCCCAGTATCGATACGGTCATGATCGGCCGGGGAATTTTGCAGAATCCGGGATTATTGCAGGAATTGAAGCTGCCTCCACGGAGAGTGTTGCGCTGCCGTCTTGTGAAGAGCGTCTGGCTGTCCTGAAGGAATTCCACACTTCCCTCCTGACCGGTTATCAGGAGATCATGTCCGGCGATACCAATACGCTCTATAAGATGAAGGATCTCTGGACTTTCTTAAGCCACAGCTTCGAATCTCCGGACAAATACGTAAAAAAGATCCGCAAAGCCACAGATGCCAGCGACTATAAGCTGGCCGTCAATGCGTTATTCCGGGAGTGCGCATTGAAGTCGGAGAATTCTTGATCCTGACATCATCCCATACCTTTATTCCCCGGTGTCAAACTGTTCTCCTTCGTTGGCATCTTCCATGACGACCTCCGGCTCCGGGATGCCTGCATTTTCCACATAGCTGAAATGAATGACCGCCTGTGGCCAGTTGAGACTGATCCGGGCGGTCTTCTGCCGCTCCTCGCCTGCCTTGCGGATCAGTTCCAACAGTTCCTGCAGGACTTCTCTGGTCAGATAGCCTCCCCGCCACTGGAACGTCATGGCCCGGCTTTTTTTTCGCCATCTGCTGTGCTCTTTTATATACTTCTTCCGTTTTCGTAAAGGAAAGTTTTTTCTCCTTGTAATAAAAATGATCGTTGTCCGGACAGCCGGGTGCCGGGGCGATCAACGGTTCATGATCCCGGAACACTGCTTTATCTCCCAGATTGAAATAGTCGTAGCGGATCTCTCCGGGTGCTTCCGCATTGCCCTGATGTTTTCCCAATGTATTGTCAATGTGGCATCCAGATGGTAATACTGCCCGCCGATCCGCACAATATTCCAAGTGTGACGGTACTTGATCCCTTTCTCCGGATTGTTGCCGCAGATAGCGATTACACACCACACACCCAGCGCATCACAAAGCACCTTCACCGATTTGGCAATGCCCTCGCAGACACCCACGCCCTGTCCCAGCGGTCCGATAATCTCATGGGAATAGGGCTTTTTCAACTTATCGTAGGTGATATTTTCGCAGATAAAGTCGTGAATGTACTTCTCTTTTTCCCACTCTGTGAACTTTGCGGCAGATCTTGCCAGCTTTTCCACCCGGGACTGCATGGCTTTCTGATGTTCTCTGATCTTATTTTTCTCAAACAGATACTCCGGCACGAAGATGATGTTGGGGGAGTCCTGATAATATCTATACCGATAACTCACCACCCAGAAGATCTCCGGATGATCCAGCCGCAGTCGGAAAAATACGTCATACAATTCTTCCGCCGGGATCCGCGGCAGCTGGATCTCGTCTGCCAGCGCCAGCACTCCCTGCTGCATAGCGTGATAGGCGGCCTGCTGGGGCTTGTTCATTTTCTGATAGTAATATGGTTCCATGGTAGTTTCCTATTCTATTGTTTTCATCTGTCTTATTTTTACATTTTAACAGAAGGTTTTTCTTTTGGGTGGATGTTTTTGATATTTTTAAAAAAATTTATTTCTTATGCAACTTTTCTGAAGACTGTACAGTCTAATCATCAGAGACCTGTAAAAAATGGTTTTATTACGAAAGGAGTTTTATTATGAAAAACAAATTTATCTGTGCACTTTTAACTACTGTGATGGTATTATCTTTTGCTGCCTGCGGCAGTCAGGGAAACGGAGCTGCTACCTCTGCAGAAAGCACCGTAGCTTCCGAAAGCCAGGTTACAGAAAGCAATACAGAAGCCACTTCTGAAACCGCATCCACCGAAAGCACCTCTACGGCAGAAGGAGCCTATGAAGACAACTTTGCAGTTCCCACAGAGGATGCTACCGCTTTCGCTAAAAAGATCCAGGATGCCGTAGCCGCTGAAGACCTGAATGCTCTCGCTGATCTGGTCAATTATCCGGTCTATGTTGCTCTGGGCGATGGCAGTGTGATCGAAACCAGGGAGGATCTGATTGCCTTAGGTGCAGACAAAATCTTCACCCCCGAGCTGAAAGACTCTATGGCTAATGCTGACCTGTCCGAATTAAGCCCCAGCATGGCAGGATTCACCCTCTACAGCACCGGTGACGGTCCTAACATCACCTTCAATGTCCAGAACGGAGTACTCGGCATCAGCGGTATCAATTACTAATCATTCTCGTACAAATCGGGGGGAGCCTTTCATCAGGCTCCCCTTACTCGTGTCGAAACAACCGTTGTCAACGGTACCATAGTGATATCTATGTTCCCGTCTGTCTTACGCGTGATCAGCGTGGCTCCCCGCTGGATATATTGCTTCGCGATGCCGGAATATCCCAGATAATCAATGGACATTCCGTAAGTCATGCGGATACCTTTATAGGTCAGTGACAACGTATTCAGATGATCGTGTCCACAAAAGATCCATTTTAACCAGCCGTTATCCACTGCTTTTCGAAAAATGAGGTGGTCGATTCGATATTCCGAAATACTCATCCTTTTCTCCGATACTGCCGTGTTCATAACTCACACTGTGATCACCTAGTTTCATCTTCTTGTAGGCTTCCTTGAACTCCGCGGGCGGCATGTGGAAAAACGCCATAGCCGGTACTTTTCTCTCGTTCAATTTCTCCATGCACCAGTCCGTCTGATCCTCATGGATGCAGTCGAAACCGCTGAAAAACCAGCCGTCGCCGTACATGTTAGAGTCCAGGTGGATGAGTGGCAGGAGAATTCTGCCTTCTCCATCGATCAGATCTAGTACAAAATTTCCGACGCCTGCAATGGGGTTTTGAGGACTATGCTCATATCTTCCTTTGGTAAAAACAGCGTATTTTCCCGTTGCAAAAATCTCCGCCAGCTGCTCTTTATTGCATGCAGCCCCCATCTCACAGTCATGATTGCCGAATACAAACGTATAGGGAATCTGAAAACCATCCAGAAACGCTAACAGCTTTTGCGCCTGTTTCCTATTATTCATCGTCCCGCTTTTGGGGAAAAACGGAAACACAGAATCCCCGGTCAGGACGATCAGATCCGGTCGCGTCCGGCGGACCAGCTCCGTCACCGCTGCCAGCGCCAGTCTGTCCTTTTTCCCGGAAAACATGCCGAAACCAAGGTGCAGGTCTGTCAGCTGTAATATTTTATAATCTCTGTCCGTCGGGATGCGAAGAGAAAAAGTCTCTTCGTCCAGAATTTGAAAATTTTGAGAGGTATACATAGGAATCTCTTTTCTGTCACTTAATCTGTTTCACTATTGTATTTGAGTTTTTTTGAAATCAGCTCAATGGGATCAACGCACCGATTGCAGACAGCAGCGTAGACAGCACCATCAGCACCTGAAACGGCACTGTGCCGATCACGCCGCAGATAGGACTGCTGCCGGCTTTTTTCCTGGACTTTCCATAGGTCAGCACCAGCATGATGCTCACCAGTACCACAACGCCACTCATAATCCGGGTCAGAACGATAAAGCTGTTCACGCCAAACACAGCAAACAGGATGCAGGGGACTGTGGCGATCAGCCAGCTGATGCGGTTGCCGCTGCCGATCTGCTCATGAACCACATCGCGGAGGGCGAGAGTATTGCTCCAGAACGTGGTAAGTAAAGCAAACAAGGAAAATATGCCTGCCAGGATCATTGCCCAGGTACCGATACTCTCTCCCAACTGCATGTATGCCAGTTCTTTTCCAGTGCTCCCTTGGTTCCCAGGAGAACCGTGCCCGTTACGATCAGAACAAACACTGAGGAAAGCCCAAAACCGATGAAGATGGAGCGGCGGATCTGTTTCGCGTTGCCATCCAGACCTTTCACCACCTGGATCACTGCCTGATTGGCAGAAGTGGCGAATACCACCATGCTGTACAGCGCCAGCAGATTGTTCCAGTGGAACTGTGCCCGTTGCAAAGAATTCAGTGGATGCATAAATGTGCCTACCGTCATCACTGCCACAATTCCCATGAGGACAATGACTGCGTACTTCTGCGCGATGCCCACGGCTTTCATTCCGATAAATACCACAACTCCGGCGATCACATAGTACAAAACCTGCGCCGCCACAAAAGGCATTCCAAACCAGTTCACAAAAATCTGTGCTCCGCCGTTGTATATTGCCGCTGACACCAATCATAATTGCCAGCCCATAGACAATAAATACACTCCAGCTGAAGATCTGCTTCATTTTCCCATGAAACAGCTCTCCCTCAAAGCTTTTCACCAGCTGGACACCACCGTTATTGTAAGACAGCTCGGCAATGATCAGGTGCAAGATCACGTTCACACAATAGGCGATCAGAACCATCCACACGACATCCAGCATGCTGTTCTTCGTGGCAAGATACGGAACGGCGATGATGCCGGTACCGATGCTGTTGCCGACGATCATGCTGATGGCTTCAAAGGTCGTGAGATGGGCTTCGGATTGGATTTCTTTTGTCATATGGCTTCCTTTCTTATCTCAATAATGAAACTATACTTACACACAAGCTCACTAATGCCAAGAATGTAGCTGAAAAAGCATAAATTGGTTGTTGTCTTCCTCTTTTTCAAATTCTCGTGCACCAATAATCAGCATACTACCTATAAATACCAATATAATAATCAAAAGGTACTATGAAAATATTAAAGGGCAATTCACCCGTAATTATTAAATGCGGTATTAATATGAGACCTGTCAACCAAGCTGTAAACCCTACGCACCGCATAATTATCGAAATAACATAAACAATAGGCATATTATATGCCGCTTCTTTTAATTTTACTTTTCCAAAAATTTTGAAAGGAAAAAACTAAAAAAATTTAAAAACGTAAAGTATTCGATATAACCGATTTATTTTGAGTGCAACCTCCACTGGTTTCTCATCTTTTTCAGCCTCTATCCGTTTCATGGCTCGATAATAAGCCTCAGCCTGCATATGTATCCATTTTTCTTCATCTACTTCCTGCATACTTATTTTAGTAATTTCATTTATTTGGATATTTTTCTTTTGTGCCTTTCGGTTTTTCCCCTTCACAAGTATCTCCCCTTTACACTTCATAATACCATTTATTACTCAGTGTCATTGTTTTCATAAGGTGCCTTGGATTCAGCAGCCATTTGTTTCGCTCCCTTAGGCTCGAAATTATATACAGCGGTTTTTGTTTCCTGATCCGTAAAAGATTTAGAGCCTCCAATACCAAAATACTTATCGAAAAATTCTTTAAACTTGTCAATGACGCCTTGTTTTTTCTTGTCTCTACCTCCACCACCAAACCGGGAGATTGGAGGCATTAATTTATCGATATCTGTTCCGGCTGTCTTAATCTCTCCATCCCGGAATGCATTCTCCATAAATTTTCGCGTGTCTTCCGGTTTCAGCTTCTCTTCGGCAATAATAGTATCCAAATCATGGTCACGTTGTTCTACCACATACTCATGCCACTCGTTCATAACATCATCCACATCGTTAATTCCAGCAATAAAGTTTTCGATAAGCTGCTTCTTGCTACGCAATTCCGGACTGGCATCAATAGCTTTATTAATACTTATTAGAACTTCTTTGTCTTCGCAATGAGTATCATGATACTTCTTTACAAGCATAAGAATATAGTCAATATTGATTTCTATCTGACGAATCAGTTCAATTTCAAATACTACATCATCTGTAATATCCGTCCTTTCTCGCCGTTTATTTCTCCATTCATCACGCAAATCCTGATAACGTCCTAGATAATCCTGTAAATCACGCTCTGAGATCAATTCATTTCCCTTAAATTCATCAAAGGAAAGTAAAAGGTTTCGCATGCGAAGAATTGCTCCAAACAAAGCGATAAAGTCCTTCTGATTCTGTTCTCCAATAATTTGCGGTTCTGACAGAGGGAACTTATTGCTTAATTCTTCTATCATGTCCACATAGCCCGGCATAGACTTTCCATCTGCGGACTCATAACCATAATAGTAGTCCTTAAAACTCTGCAGTAAAACGATGCCTCCGGCATTCTTGTCCCCAAACAGAGAAATTGCACTATCCACACGCTTCTGCAGATTTCTGAAACACACAATATTTCCAAAGGTCTTAATAGAATTAAGAATACGGTTCGTCCGAGAAAAAGCCTGTATCAGACCATGCATCTTCAAATTCTTGTCCACCCACAAGGTATTCAGTGTTGTAGCATCGAAACCTGTAAGAAACATGTTTACTACAATCAAAATATCCAGTTCCTTATTCTTCATACGAAGCGATACATCTTTATAGTAATTCTGGAATCTGTCACTCGAAGTATCATAATTCGTATGGAACATTTGTTATAATCCTCAATGGCTTCTTCCAAAAAGTCCTTGGATGTTTGATCAAGAGCTGAAGTATCCTCTGAATTTTCCTCACCAAGAATACCGTCCGACTCCTCCTCATTTGCACCATAGCTGAAAATAGTTGCAACACGTAATTTCTTTGTGGGATCTGCTGCCATCTGCTTCTTGAATTCCTGATAATACAATTTTGCCATCGGAACACTCGATACCGCAAAAATAGAATTGAACCCGCTGATACGCTGTTTTTCTTTGATTTCCTCTACCTCATCCCTTTTAGCAGAAGCTACTTCCGCAATATTGGTGAGTGTATTATACATGTATGTTTTATCTCCGCGATAAGTCTTCTGGTCAAAGTGCTCCAGTATGTATTGTGTCACAATGCGAATACGTTCGGGTGCCATCATAACCTTTTCTCGATTGATATCCCAAACCATCTCATCTGTAATTTCTTCCTCCACATCCATGGTTTTAATATAATCCACGCGGAACGGAAGCACATTTTTGTCATTGATTGCATCCACAATCGTATAACTATGTAATTGATCACCAAAGGTCTGACCGGTGGTGAAGAACTCCGGATTTTTTGCTCTGCCGGAGTTAACAGAGAAAATCGGTGTTCCGGTGAATCCAAACAAATGGTATTTTTTGAAGTTTTTTACAATAGCCGTATGCATATCTCCAAACTGACTACGGTGGCATTCATCAAAAATAATGACAACGTGCTTCATGTACACTTCGTGCCCAGGATTCTTTTTTATAAAGGTAGCCAGTTTCTGAATGGTAGTAATGATGATATGCGCATCCGGGTCTTCCAACTGCCGTTTTAATATAGTAGTTGAGGTATTGCTGTTGGCTGCCCCCTTTTCAAAACGATCATATTCCTTCATCGTCTGATAATCCAAATCCTTACGGTCAACGACAAACAATACCTTATCAATATAGGGAAGCTTGATGCCAGTCTTGCTGTCTTAAAAGAGGTCAATGTCTTACCAGAGCCCGTAGTGTGCCAAATATAGCCACCGCCCGCAACACTGCCATATTTTTTATAATTATTAGCAATTTCAATACGGTTGAGAATGCGTTCCGTAGCTGTAATCTGATAAGGGCGCATAACCATCAGCATATCCTCAGACGTAAAGATGCAATATTTCGTAAGGATATTCAAAAGCGTATGTCTTGCAAAAAAGGTCTTCGTAAAGTCAATCAGATCCGGAATAACCCGGTTATTCGCATCCGCCCAAAAACAGGTAAACTCAAAACTGTTGCTGGTTTTCGTCTTGCTTGCTCCCCGCTTCTCGCGTTCCCGCTCTGCATTCCGCCTAGTGCTGTTGGAATAATACTTTGTATGAGTACCATTTGAAATAACAAAAATCTGAATATACTCATACAGACCATATCCTGCCCAGAAAGACTCCCTCTGGTAGCGGTTGATCTGGTTAAATGCCTCACGTATGGAAACACCTCGGCGCTTCAATTCGATATGCACAAGAGGCAGACCATTAACCAATACTGTAACATCATAACGATTATTATGTTTTGCGCCATTGTCCATGCTAATCGCATACTGATTGATGACCTGCAACCTGTTGTTATGGATGTTCTTTTTATCTATGAGTGTAATATTCTTGGAAGAACCGTCATCACGAGTCAGGACTTGGACATTATCTTCCTGTATCTTCCGAGTCTTTTCCACGATATGTTCATTGGGATTGGCAACGGCATTTTTGAAAAAGTCCTCCCACTCTGTGTCTGAAAACTGATAGTTATTCAGTTCCTCTAATTTCTTACGGAGATTGGCAATCAAGTCTTTTTCCGTGTGAATAGGCAGATATTCATATCCTTGTTCGCAAAGCAGGCGGATAAACTCCTGCTCTAATTCCGCTTCGCTCTGGTAACTATCAGAACGCCTCTTGACTGGCTCATATTCTGTGACAACAGTATTCTCATTTGTTTCTGCTACAATGTTAAAGTATGGCATGACTCTTCACATCCTCTTGTCTGTCTTTTTCTACTTCGTATATGTATCTTGTCTCTTCTTCATTAAATAAATGATTTGAATATATCTTTTCAAACGCAGAACTCGATATTGATTTTACTATTTCTTCTCGATTATTTTCATCTATTTGAAATAGAAAATTTTTATCATAAATCTTTTTGTCTTCTCTGCCAAACATGAACAAACATATTTCTGCTGAAATAGGGAATATCACTCTCTCATATTCTTCACATGGAACTCACCAACTCCGCTGTATATGAATACATTTTGTCGGATGTAATTATTCTTCTTTCTAAATCCACTCCTACTCCTAACGACATATTTCTCATTGGACACCAAAAGGTTTGGAACAAATAAGCCTCCTTGGTATTTTCATCAATTTCTTTAGAAAAAGATAAAGATACTTGTCTTGCCAAGTTTCTTATCTGCATATCACTTAGTTCATTTTTCCATGTAGTCCTGCACTCATCTTCCACATTTTGAATGACTTGCGGACTCCGCAATATTTGAAGAACAATATATGTTGTCCAAAAAACTTTTTCGTCCTTCGTCAAAAAACACTTTATTTTTAAGTTATCCTTTATGAAAGCTTTGGCTTCTAATTTTCTCCTATATTCGCCAAACATTCTTTCCAGTTCTGCAAAACAGTGTTCAAAATAATTTCCAATGATAAATTGGCCACTGTCGTCCTGCAACTCATATAAGTCTTTTTCATAACATATCGATTTTATCGGTATTGCTCTTTTTAATTGATCTTTCTCACCCAATTTATAGCAATATATCGTATGTTTTTCAGTTGGATACCTTAATTCTTTTTTCCTTGAATATTCCAGCGAAAAACCTCTTAAATATACTTGTGGAACATAATGTTGCTTTTCTTGTTAGATTATTTGACGACAAAATTATTTCCTTTCTTTAAAAGCCAACAACATGTCTCGATAATATTCATATTGCTTCTGACGTGCTTCAATTTCTGCCGGCAGTCCTACAGACAAATCATTGCATAATGTATCAAAGCGGTCAAGAATATTTGTAATACGTTCTTGTTCTTGCAAAGTTGGAACAGGTACTTCAATATTATTAAGCATTTCACTGCTTATATGTGGAACTCCTGCACCACGTTTCATCATATTTAGTTCTGATTCCATATTCTTTAAAATGTAATATAGATATCTTGTAGTTATTAATTCACTTTTTTCTTCATAACCAAATGCGTCTGTAACAAATATCTTTTGCTTCCAATAAGAAACAAAACCTGCTGATGCACCGCTTCGCGCAACTACCACTATTTCTCCATCATGATTGTGTTTATCAATATAATACGCAGGCTCTTGACCTCCAAGAATTACAGGAATCTTTCCTTCCTTTGTATTTTTCTTTGTAATATATTCTCCTCTAATATATTAGCTACCTTACCCAACGGCAACCTAGCATAGTCCAATACGCTCTACTCGATCATCTACTATCTATACGCATC